>PDWI01006223.1_pt1 | contig 15095 bp, 15 predicted proteins | sample 1430891 | NCBI WGS metagenome assembly PDWI01 (sample SAMN01162508, study PRJNA174530) | Oral metagenome, whole genome shotgun sequencing project. | biome: Marine environment; feature: Marine mammal; material: Swab sample of the gingival sulcus; isolation source: swab sample of gingival sulcus... | reverse complement strand
GGATAAACCCTTCCGCCAGAATAGCACGCAGGGTCTGCAGTTCCTTATCTGTAAGCGGCCGGCGGCTTTCCACATTAAAACACCAGCTTTTGGTATCGTCTACTCTGCGGTAGAGCTGAAACAGGGTGGTCATGGTCATCTCCATACCAGGTGTTCAGGAATCTGTAACCGTGCCCAGAAAGGGGCTGGCGAACAGTTACAGGCTGTTGAGCATCTTGTCCAGCATGGGCCGTACTTTCTTCCAGTTGACACAGGGCTTTTTAAATCCCCTGAGGTTGACAACAGGGCAGCCAATTCCGGCATCGTCGATATAGACATGGCCATACGCCTTGGGGCTGGCTGTCCACTCCTTCTGATCGGGATTTTCATTGATGCCATAGAGATAGATACCGTTTTCCTTAAGATAGTCCACCGCGTTCTGCAGCAGATCACCGTTCGGTCCATCACTGCGCATTGTCCACAGAATAATACGGGCGCCGCGTAGCTGCAGGTGGCGCAGGGTTTCCAGGGCATGAGGGACAGGCCGGCCTATTGCGGGGTAGTCATGGTCAACGACGGTTCCATCAAAATCAAGACATATGTACATGAAATTCCTCGTAATAATTTGTGTTGGCGGGTGGAGGTCTGCTCCACCTTATTTTTCGCTGAGGCTGCAGGTTATCCGTCCAGCCCTGGTGGTTGGCAACTAAAACGGTATGGCAACCTTGGTTATTCCTGCCAGGGCAACAAAGATAAAACTGTATATGCCGCCACAGAAAATAAGGGCTCCCAGCGAAATTACCACAATATTTTCCAATGGCTTCCTGGCAGAGTAATAAAAAAGAGAGAGCATACCGATAATGGGCAGCAGATATCGCCCCTGTGCCTGATAATCCATCGTCCATGAATGATAAAAGGACGCGGCTATCAGGGAAAAGGCGGTGCCCGCAGCAAGCAGCAGAAGCGTTATGTTTTCCCAGCCCCCCCGGAGCAGGGTGGAGAAGGCAACAACCATGCCAAGAAAAATAAGACAATAACGCATGTAGTGGTAGTAGTTGAGGGGCCCCGGCACAGAGGTATAGCCATACTCGCCAACGGAGGTGCGAAAACATCTCTCTCCCCAACGGGTCGAAATCATTTTGGCGAAACTGACACCGCGTTGTTTCATATGCAGGTTGGAGATCTGTTTTGCCAGTGGAGTATCCGGGCTGAAAAGAGGGTCTGCATGAATTTTTACCTGTTCCTGAACAAGGGCTGCCTTGTTAAAACTGTTTTGCGCGGCATCCCAGAAAAGATAACTTCCCAAAAGAGCCACGGCACCGAGAAAAATGGCAAGGATAGTCGAGACAACTTTTCTGTTGAAAGGAATTTTTCTGAAAAACAGTTGGTGCAGAACAAAAAGAGACGCAAAAAGGAGGAAAAAGTAAAAGTTCTTTTTACAGAAAAAAAGAGCTGCCAACAGCAGAACAAGGCCAGCGCCCCGGCAAAGAGTGCGAAAGGAGAATTCTCCATCGACCAGGCGGTTCCAGGCCGATTCTTTCGCGGTAAGCTGCCAGACGCAGCATAGAGAGAGAAAGAGTGCCAGGGCATCGGAGTTCCAGTAGCTGAAAATATACCATACTTGTGGAAACAGAAAGAGAGGTATAAGGATAATCCGCCAGACAATATTGACACAGGCACAGAAAAAAAGGATGAGCAGCAGGGTAATGTTAAAATAGCGAAAAGCGAGATAGTCGGGAATGGCAACGGGTTCGATGAGTTTGGCAAATTTGCCGGCAAAAAGATAGGCCAGTTCCCCTGTATAGAGACGGGAATAACCATAAGGGCTGTAGGTTCCCTCAACTCTGGGGTCTCCCACCGCCGGTGGCAGGGTGTTATCGATATAGAACCTGGCAGCTTCACAATGCACCAGTTCATCCGGATGGGTATTGTATTCGCTTACTCCAGCCATTACCGCCGCAAAAACAAGAATGATCAACATTCCCAAAAGAACAAAACGGTATCGCGGCAGAACCCTGTCCGCCGCCTTTACGCAAAGCCAGCCAAGAATAAAAAAGAGAATTAACCGAAAAGAGAACCAGTTTTGTCCTCCGGCAGGCTGTAATGCGGGAATCTGCACGAAAAACCGCGGGTCATTGGTCGTTGCAGACACTCGTAACCCTTGATCCTCCACAGAAAATTCGCCGCCCAGCGCGCCATTTTTTAAATCTCCCTCCTTAACAAGCTGGAGAAGGTCGATGGGCTTATAACCATGCTGCCGCAGAACAAGGGAGTGGATAACCAGCTCTCCTTTTTTCTCTGTCGGATCAATACGGAGTCTTACTGTATTGCGTAAATTTATCAGGCGAAACTTATAGTCCTCTACCCCGGGACGTAGAGTGGTTGCGGATACTGCCCTTTCTGCCCAGTGATTATTGGCAGTGGGGTAGTATATCTTGAACAGACTTTTGGTATCAGTCGTTACTGAAAGCTCAACTATTGCCCGGTCGGCAAAAAGGTAGTGCCATGTCCCGGCCAGAAGAAGTGCTGCAAGGAGGACTTTTACCCAGAAATAGAAAACCGAAAACTTGCGCGATTCGTTACCACTCATGTCTTTTATGTTTTTGGGAAATTGGTCAAAACAGATATTGTCTTTTGTCTGATACCGTGCTTCTGCTCTGTACCATACCCGTATAAACTCTGTCAAACCCCTTTTCCGCGTGACGAGTCTTGTCGATCATGCTGTTAGAGGAGGGTGACAGAAAAGCGAAATAATTGTGCAAACCTCTCTTGAGAAAGCCACCGCTTTTCTGTAAAGTAGCAAATTCTGGATCAGAGCTTGAGGTAAACCTTAATCAAACAGGAGAAAAATGGAAAATCAATCAATGCGTTCAAGTTTTATGAAGATGTTTCTTGGTAACACTTCATCCTGGTACAAGATGGTGATTCTCGCCTTTTTGATAATAAACCCTGTTCTGTTATATACAGCGGGACCTTTTGCTGCGGGCTGGGTACTTATCGGTGAGTTTATTTTTACCCTGGCGATGGCGCTGAAGTGTTATCCACTGCCAGCAGGTGGATTACTTGCCATTGAGGCGGTGGTGATAGGTATGGTCAGCCCCAGGGTTGTTTACCATGAGGCGGAGGCCAACTTTGAGGTTATCCTGCTGCTTATCTTTATGGTTGCCGGTATCTATTTTATGAAGGATTTTCTGCAGTTTACCTTTACTCGCCTGCTTGTTCGCGTGCAGTCAAAGAGAGTAATCTCTCTGCTTTTCTGTTTTGCCGGTGCCTTTCTTTCCGCCTTTCTTGATGCGTTGACAGTAACGGCGGTTATTATCGCTGTCGCCTACGGTTTTTATGAGGTGTACCATAAGTTTGTTTCAAGTGAGGGGGCGCAACCCACTCATAACCTGAGAGAAGATAAACATTTAAGTGAGGCCGTTCGTGAGAATCTCCTTGAATTTCGCGGGTTTTTACGGAACCTGATGATGCATGGAGCTGTGGGAACCGCCCTTGGAGGCGTCTGTACCCAGGTTGGAGAGCCGCAAAACCTGCTTATCGCCGGAGAGATGGGCTGGAACTTTATGCCGTTCTTTTTTGAAATGGTGCCGGTAACCATGCCGGTACTGGTTGTTGGCCTTCTTACCTGTTTTTCCCTGGAATATTTTTCCTTTTTCAAGGTAATTGGTTATGGCTATATCATGCCGGGCAATATCCGTTCTCATCTGCTGGAAAAAGAGATGGAGATGGAGCGGCAGCGCGGGACTGCCGGAAAGCTCAAACTGATTATTCAGGCGCTGGTAGGTATATGGTTGATTGTTGCCCTTGCCTTCCATCTGGCGGAGGTGGGGATTATCGGTCTGTCAGTTATCATTCTGCTTACTGCTTTTACCGGCATCACCCAGGAGAGCCAGATCGGTCATGCCTTTGAGGAGGCTCTGCCATTTACCGCACTGCTGGTTGTCTTTTTCGCCATTGTTGGCGTTATTCATGAGCAGCATCTTTTTGTGCCCATTATCGACTACGTTCTCTCCCTGCATGGGCAGGCACAGCTGCTTGCCTACTATATCGCCAACGGTGTTCTGTCGGCAATCTCTGATAATGTGTTTGTCGCCACCGTCTATATCAGCCAGACCAAGATGCACATTGTCCAGGCCATGGATACTATTCCGGATATTGGTATGACCGGAGAGGCGTTGATGGCTCAACTGACGGATTCCCACCTGGTAAGAGCTGATGTGCTGACCACCCTACCCGCGGAAGCGGCGGAGAAGGCGAAGGAGATTATGCACCATTTTGATAAGCTGGCGGTGGCGATCAATACCGGAACCAATATTCCCAGTGTGGCAACGCCAAATGGGCAGGCGGCCTTTCTGTTCCTGCTCACCTCCGCGCTTGCTCCCGTTATTCGCCTCTCCTACGGGCGTATGGTTCTGTTGGCTCTGCCCTATACCATCACCATGTCTCTTACCGGTGCCTTTGCCGTCTACTTTTTTCTGTAGGGACAGGGTGAACAGGAGAAACAGCCTGGCCGTGTCCGGACAGGCTGTTTTGCAAGATTAATTTTACACGGAGAAAATAATGGCAAGAAAAAAACGTCCCTCACTTTCGGCGATGGATGAGTTTGATCTGGAAGCAAAGATAAAGCAGGCCACGCAGGATGGAATAAAAACTGTCAATCAGGAGAGCGACAGCAAAGAGGATAACCGCATGCTGGCTGCCGAGGTTGCTGTGGAAAAACCTGCGCTAAAACCTGCTGCTAAAAAGAGCAAGAAGAAGCCTCTGGGCAGGCCGAAAAAGAATCCCTATCCCGATGAGAAAAAACTCACTATTCGCATGCCGGAATCGCTGCACAGGCAGCTGCGCTTTGCCAGTGCTGATACCGGAAAACCGATGGTGGAGATCGCAATAGACTCCCTTATTCAATATCTTAAGGAGTATAAAAAACGCTAGAAAAATATTTTTACTGTATTGCTGTAAAAAATATAAAAATAACTAATTATATGAAAAAAGAAAACGTGTTTCCGGAGCTGATTTCATGCAAGGAGATTGGGCAGATTATCGATCGGCTGGGAGCGGAAGTGAGCAGGACGTATCAGGATATTGAGCGGGAGCTGGTTGTTGTCGGGCTGCTGCGCGGCTCCTTCGTCTTTATGGCTGATCTTATCCGTGTCATTGATGTCCCCCTTATTGTTGACTTTATGGCGGTCTCCAGTTATGGCGACGGTACTGTCAGCAGTGGCGATGTAAAGGTGGTGATGGATCTGGACTCCTCAATAGAAGGGCGGGATGTGCTGCTGGTTGAGGATATTGTTGATACCGGGCGCACCTTCAGCAAGGTGATCAGAATGCTGAAGAACAGGAACCCGAAAAGTATCAGGATCTGCAGCTTTCTCAGCAAGCCAAACGCCCATCTGGTGCCAATAACCATTGATTTTTGCGGCAAAAAGATAGGGGATGAATTTGTTATCGGCTATGGCCTTGATCATGCGCAAAAATATAGAAATCTACCCTATATTGGGGTGCTGGAATAGCGGTATGCGTTTGTTGCCGAAAAAACAGCTGCGGATACGGGGCAGAATTGTCGGCGGGGAGCGGGTACTCCTCTGTCTCCCGCTGCAGGAAAAAAAGGCGGAAGAGTTATATAGGGCGGCGCGACTTTTGAAGACCTTTGCTCCGGATATTATTGAGTGGCGACTGGATGATTTTGCCGGTCTGGAGGATATGGCTGCGTCTCTGCGCGTTGTCGCGCGATTACGCGCCATTTGCGGAGAGGTTCCACTGCTGCTTACCTGTCGGGCACCTGAGGAGGGGGGCTGCGCCAGGGAGCTGCCACAGCGGGAACGACGCCGGCTTCTTGACGGGCTGATTGCCAGCGGTCATATTGATCTGATAGATGTCGAGCTGGGCAGCGGTGATGATTTTCTCGGCCATATCTCAGCCATGTCAATGAGATATAGTGTAAAAACCATCTTCTCCTATCATAACTTTACGGTAACTCCACCGCAGGAAGAGCTGGTTGCTCTTTTGCAGAAAATGGAGAAGAGCGGCGCCGATATCGCCAAGCTGGCGGTGATGCCTCGCTGTCACCGGGATGTTTTGGCGCTGTTTCAGGCAAACCTTACGGCAAGAACCTCCCTGCTTGCTATTCCGGTGATTGCCATTGCCATGGGGGAGCTGGGAAGAATCAGCCGGCTGGCGGCGGGGTTGTTTGGCTCGGATATCACTTTTGCGCACGCGGCGGGGGCTTCCGCACCGGGCCAGCTGCATATTGCCGATATGCAGCAGATGATGCCGTTTTTTTATTGACCGGCAGGGCAGGGGAGGAGTAGCTTCAGCCACAACAAAGAATGAAATGCGGAGCTACGGGATGCTAATGTCTATCCAGAGACCGGATTTCGGATAAACTTCAACCGCTTAAGGGATTATGAAAGTTAAGTTTTTCACTATTATTATCTGTTTTCTCAGCGTGTCTGCGTACGCTGAGATGACGATGACGCAGATGGCCGTGATTAAGGGAGAGGGGGTTAATTTGCGCAAAGGCCCTGGTATCAGTTATGGTGCGATATGGAAATATGGTAGTGGGTTGCCGGTCAAAATCATAGGCAAGAAGAATGATTGGGTAAAGGTTACCGATTTTGAGGGGCAGAGCGGCTGGATTTTTGAAAGTCTGCTGGAGAAGAAGAAAAACGTGATTGTAAAAACACGTAAAAACAGCGAAATAAAAATAAATGTGCGTCAGGCCCCCAGTCCGGATGCCGCCATTATTGCCCAGGCCTGTCACGGCGTTATTTTTACCCTTGTTGAGGAGCAGGAGGACTGGCTTAAGGTGGCATATCGTACGGGGCTGGAGGGCTGGGTAAACAAAAGATTTGTCTGGGGGTATTGATTTACAGATAATCTCGGATTTTTTAATTTTTACAGGTGGTTAACAATCATGAATATTTTACTCCATATATGTTGCGGTCCATGCTCTGTCTACCCGGTTAAGGTTTTGCGGGAGAAGGGATATCGTATAACCGGCCGCTTTTATAACCCCAATATCCATCCGTACAAAGAGTTTAAAAAACGTCTTGATACCCTGGAGAAATATGCCCGTGATATTGAGCTACCGCTGCTTATCGAGAGAGAATACGGGTTGACGGAGTTTTTGCGCAATGTGGTCTTTGCAGAACAGCAGCGCTGCAGATTCTGCTATGAGACAAGGCTTGAAGACTGCGCAAGGCTGGCTGCCGCCAGGGGCTTTCCGGCATTTTCCAGCACTCTCTTTTACAGTAAATACCAGAATCACCAGCTTATGCGATCCGTGGCTGAAAAGATGGCGGCAAAATATAATGTGGAGTTTGTCTATCACGATTTTCGTGAGGGCTGGCAGGAAGGAATTGATATTTCGATAAAGGAGGAGATGTACCGGCAGCCCTATTGTGGTTGTATCTATAGCGAACAGGAGCGCTATGATAAATCCTTGAGAAAAAAGAAACGTACCCAATCTTTGAATAATCAGGATTTCCTGCAGAAGGGTGCTGTTGCGGCAAATAGCAGAGCCGAAGAGAAAGAGCCTGAGCTGTCAGTGTGCTAAACCTGTATCGTGGTTACCAAAAAGAGGAAGAAATGTTAAAAATTCTTGTGGTTGCAACAAGAAACAGAAACAAGCTGGCAGAGTTCAGGGAGCTTTTGCGGGGTCTTGATATAGAGATAAAAAGCCTGGATGATTTCGGGCCGATTCCGGAGGCCATTGAAGATGGCGAAACATTTGATGATAACGCCTATAAAAAGGCGATCCATACGGCAAGGATCCTTGGCCTGCCTGCCCTTGCCGATGATTCCGGCCTGGTCGTTGAAGCACTGGACGGTGCGCCTGGCGTCTTTTCGGCACGTTATGCCGGAGAAAATGCCAGCGACGAAGAGAACGTCGCCAAACTTCTCGCTGAACTGGAAGGAGAGAGTAACCGAAAGGCATATTTTCAGTGTGTCCTCTCCATTGCCGTTCCTTCCGGCCCCGCTCTCACCTATGAGGGGCGGTGTGATGGCGTGATTATTGATGAGAAAAGAGGGGAGAACGGGTTTGGCTATGATCCGGTATTCTTCTTTGCCGAGTACGGTAAAACCTTTGCCGAACTGACCATGGAGGAGAAGGGCAGGGTGAGCCATCGGGGCAAGGCTCTGGCAGAGATAAAGGCAGAGAGGGCGCAGATAAAAAAATGGCTTGAGCAGCGTCTGTTTGAAGAGAAGCCGCCGAAACCGGATCACAATCAGTTTATGGGTAACGACTGGTCATCATAACCGGCACGGCTGGAGCAGACAGCCCTTTTTTCACAGCGAAAACTGGGCTATGTCCCTGTCTCTACACGGAGGGAGGTATTGCTGTTGCCAATGTCAACCGCGGGACGCGATGCAGCTAAAGGATACCAGAGAGCAGCGGCTTGTCAGAAGGTTTCTTGACGAGACTGACTGTAATATCTTTCTGACCGGCAAGGCCGGCACCGGTAAAACCACATTTCTTCATACCCTGCGCCAGCAGACAGCGAAAAGACTGGTAGTCACCGCCCCCACTGGGGTGGCGGCGATCAATGCCGGCGGTGTTACCCTCCACTCCTTTTTTCAGCGGTCACCGGGGCCTTATGTGCCGGGGGATCTTGCCGCGGAACGGCATAATATTCGCAAGGAAAAAGTGAATATTATGCGCAACCTTGATCTGCTGGTGATTGATGAGATATCGATGGTGCGTGCCGATCTGCTCGACAGCGTTGACGCAGTACTGCGTCGCTACCGCGGTAATGAACTCCCCTTTGGCGGCGTGCAGCTGCTGATGATCGGCGATCTGTATCAGCTGCCGCCGGTGGTCAGGGAGAGCGACTGGCAGATCCTGCGTCACCACTACAGAACACCGTACTTTTTTTCCAGTCATGCGTTGTGCAGCAGTGAGATGCTGACCGTTGAACTGACGCAGATCTTCCGTCAGCAGGATAACCGTTTCATCCGTCTGCTTAACCGGGTAAGGGAAAATCGGGTTGATGCGGATGATCTGCGGCTGCTCAACAGCCGCTGCTCCGCCGGGGCGGAGGTGAAAGAGGGCACCATAACCCTCTGCAGTCATAACAGGATGGCGGAAAATATCAATGAGAAACGACTGGCCGGGCTTGCCGGGCGCAGTCGCAGCTACAGCGCCGAAGTTTCTGGTGAATTCCCGGAATCAACCTGGCCCACAGCCGAGGTGCTGCGTTTGAAGGTGGGGGCGCAGGTGATGTTTGTCCGTAACGATATCAGTCAGGACAAGCTCTTTTATAACGGCAAAATTGGCCGTATTACCTGGATAGACAGTGACAGGGTGGGGGTGCGTTGTGAAGAGGATGAGGCGGAGATTGAGGTGAAGGCGGTCAGCTGGGAGAATGTGGAATATTCCCTGAACAAGGAGACGATGGAGCTTGACCGTAATGCCATCGGCAACTTTCGTCAGCTCCCGCTGAAGCTGGCATGGGCGATAACCATCCATAAGAGCCAGGGGCTGACCTTTGAACAGGTTGTTATTGACGCAAACGCTGCGTTTGCCCATGGGCAGACCTATGTCGCGTTGAGCCGTTGCCGCAGTCTTGAAGGGCTGACTCTTGCCAGTCCCATTACCGCCAGGTCGATCAAGACAGATGAAAATGTGCGTAGATTCAGTGAGTACGCAGCACAGAACCCGCCGACAAAGGAGCAGCTTGTCTTTGCCGCCGGCAGCTATCAGCAGAAACTGCAGCTGCAATGTTTTGATTTCGGACGGCTTGGGTTTCTGACCCGGCGTTTTATCAATACCCTGCTCGGTAATGCCGCCACTGTCCAGACCGGTGGTATTGGCGATCTGCAGCAGTTGACCAGGGCGCTGGAGGGTGAGATTGTCAGCGTTGGCGAAAACTTCTGCCGGCAGCTCTCCGGTCTGTTTCAGCAACAGCATCCGGTACAGGGCCCGGTGGTTACAGAGAGGATACGTAAAGCCTCTGTCTGGTTTGATACCCGGTTCCACACCCTTTTACTGCCCATTCTGCAGGATTTTCTGTTTGATACCGACAATAAACAGATACGCACGCGCATAAAACGCCTTTTTAAGGATATGGCGGCCGAGGTGCTGATAAAACACGCGGCGGTCAGCAGCTGCACCGACGGTTTTTCCACTGGCCGTTATCTGCGGGCGATCGGCACTGCGGCAGTACAGCAGACACCGACCATCGGCAAGGCGGGCGGCAGCGAGAAAACTCTCTATACCGAGGAGGATATAGCCCATCCCGATTTTTTTGCTCTGCTTAAGCAGTGGCGCAGGGAGAAGGCTGTAGAAAAGGAGCTTCCCGCCTACTGTATTTTGCCGCAGAAGCCGTTGGTGCAGTTGACAGTCCATCTGCCGGTTACCAAAAAAGCGCTGCTGAAAATTCATGGTATCGGCCCCAAAATTGCCGAACAGTATGGCGAGGAGCTGTTGAAGATGATCAGCAGATATCGTCTGGAGCACAAGATTACCGATATCTCTCTGCCGGAGCCTTCCAGGGAGAAAGGAGAGTGATGCTGCTTACCATACTTGCAAAAAATGAAGCTGAAAATGTTTTTGATTCAATTCTGAGACTGTTGCGCAGGGAGATGGAAAAATGGTCAGGGGAAAGAAAAAGCCGGACAGCTTATAACTATCCGGCTTTGCCCTTCTTTTGTTGGTCGGGGCGGGGCGATTCGAACGCCCGACCTCCTGCTCCCAAGGCAGGCGCGCTAACCAGGCTGCGCTACGCCCCGAACGGCGGTTGTCATATAGGAGAGGGAACCCCGATACTCCGGAGAAGCCCCCTATACTCTGGAATTGGGAAAACTGCAACATTTTTTTATAATCTCCTTTTCCCTGTTGTCATCACCGCCGGGACTTGCGAGAATTTTTCGATATCGTATAGTGAGGAGCGCTGAGTCTTGCTATAATAAAAAATCATAGAATTAGTATGTTAATCTGGTCGAAAGCATTTTTTAGAGATATTATGTCGAGAAAATTTATACAACTTATACTCTGCCTGTCTCTTTTGTCCGGCAGCACTGTTGTTGCTGTTGCCGCAGAAAAACCGATCGTTTTTGTGTCGATTCAGCCGCAGAAATACTTTGTTGAGCAGCTTGCAGGTGATGCTGTCGAAGTGGAGGTGATGGTGCCGCCGGGGGCCAGCCCGGCCACCTATGAGCCAAGGCCGTCACAGATGATAAAGCTGGCGCGGGCAAAAATCTATTACAGTATCGGCGTTCCTTTTGAAGCATCATGGCTGCCCCGTCTGCAGGCCGTGGCGCCGGAGATCACGCTGGTGGCCACCGACGCGGGAATCGTAAAACGGGCCATTGATTTTCATCCCCACCATGGTGCAGACAGCGGCCATACCATTGACCGCCGCGCCATTGCCGATCCGCATATCTGGCTGTCACCGCCCCTGGTCAGACAGCAGGCGGAGCATATCGCCCGCTCCCTGCAATCTCTGCTGCCCGCGCGCGCGGAAGAGACCGGTAAGCGGTTCTCCCTGTTTGTCGAAAAACTGGAGAGGTTGAATTCGTCGCTGCATCAGATTTTTCAGGGCAGGGAGGGGGTGCATTTTATGGTTTTCCACCCTTCATGGGGCTATTTTGCTGATGAATACGGGCTGATACAGGAACCTGTGGAGTTTGCCGGCAAGAGCCCGAAGCCGGCGCAGCTGGCAGAACTTGTTCGCATGGCCAGGGCAGACGGCATAGAGACTATTCTGGTACAGCCGCAGTTTTCACGAAAAAGTGCCGAACTGGTGGCCAGGGAGATTGGCGGCAAGGTGGTTATTGCCGATCCCCTTGCTGTTGATTGGGAAGAAAACCTGAAACAGGTATCCCGGCTTATTATCAGGGCGGCAGAGAAATGAGTATTGTTGAAGGCCGCGGTGTTTGCTTCTCTTATGGCAGTCAGATGGTCTTGGAGGATATTGACTTCACCGTGAATCGGGGTGATTTCCTTGCTGTTATCGGTCCTAACGGCGGCGGCAAAACCACTCTGGTAAAGCTGATCCTGGGCCTGCTTTCCCCTCAGCGCGGGTGGATAAAAATCTGCGGCCAGCCGCCGGGCAGCGCCGGCAATGTGGTTGGCTATGTGCCACAATATATTAATCATAATCACTCCTTTCCGGTCACAGCTCTTGATGTGGTATTGATGGGAGTTTTCGAGCCCCGGCGTCGCCTGGCCCGTGGTAACCCCTTCTCCGCGAGGAGCGAGCAAAAGGCAAAGGCGATGGAGGCGTTGGCCGCCCTCGGTGTTGCCGGGCTGGCGGGGCGAAAAATAAGCGAACTTTCCGGGGGCCAGCGGCAGCGGATTCTGATTGCCCGTGCCCTGGTGGCAGAACCGGAACTGCTGATTCTTGATGAACCGACGGCAAGTCTTGATACCCAGGCACAGACGGCCTTTCTTGAGCTGCTGCAGCAGGTGAACAGCAGCTGTACCATCCTTATTGTCAGCCACGATCTGCTCGGTATTGCTGCCTATGTCAAGTCGGTTGCCTGCGTCAACCGTACCCTCCATTTCCATTCAGCGGTCTCCTCTTCCGGCGAGTTGATAGAGGCCTTTTATTCAACAGCGATGGCTGCAAGGGCCAGCTGCCCGGTGGAGCAGCTGCGACAGCAGTTGCCGGTGCTGCATAAGGAGAACTCTGCGGATGTTTGAACTGCTGGAATTTGAATTTATGCGTAATGCCTTTGCCGCCGGCATACTCACCAGTATTATCTGCGGTATTATCGGCAGCCTGGTGGTGGTCAACCGGCTCGCTTTCCTCTCCGGAGGTATCGCCCATTGCGCTTATGGCGGTATTGGTCTCTCCTTCTATTTTGGTCTGCCCTGGCTGCCTTCATCTGTCGGTTTTGCGCTCTGTTCGGCGATGGTTATGGCTGCGGTATCCCTGCGGGCAAGAGAGCGCTCCGATACCATTATCGGTGTGATGTGGGCGGTGGGGATGGCGAGCGGGATTCTGCTGCTGGATATGACTCCGGGTTATAATGTCGATCTGATGAGCTATCTTTTTGGTTCGATCTTGAGTGTTTCTTCAACGGAGATTGAGGTGATGGCGGCCGCGGTGGTGATTATTGGCGGCGGCGTGTTTTGCTTTTTCCAGGATTTGCTGCTTATGTCCTACGATGGTGAATTTGCGCAGACCAAAGGTGTTGCGGTAAAACGGCTCTATTTTCTGCTGGTAGGGAGCGTGGCGGTCACTGTGGTGCTGGTGGTGCAGGTTGTCGGCCTTATTCTGGTGATTGCGCTGCTGACAATCCCGCCGTCCATTGCCGAAAACTACAGCAAGTCACTGGCACAGATGATGTTTTTCTCCTGCCTGCTCGGTATCTGTTTTACCTGTGCCGGGCTTCTGCTCTCCTGTCGCTTCGATCTTACCTCCGGGGCGGCGATTATCTGCGTTGCGGGCAGTGTCTTTTTTCTTGAGCTCTTCCGGCAATGGTATCGCGATGGGGCGGTGTTGCCAATCTATAACAAAAGGGAGAACAGATGATGACAGCTTCTTTATTGCTGCGGAAAACGGCAGAGGTTGTGTTTTTTCTTTGTGGTATAATAGCTCTTGTGGCGGCATCGACGGCCTTTACCCGGTTCCAGCAGGATGCCGATACGCTACGGCTGCGCCATCTGCAATATTACAATGATCTTATTGAAAGGTACTACAAGATAAAGGGGTTCTATCCTTTGCAGAATAACGACCCCAAAACGCCGGTTTATGTCTTTATCGCCAACAGTAATCAGCAGAAGTTTACCCATCCGGGCCCGCCTTTTGCCCATCTGGAGGTCTCCTGTCGTGAGTTTATTGCCGAGCTGGAAAAGGTACTGGGCAAAAAGATTGATGAGTTTTACGATCCCCAGGATAAACCGGAAAAAAAACCCAATTTCTATATCTATATGGTGCGGGGAGACAGATATGCCATTACCGTTCATCTCCATAACGAGTATCCGTTTGCCCGGAGAAAGGCGGCGGGGTATAACACGGTAACCGTTTCCAACCGCTCAACCAGTGCCACCTATACCATCCTGCCTCGTCGCCTGTTTGCCAACAAGGTGTATAAAAAAGCGGCGGCAGCAGCAATCGTGGATAAGCCTTTCTTCGATAGCTTGAAAGAGAGATACCTGCACGATAGTAAAAAGAGCAGAAAAACCGGCAGGACAAACAGGCCGGCAGCCGGTCTGTAGCCCGCTCTATCCTTTACTAAAGCCAAAAACCCCGCCCTTTGTGTTTGGTGCAAAGGCGGCGCGGCTCCGGCCGCCATTTTTGCCGCGTGGCTTCTCTTTCCCTGCAGAATCTTCCGCTCCGATGACGGCTTCTCCGCCACTCTCCTCTTCAGCTTCTATGGCCTGCGGAGGCGTTGTCTTTTGCGGTTCGGGGATGGGAACAACGGGTTCGCCGCTGGTTGCTTCCAGATAGAACTGATAGAAGAGCAGCACCTTCTGGAAATAGCTTTTGCGTTGCAGCCATTTGGGCCAGTCTCCCTGTACCGGTGGTGTTGTCGCCCCTTCCTCCGCAGGTTTTCTGGTATGGATCAGCTGGGCGAGATTGACCAGAAGAGAGGTTGTTTCCTGTCTGAGGGAGCGGCGCAGATTAAGGCTCTGGCCGATGGTATTGTCAAGCTCTTCCCTGATAATACGGGTAAACTTGAAGAGTTGCGCCCCTTTACGCAAGGTGGAGTAGAGTTGATAGTTATGCTCTGCCCAGGGGATAAGCATCAGGGCGATAATAAAGAAATCTCTCTGACGGTGAACCCCGCGTTCCACGCACAGCCTGTTTACCCTGTCGGCAGTCTGAAAAATCTGCAGCAGAGACTGCTCTGTTGTTTTGTTTTTCAGCGGAGTTCTATATATGGGCAGCAGGGTGGTAAAGATTCCGGCTTCAAGACTTTTGCCAAACCACGCGCCGGCAGCGCCGCTATAGAGATCCTTTAACAGTTCATCGCGCAGGCGGGAAGGTGGGCAGAGGCTCAGCTTGTCCACGTTGTTGATGATCGCCTGCCATGTCTGGGCATCAATGGTAAATGCGTTACGGGCGGCATGGCGGACAGCACGCATCATCCGCACCGGATCATGAATAAAACGGCGCTCCGGGTCGCCAACCACCCGGATAACCCCCTTTTTCAGATCA
>PDWI01006222.1_pt1 | contig 15097 bp, 9 predicted proteins | sample 1430891 | NCBI WGS metagenome assembly PDWI01 (sample SAMN01162508, study PRJNA174530) | Oral metagenome, whole genome shotgun sequencing project. | biome: Marine environment; feature: Marine mammal; material: Swab sample of the gingival sulcus; isolation source: swab sample of gingival sulcus... | reverse complement strand
AAAATGAAACCAAAAAGAGACCTTGAAAAAGATTTGTAGTTACTTCTTTAAATTGTGAAAGCAATCGCTTGGTGTTGTGTGTGTCAATCGGAATTGCACGTACAAAAATGGAAAAAAGATTGTCGCCGTCAACGTAAAAAAAGTACAAAGCAAAACTTAAGAAAATCAGCGACAATAAAAAGTGCCCAAAGTTTACAACAAAGCGATGAGCATATGCCAAAGCACTGTTTGAAATTGATGTTAAAAATTGCGCAACACTGTTTTCAAGGTTAATCTGAGATAAGTCAATCACACCGTTGGTAAGCGTTTTTATTTCGTTGGAAAGAGTGTCTACCACACCCAGCTCAAAGGTGTTTGTATACGATGACATTAAGGTCATTATTGTTTCGGCAAGTTTTATACCTTGCGCATATAAATTAAAGCTTACGAAGAAAATAACGCCGGCTAAAACTAAGACAGTTCCAATTGCAAAGACTCCGGCAAGCAATCGACGTTTAAAATTAAAAAACTTTTTTTCATGATCAAGGCGTGCAAGAATTTTTGTATATAATGGGCTGATTAAAATATATAAAATGGCAGCCCACATTAAAACGCTGGCGTAGGGTAAAAAAAGCCGAGCAACTAAAATGAGCACCGCAATGAGCATTACAAAAAATGTAATGCTCTGAAATTTTTTTGTACTATTCATAATAACGGCTGAAATCAGTGCGTTTGCTTTCAATCTCTTTAAAATACTGCACGGTTCCGCTGTTCAATTCTTCTGTTGCAGGTGTATCACAAACAACAATTCCGCAAGGATGCGATTGCAATGCGCTAATCGTCCACTTGTGATTAATCCCTTCTTCAATACCGTGATACAATGCGCGCGCTTTTGCCGAACCTGTTGCAATAATTACAACTTCTTCTGCATCTAAAATTGTTCCAATACCAACGGTTAGCGCCGTCTTTGGAACTTGTGAAACATCGTTATCAAAAAAGCGAGCGTTCACTTCTATTGTGTTTTGTGTCAAAGCTTTTTCGCGTGTGCGTGATTGCAATGAAGAAAAAGGCTCGTTAAAAGCAATGTGTCCGTCAACGCCGATTCCGCCTAAGAACAAATGAATTTTTCCGTATGATGTAATTGATTTTTCATAAGATTCACATTCTTCCTGTAAGTTTGATGCCATACCATTCAAAATATGTACGTTTTTTTCCTGAATATCAACGTGCTTAAAAAAGTTTTCTTTCATGAAAAAATGATAACTCTGCGGATGGTCTTCAGCTAATCCGACATATTCGTCCATATTGAAGGTGACGACATTTTTAAAGGACACTTCGCCGGCTTTGTATAAACGAATTAATTCAGCATAGCATCCTAAGGGCGTCGAACCTGTCGGCAAACCTAAGACAAAAGGCTTTTCTTCTGTTGGAGCAAAATCCCGAATGCGTTGTGCAATATATCGTGCCGCCCAGACCGAACTCTCATTGTAATCTGATTTAATAATGACTCTCATTTGTGCCTCCTACTAGCAACACGGAACTGTATCACAAGCACCATAAAAAATCTAGATTATCTAAAGCACATTGAAGCTAAGAATGTTGTTGGAAAAAAACTTAAATAATATTTCGATATCTTTTCAAGACTAAAAAAACGAACGCTTATCAAGCGGGCTGTACAAAGCCATAAACGTGCCGACGTATCCCGCGCTGCGCCGTTTTGTGTAAATTTGCGTGTACAAGGCTTCACGCGCCTCATCATAATTAAGCGAGGACAGTTCAATATAATCTTCAAGCGAAAAACCTGTTTCGTGTACAAAGCTTCCTTGCAGAATTTTTGAAACCCGATAACACCCGCGCTTGCCGGTACTGCGAAGTTGCGCACCAAAAAGTGGCATAAAAGCACGCGCAAGACTGTCGTGTTCATAAACCCTTTTTAATGGATTCTGAGGTCGCGCTTCACTTTTCAGATAGCGTGTTACAGTGTTTGTTTCGCCGTTCTTCTCTCGAATTATTTCGACTCGAAGCAATGTTTCGGGACTGAGCTTAAAAAGCAGGTCCTTTATACCTTCAACCGAATTAACCGCAGTGCCGTTAAGTCGCACAATGCGATCGCCTGCCATAAGCACGCCGTAATGCGCCGACGAAAGCGGAAGCGTATACAAAAGCTCTACACCCTTCGCTTTGTCTTTTTTAACACGGTTTTTTGAACTTTCTTCGGGCGAGCCAAAGGCACCAATCCAGCTATGCTCAACCTTTCCGCCGGCGTACAACTGCGGAAGAACGGCTTTAAGCAATTCAACAGGAATGGCAAAGTTTAGGCCTTCAAACTGTTGCAAACCGGCAAAAGCAACCGCTTGAACGCGCGCCTTTTCGTCAATCACAGGCCCGCCGGAGCTACCCGGATTTATTGCGGCATCAATTTGCAACACGGTTCCGTGAAAAAGAAATTTACGATTGTTGCCCGAAACAATACCCGCGGTAAGCGTACTTTCCAGCCCTGCCGGAGAACCAATTGCATAAATGCGACTGCCTACGTTTAAGTTCTGCGATGAGCCAAGCGTAAAAACAAAATCCGGCGTAACAGGAACTTTCAACAAGGCAAGGTCTAACAAAGGATCCCAGCCCACTACCTTTGCCGGTATCTTTGTGTTTGCTTTTCCTGCCTGCTTAATATACAAACGTGAATAGCCTTCATATTCAGGATCCACTTCACTTTCAATCACATGATAGTTGGTTATAAAATATCCGCGTTTATCAATAAAAAAACCTGAACCGATTACACTATCCGCAAAGCCAACGCCTTTTTGTATCGTCAGCCCTTTGTCCACAAACACCGTTGCCGTGCCAGAAATGACCTGCTCTGCGTCCTGAGGAATCTGCAAATGCGCATGATGCGAGGTTTTTTGTTTGGCACTAAAACCTTCGGATTGTTTTTGCAACAGCTTTTTTTCATTCCATTTTATCGGAGCTTTTTCCAAAGCATCTAAAGAACGAAAATAACGCAGAGCACGTGTCCACTCTTTTTTTTCAACCGCAGTATTAAAGCGCGCAAGACAGGCTACAAGCCCTTTTTCCAATAACGGCTCAACCCCGCTATCAGTACAGCCTGATTCCTGCAAAAGGCACATTCGATATACGGTATCAATCGGGTCATCAGCAAGGGAGCCTTCGGCTTTGGCTATCTCTTGCGCTATCGCATCTTCATGCGTGTAATCGGGCAGTGCATAATCAAAGCGATCAGCACAACTTGTCAACACAACAGCAAAAAACACTGAAACAACTAACATCATGCTCAAGGTATAGCCCTGTCTGTTTTTTTTCATCGTGCCGAAGCTCCAATTATTTCTGCAAAAATAAAACCACCTGAACGAACGGCAAAGATTTTTTTATTTTCAATAGTTACAAAACACGAACTCACCGCATATTGTTTTTTTTCAAAAAGACTCATCAATTGCGCTGCAATTCCCCCTGCAAAATCGGGAATGTTATTGAGCCAATACACCGGTTCTTTATTATCTTTCAAAATGGAAAGACGTTTTTTGTTACTTATAAGCACACGCGGAATGCCCGATTTATACTGCACTTCCACACGTTTTTTTGTTTTAGGATGAATCCATTGTGTAATTGCGTTTCCATTTGGAAATTGAACATGCGCTATTTCATAACGACCGTTTTCATTGCTGTCCCAGAATTTTTTTACCGTTTTGTTTGCAAAATATTCTTCATAATATTCAAAAATATTATTCTTGTTTACATCAATATGAATTTTTTGTAAACGCCCTTTTTTGGTATACGATTCACGCATCTCAAAATAACCGTCGCCGTCGCGATCAATGCGCTGAGACACAATTACGCCACCGCGATATTCAGCAAAGGCATAAGGATGTCCGTCTATTGTTGTTTCAGCAGAAAGCGGTACACCGCCGTCGATATATACACGAACGCGACTGTTTTCAACATGAGCTTTCGGATGTTCAAAATAAACCGCGCTTTTCAGCAATTCGCCGTCCGAAGGAAATTCCGATTGTCTGCCCAAAGCTAAGGTAAAAAAAGAAAGCTTCTTTCCGTTTTCATCTGCTAAATCTAATTTAAGAGGAACATTTTTTATAGGATGCCATCGAAGCGCAAGCGGTCGAAATGTGTAGAGCACATCTTTCTTTTTCAGCCTTTTAACCGAAGGATAATCGTCATACACTAATTCGTAGGATTTTTTCTTACCCGTAATTTTTGAAGGCGTGCCAAAATCAGCATTAACAATAAAATCGGGGTAGCCGTCTTGGTCGGGGTCAAACTCGCTTAACAGCGGTCGCCCCTGATAAAATTTCGTTCGCGCATTTATAATTCCGTCTTTATTATCATCATAATATAAAATACCGGAAAAGCTGTCTATAAATTTTAACAACTCTGCTTGCAAGGTTTCATCTTTTATCAAACGACACAAATCTTCTAAATGAGAACGATAAATCGTAACATTTTTTGTATGACGCACCGAAAGTAAATGCGCCTTGGGATTTACCGCTGTTAAAAACTCATCAAGCGCACTTCGTTCCGAAATAATCCCAAAATTCAACGCCAGCACAATCGCATATGAGCGCGTAAAAAAATCAACCTTCGCATTCGGCAATTCCAAATAACTTCGATACATTTTTAAACGACGAATAATTTCATCGGTATTTTCTTCAAAGGGCGTTGAAAGCACCAATAATTCAGGGTGAGATTCTTGCCACACATAAATGCGCGAAAGCAAACGGCGCGCCAAATTTTTTGTACGTGCATTGGCTTTTCGCCCGCGTTCCTGCATAAAAAACAATTTTGTAAAACGCGCATCAAAAGGATAGCGTTGTAACGATGTAAAAATAACACCCTGCGCTTCTTGTCGCCGACCCAAGCCGTACAAGGCCGCGGCTCGATAATAATCTTTGTCCGCAGAAAGCGCCGACACACGTTTGAGCATTTGCAACGACTGTTCATACTGACGCGTTTCAACCAACAAACGCACGCATAGCAACGCCGCCTCTTCCGTACCAAAAATGCGCCATTTAAGCCCCTTGTCCATTGCGCCATAGGCATGCGCCAAACTGTCCCCACGAGGCTTCTGCAATTCTGTCAACGCCTTCGCCTGAATATAATGAAAATCAGCATAAGACGGCAAATACGCTTCGCCCAATTCAGCCTGCACCAAAGCCCGCTCCCAATCTTGATTAGAGCACGCTTCAGCAGCTTTTTGCAAATAGGCAAAACCTGCCGACTGATTAACGTCTTCTATCGTTTGCGCAAAAACACCCTGAGCACTCCACAACAACACAACGCTCATTAAAAATGGAACGGCTTTTTTGACATTCATTAATAACTCCTCATAAAAAAGATGCACAAGGGAGACGAAAAGCCCAAAACGTTCAGCTAATCGCCTGCGGATGATGAAACACAATAATTCTTAATACCACAGACCTTGCCGTACACAGCAGAAATTCTACCCCTTTCTTCTATAATCGGTATAATTTCACGCTCAACTAAGGGAAGTTGTGCATCATTTAAGATTTTTTTTATCATAACACCGTTTTTTCCGCCCAAACGGTCGCCGGGAAAACGCGAGCGAATATAAAACGGAAAAGAAAAAGCGCCGATACCCTCGCTTAAATCGGATTCTGCTTTAACAAAGATACCGCCGTCTTCGTGTTTATAAACCGTACAAGCCCCAAAGGGAAGCGAATAACGCCCGCACTCTTCAACAAAAAGAAGATAGCCACCGCTTTCGTCTGCGGAAGCTGTGCGCCGATCTTCAAGAGAAAGCACCAGCTCGCCATCGTTAAGCACAAAGCACAATCCACCACTGCAAATCGACGCTTTTTCTATGCTGATATTCGCGAGCGCCTCTAAAATTTCCAGAGGAACGCGTTTTTGTACCGATAACGCGGTCAAGCCTTCCTTCAAAAAGCGCAGTTTCAACGCCAAAGGAAGGCTTAAAAACGCTGCGCCATCACAACGCAGACTTGTTGCGTCGGCTTCGGCGTTACCCACCATCGACCACACACATTTGGGCTCGGTATTTTTTGCCTGCTCATAATAATCCGCAACAAGCGCAGCATCTAAGCCAAGCAAGCGCAGCGTTTTTTCGGCTCCGCTGTAAGGGTTCGCAAAGCATTCTTCTAAGGCCGGTATTAAAATATGGCGAACCCGATTGCGGAGCCACCGCGTTTCGGCGTTCGTACTGTCTTCACGCCATGCAAGCCCCTTATCCTTCAAAAATTGCACAACATCGCGACGGTCAACACGCAACATCGGCCGAAGATATAAACCGCGACATTCTGCAATACCTTCTAAACTTTCCAAAGAAGCGCCTTGAAAAAAACGCATAATCCGAGTTTCAAGCAAATCATTACGCGTATGCGCAGTTAAAATGGCATCAACCCCGCGTTTTTCTGCTTCGGCTTCAAAAGCATGCAAGCGTAAAAAGCGCGCAGCCTCTTCAACGCCCTTTTTGCGCATGCGAGCCCGCTCTTCAACCAAGCCTTCAGCAAGCCGACACACACTACACGCAATACCAAGCGCATTACAATGCCTTTTAACAAACTCGGCATCAGAAGCCGAATCTTCTCGTAAATTATGGTCAACCGTGATAACAAAAAGCTCGCACGCATAGACCGCTTGTATCTCCTTCATTGCATACAGCAAGGCAAGAGAGTCCGCACCGCCCGATACAGCCAACAAAAAACGCCCTCCCAAAACACCGTTGGAATTGCGTATCAGTGATTCATAAATAGATGATGTAATAGTAGAGAAATGTGTTTTGCGGCTATCGTTCATAACAATAACCGCAATATCTAAGATTAGTTAGCTGCAGCCTCAGCTGTGCTTTCTTCGCTTGCTTCAGCACCTTCGCCTTCTTCATCTTCCCCTGATTTAGAAAACTTCAATACAGCAACAGTTAAATCAGGATCAGTCAAAACTTCAACCTCTTTAGGAAGATTCAAGTCTTTAACGTGCAGTGATTCATTCAAATCAAGCTTTGAAACATCAAGTTCGATTTTTTCCGGAAGAAACTTCGGCAAACATTCAACTTCAATTTCTGTAATACCGGTTTCAAGAACGCCACCGAAGCGAACACCTTCAGGAGAACCAACCAATTTGACTTCGATCGCTGTTCGCAAGCTTTTTCCTCGCTCTACTTCATAAAAATCAACATGATAAATTTTATCGCGAATAATGTCATACTGATAGTCTTTTACAAAAACCTCAAAATGTTCATCCTCAGAATCACCCAAAATAATATTCAGAATGGTACTTTCAGTAATATCTTGAAATAACCGACTAAAAGCTTTGTGATCAACAAGAATAGAGGTTGCTTCGCCCTTGCTTCCGTACATAACGGCAGGCAATTTTCCTGCACTTCGATAACGTGCTGTAGCAGATTTTCCTGTTTCACCACGTCGCTCGGCAAGCAATTTTCTTTCAATCATAAAAAACCCCTTTTTACTAAAGTGCACAACACTTGTGCCAATAGAAACGGATAGCTCCGCTTAATACTGGGACGGCAGGATTCGAACCTGCGGAATGACGGCACCAAAAGCCGTTGGCTTACCACTTGCCGACGTCCCAAAGATACATTAGGTTAAATTACAACTAATGCGAAAGGGATTGTATCACAAATTAAAATTTATGACAAGTCCTTTTTCTGATTTATTTAGCTTTTTTTGAAAAAAGAACAGATTTTTTAATTCTTGCTACCATCATAAAAGCAAAAACACCGACCCTTCGGCGCTCGTTACGAGGCTTCCCCTTGAGGCATATTTGCATAGGCATCTAAAATTTTATCTTGCATTTCTTTACGAAATTCCGCTGTAATGGGATGCGCAGTATCTTTGTATTCGCCACTGGGCAACTTCCGACTCGGCATCGCAATAAAAAGATCTTTTTCAGTTTTTCCTTCCACAACTTTAACATTATGAAGCACAAAACAGTCATCAAAAGTAACCGTTACATAAGCCTTTAGCTTTCCACGTTCCTCAACAGGTTTGATTCGAACATCTGTTACTTTCATGTAACCTCCTTTCAGTACAAGCAAACTTGATTCATTGTTTAATTATACAAGACCTTTTCTTATTACGCAAGTAAAAAAAATGGAAAACAGCCTTTTTTATCGAATAGACCCGCACTTTTTAAGGCATGCCGAGAAGAAAACAACGCAAACACCGCAGAGCCCGACCCGCTCATCAAGGCAAAATCCGCACCTCTTTTGTAAAAATCAGCTTTAACCCGCGCAATTTCAGGAATCCGCGCCATAACCGTCGCTTCAAAATCATTGCAAAAATCCCACTCGGCAGGCGAACGCCCATACATCTGCGCGACATCATCAAAAGAACGAAAGGGCCTGTCAACAGCGCCGTTATGCGCATCAAAATCGGCATAGGCATCACGCGTCGAACTCGCCTGCTCAGGACAATACAACACCCCGACAACATCACTGCGCGCAGAAAGCTCGCGAAGACACTCACCCCGACCGCTTACAAAGGAGGCAGCCGCAGAGCCCAAAAAAAACGGAACATCACTGCCAACCTGCGCCCCCAACTCCAACAACTCATCAGAAGAAAGCCCCGTGTCAAACAGATAATTAAGCGCCTGCAACAACGCCCCCGCATCAGACGAACCGCCACCCAAACCTGCGCCTGACGGAATATGCTTCAAAAGCAACACACGCACACCGCCACACACACCCGTCTTCTTACAAAACACATCAAAAGCAGTCGAAAGCGTATTTTTTTTCGGCAACACCATCAAGGGCGACACAAGCTCAAAACCCGCATCAATCACAGACACCGACAAGACATCGGCAAGCGAAATTTTTTGAAAAATACTACTAATCGGATGAAAGCCGTCTGCACGCCTCGCCCCAACTTCTAAATGAAGATTAAGCTTCGCCGGCGCATACACTGAAACCGTTCTTTGTCGCATTGCATTAGTATAATAAGCCCCCACAATTTAGGGAAGACCACATCGCAAAAAATCACCACACAGACCCTATTAATCTTTATGTTTTGCATGCGCAAAACTAAAGAGGCTCCGTCTATTTTTGTTGCAAAAGATACAAACGAGCACTGTTTTTCCGTCCCGTCAAAAAGTGCGATACATAAAAACCCGCAACAAAAATGATACTCCGCCCCAACAAAAGCCCGGGCAAAAGAGGCTTGTTATTCTCTAATTTTAAGCTCTCTAAGAAACTGTTGAATAGCTGGGTTTACGGATAAACTAGTATATATCCAATGCTTACTTTCTACAGCATTGGTGCAAGCTTTTTTTAATTCAGAGGATACCGCTTCACTTGTAGCATCTACAACATATCCACCATCAGTAAACTGATAGATATAAAACAGTGCCTTGTTGTCTTTTGTTCGTGTTGGCAAGTCGTTCAAAATATTTATAAAACTTTCTTCTGTAAAAGGAGCTTCAACTCCATAGGAAAAAATTTTTAATGCAGAACATCCGCCTATATTAAGCTCAGGTAAAGTGTTACCAAAATTAAAAACCTCTATAGACTCTAAAGATTTTGAACCATGCATATCTACTACTCTCAAGTTGTCTCCGACAATAAAAAGAGCCGTAATGGAACCTTTTATTGTTACTTCCGAGCCTACCAGTTCGGACTCTGAAAGATTAACATCAATATACTTAACACTTATATTAGTTTCCGGATCAGTGTAGGTTTTCAAAGGTCTACTTGGAATGCTCGTTGCAGTACAGCCTTCAATAAGAGCATCAGAGCCGTCTACTGTCGCCAGTGCAATTCGTATTTCTGATTCTTTTTCAGGGTCGAAAGTGATTGTTATGCGCGATTGCTCACGGTTTTTGGCTGTATCGTGGCTTGTGTTGGTTGACTGCAAGGGGCCACACGAAATCATCAAAAACACCACGACAGTGCTAAGCATAAAAAGCATCGTTTTTTTCATAGTTTTCTCCTTTTACTAATAAAAACATCAATATCACCCAAGTATAACACAGCTTTTAAGGCTGTGCTATAGGCTTGGGGCTAAAATTTGTTTTAATCAAATTTTATTTTGCCATTACTCTTTAAAGACGTTTCAGCTGTAGAACCATTACCTTTCACTACATATCTTAGCTTGAATTTTTTAAATTCACTGCTTGTAAAGTTTGTACTACTTTTAAGATCTTGAAGAATAACAGCATTATGAGCTTTCATAGCTTTGTTAGGTGTTACAGAGACAGGAATACTATTCTCCGCTACAGCAGTCAAACGATCTTCTAAATAAATCTTAGCATTTCCTGAAAAATTCCATGCAGAGGTACCACTCTCATAATACAAAGTAACACCATTCTCAGATCCAAACTGAATATTACCTTTTATAGAAAACCGAGTAACCTTCCACCAAACAAAAACACCTAAATACTTCATGTTGTCAACGCTGTTATTAGTGTTATTACTGATAGTTCCACCATTTAAATGTAAACGTCCCATAACTAAAGAAATAGCAGCGCCCGGTTGTTGTTTGTTTTCAGAAGTATTATTGCTAATTGTACAATCGTTTAGAGTAACATCTAAAGCATTACCCCAAACCATTAAAGCACCTCCAGCCCCCCCTTTTCCACTAGACACATATGCATGATTACTTTTAAATTCAACATTTGTGAATACTATCTTGTACAGCTTACTTTCATCGTTTTCAATAGCGGCTCCTTCATCACCTATTAAAGCTATTGCTCCACCATTTACTTCACAATTTTGAACAATACAGTCTTCCATAGTTAATATAGAACTATCTAGAAAAACAGCACCTCCAGAAAGCCTGTTTTCTTTGGGCTTTCCACTTTTCAAAGTAAGATTTTTTAAGGTTAAGTTTCCACCATTTCCAACTTTAAAAATACGGCATAGCTTATTGGCATCCAGTATATCCTTTGTTTTATTAGATCCCTGTATTGTAAGTTTTTTTTCTATCGGAATTACACCCTTGTCATCATCTGTTGCCCGAATAGTCCCGTCGATTGTTATTGTAGCGCCACTGTTAGCATTGTAAACCGCTTCTTTCAAATCGTCCCACGATCTAATAGCTCCTGCGCTTGTTCCACCTTTCTTTTTAAGCTTGCCTGCACTGTCGATTATCCATTCTGTTGTAGTAGTGCCTTCTACCTGATCTTTCACCTTGAATTTGCCTACTTGCTCGGCAAGGATTACACCGCTTTCTGCCGTAAGCACTTGCACCGTCTCAGTTCCACTCGGATAGTTTTTAGGCGTAATAGTTGCAACGGAACCAGTTCCGGTTAAATTGTCGGCTATGGTAATTTTTTGATCTTTATCCAAATAGACATCACAACTTGGGGATAGCGCCGAAGAACCTCTAATTTTGAAAGTTGAATTAAACGAGGAATTCTTTTTAACAAAGATACCGCTACCTTTTTTTTGAGCATAGCAGCGTGATATGGACGACCCCGATTTCATACTAAGACTTCCACCTGAAATATATACAGCACCACCGTAACCTTTAGTAGTACAATTTTCAATTGTAACATTTTGAAGAATACAATCACCCGGAGCCAATATTAAGGCACCACCACCGTAATCTTGCTCAGTATTATGACCATTTTTAAGCGTTAGATTTTGTAAAGTAAGCGCACCACTAGTAACTTCAAAAATAGGATGTGGAGGGTTTGTTGCTCCAGAAGAAACCTTGCTGTTAGCATCTAAACAGTCAACCATGCCTGCCTCACCAGCCCCTTTTATGATAATTTTTTTTGTGACCTTTATAACACCCTTATTGGTAGATCCTCCATCTGAATCTTGTGTTGAAGATTTTATAGTTCCATTAATGATGAACACATCGCCATCATTTGCGTTTTTTACCGCATCTTTCAATTTTTTCCACGCATTAGCATCTGAGCCGTTTATCGTATTTGTAGCCGTTCCTCCACCAGTGCTTTTCTTCTGTAGCGTGCCTGCATTGTCAATTATCCATTTTTGCCCGTCGCTTTGTGGTTTTACCTTGAATTTTTTCACTTGATCGGCAAGGGTTACGGTACCCGACGCGGTAATAATTTGTCTGCCTGCTGTGTAGCCGTTTGTGTTATCCAGCTCAATGATTACAGGTTCTGAGGCTGAAATCTCAGTTAAATCGCCGGTGATGTTGACAACAGCCTTTTTAGCACCATCCTTTTGTAAGAAAACTGTGTTATTAGTATCAATTTCTGCACCAGCGGACATTTTAAATGTAGAGTTGCTATACACATATACAGCACTGCCAAGGTTTGCGGTGTTGCCACTAATAGTTCCGCCTGTCATTTCAAATGTGCCGTCACTATGACCGCCAACCAATACAGCACCACCACGTGTCTTAGCAGAAGCAGAAACAGCTTTTGCTGTATTATTGGAAATAACACCGCCGGTCATTGTAAAGCTACCGCCTGAAATATGAACTCCGCTATTACCATTATTAGAGATGGCACCACCGTTCATAATAAAGGTACCACTGTTCATATGTACACCGTTACCTGTATTTCCGGTAATTTTACCTGTAAGCGTTAATAAACCATTCTCCATAAACACACCATGACCGGTATTAGCATTAACAGACCCTTGAAGTATTAAGGTTCCATCTTTCATATAAATTCCGCCACCACGATAGGTAGATTCCACAGCATTATTGCTAATAGTACTGCCACTGTCCATTGTAAAAGATCCGCCGTCTACAAACACAGCACCACCAGAGCTGTTTTTAGCATGTCCGCCTGTAAGTGTAATATTGGATATAGTTAAATCTCCACCGCTTTGAACATTGAAAATACGCCGGTATGAGGTTGTATCGCTGTTGGCATCGATAGTTGCCGTGCCGCTTTGGGCTTCTATGCGCACTGTTCGCGTTACGTCGATTTCTGTTGCACCTGAAGGGGCTGTAATCGTGCCATTTATTTTGATAATGTCCGCACCGTTAGACTTTTCTACTTCGTCTTTTAATGTTTGCCATGCGTTGGACTCAGAACCGTTTATCTTCGCAGTCTTTGCAATTCCCTTAGCTTCTGTTGTTGCAGGTTCTGCCGATAATCCATGTTTGTCTTTTAACTGAACCATCGTTGCAGGCAAATATCTAGTAGTTTTTATCCCTGTGTTATAATAAAACACATTTTGCCCAGTGGGAACTTGAGCAGTACCGTCTATAACTTCAACATCACTAGAATTAAGAAATCGTCCTCCTACGGGATTTTTTAATTCTATTTTTCCAGCATTGTACTCTACTTCATATTTATAGTTAGCTATTTTAAGCTCACTTATATCATCATGAATAGCATCTAAAGGATCAGGATATTTAATGCAAATAACAAATGTTTCATTTGGAACTGAACCGGTTTTAGCTATAACTATCTTCTCAGCTTTCGGCGGTTGGGTGTTTACCTTTAACTTCTGTAAGTCTTGTTTAAATTTTCTTCTGTCATCGTCTTCAAGATTAAGCGAAATCTTTAAACTTAAATCAGTTTCGTCTTTTTCCATTTGTTTCAAATTTATATTTTTGAATTTTACTTTAATATAATTATTTCCAATTTGTTCAACACTATCAATTTTGCTGTCAGGATCTGTGTTTTGAGCTGTATTAAGACTTCTATCTAAAAATGAAACACCCTCTATTAATTTTGTTGAAGAAAAACGAAAGTCCGCAGGGTTATCAATTTCAAACACAACTTTGCTGGTACCTGTTGTTGAAGGAAGGCAATAAAAACCCTTATCATCTTTGGGAAGAAAGGCTTTTTCTCCGGAGGTAGTCGGAACGGAAGCTAAAGGCGCACCCACAATGGTCGCCCGACTTGTCCAATATTTTAATTCTGCTGAAATATTTCGCGAGAACATATCACACGATGTTAGCGTTAAAAAAAGAGCCACAAGTGAAAGGCTTCGAATAAATTTTTTCATGGATTTTTTCCTTATAAATGCAATTGAACACAAAATAACAGCTTACTCTAGACTATTTTCCCTAAAAAAACAAGTTGTCTAATTTCGTGCCACCGTGTGTCCTTATCGCACGTGAGTTTCGCAAAGCGAAACTCAACGTTTTGCAAAATTAGCTTCTGTTTGGAAACACGCACATCCGTATGCGTTTCGAAAATCGAACAGGATGTTCGTGTGTCCAAGTCTCTGCGATGTTTCAGCAAAGCTGAAACTCGCTGATTAAAGTTCGTACACGGATGTACGAACTTTAATCGTTTTTCAAAAATTAATTTCCGTACCCTCTTACAAAGGCTTCGGCTATTTGCTATGGTGTCGAATATGTCGGCGTCTGAATCTTTTCAATACGATGAATTTACTGAAGAATTGCAACGGCTCAAGCCGAAAGAATTGTCGGCGCTTCTTGATGAAGGCGGAGCGCTTTCACGTTTTTTTGAAAGTTACGAAGCACGCCCAATGCAATTGCGTTTGACTGAAGCAATAACGCAGTGTTTTAATGATTACGGTATTGGGGTTTTTGAAGCAGGCACGGGTGTCGGTAAAAGTTTGGCATATTTGGTACCGGCAATGGCTCAGGCCGCAATGGTAAAAAAACGGCTTGAATCTGTAGATGAAGACAGTGAAGCGGCAGGCGCAGGTCGCATTGTAATTTCAACGGCGACAATCAATTTACAGCAACAAATTATCGAAAAAGACCTTCCAACGGCTCGGCAGATTTTGGGCTTGTCAGAAGACGATTGTCCGGCAGTATTGTTAAAGGGTCGCTCAAATTATGTGTGTTTGCGCAAGCTTAAAAATGCGGTGCAAGATCCGGAATTATTTCCTGTAAGCGACGATGAAGAAACATCGCTGTATGCGCGTGAAGCAGATCAGTTATCGGCAATTCAAGAATGGGCAAAAACAACCACAGACGGAAGCAGAGCTTCGTTGCCGTTTGTGCCCTTGGGACGTGTGTGGTCGCAAGTTTGCTCAGAATCAGATGATTGCCGAGGAATTCGCTGTCCGCATTATGTAGCGTGTTTTATGATGCGTGCAAAACGAAAGGCGGAGCAAGCCTCACTGTTGGTGGTCAATCATCATTTGTTGTTTGCAGATTTGGCATTACGCTACGAAGACGGCGACTATACGATGAATTTACTGAAGAATTGCAACGGCTCAAGCCGAAAGAATTGTCGGCGCTTC
>PDWI01007373.1_pt1 | contig 15099 bp, 10 predicted proteins | sample 1430891 | NCBI WGS metagenome assembly PDWI01 (sample SAMN01162508, study PRJNA174530) | Oral metagenome, whole genome shotgun sequencing project. | biome: Marine environment; feature: Marine mammal; material: Swab sample of the gingival sulcus; isolation source: swab sample of gingival sulcus... | reverse complement strand
AAGCCTTGACATTAGATTGATGACAAATATCAACAAAGAACCGATTGAGCTTACCAATAAAATCCGTTCAGCTTCTTTAATACCCGTGTATCTGATAATTCCGGCATAGGTCTTTCCTAAAGAAAAGCCAACTCCTCTGACTATCAATACGATGGGGATAACCCACTTTAAAGTAGAAATATATTCTTCGGGAAATTTAAAGTTGAATCTTAAAAGATATGCCGATAAAATGGAGAACAATACAATAATCAAGTCGATAAAATAAATCAACCAACGAGAAGTATATGTGTTTTTAAAAGGCATGTTTTAGCAACTAAATATTGATTTGTACGTCTAATTCAAACTAACAAAATTAATATATAATGAGAACACTACTACTTTCTATTTTGACTTTTTTGGTTTTGAGTGCGTATACCCAAGATACAAAAGTCCTTTTTTTAGGCAATAGTTACACCTATGTCAATGACTTACCGGCTATTTTGTCGAATTTAGCAAACTCTAAAGGATATACCTTAATAAAAGACCAAAATACGCCGGGAGGATACCGATTAATGGGGCATGCCGGTAACAATACTTCGATGAATAAAATAAGACAAGGCTCTTGGGATTTTGTTATTTTGCAGGCTCAAAGTCAAGAGCCCTCTTGGCCTATTAGTCAAATAGAGGCGGAGGTATTTCCGTATGCTAAGATTTTATGCGATACAATTAAACACTATAATTCTTGTGCCGAAGTCTTGTTTTTTGATACTTGGGGACGAAAAAACGGCGACCAACAAAATTGCGAGGGTTGGCCTCCGGTTTGTTCTTTCGAAGGAATGAACAATCGCTTACTGGCAGGTTATTATATGATGGCTGAGCAAAACGACGCTTCCATAAGTCCGGTTGGAATTGCTTGGCGTGTAGCTCGCGAAGATGGTATCATGAATCATATCGATTTGTACTCCGGCGATGGAAGTCACCCCTCTGCACATGGAAGTTATCTAGCCGCTTGTGTAATGTATTACAGCATTTTTAAAGAGCCCGTCAATTCTTCTTTTTATAACGGTCTTCCGGAAGCAGATGCACTGTATTTACAATCAGTTGCAAATTCTGTTTTTGGTCAAGATTTTGAATTTATTTTTGATGATGAGCACAGCAATAACACTTTCGTTTTTAATCGAGAGAATTATTTTACACATGGTCAATCTGTCTTGGCAAGTTTTGATTACGAGACGCTTGATTCTCAAATTAATTTCACTAACACATCGGTTAATGAAACCTCTATCGAATGGCATTTTGGCGATGGAACAACATCTATGGAAGAAAATCCGGTTCATCAATTCAATGCCGGAGCTTTTGAGGTTAAGCTCATCGCCTCTAACAACTGCTTTACGGATTCTGTAAAGCATTCGATAGACATTGCACAAAGTCTCGACGAGCTAAACAATACTCAAGTTCGCATTCAAGCAACTGAGGATTTTATGATACTTAATGGTTTGGAAAATATTCGTAATGTTCAAGTTTTTAACGTTTTAGGTGTTCTTTTAAATGAGTATACCAATTTGAACACCAATATATTACAGATTGAAACCAAGCATCATCAATCGTTGATAATCAGATTTACAGATAATTTGGGACAGGTATTCACCAAGAAAATAGTTTTATAAAAAACGAAGAGCTGTAAGCCTCAGTACAAAGGCATTTTTGTGTCAAAAAGATGTATTTGAACCTTATTTTCTTTTGGGCGTTCCCTGACGGTCGGGCTTTCCGTTCCAATCTTTTGTTCGTACCCTCACAAAAGGATTTCCTCTGCAATCCCTAACGCGTCGCAGTAGCATCGTAATCGCTTATTTTTTTAGTCTTCTTTTCAAAAAAAGAGCTTTTTTATGCTGTGTATTGGCGTTGATTTAATGCATGAGCTACTCGTCTTTAGGAGCATCTTTGTAATACCAAAAAGGAATTGTTTTAATAACTTCTAAATCTTTGGAGTGTTTACTTTTGTACTTAACAAAACTTAAACGATGCTTTCCTTCTTCTAAATGTTTGATACCAATGTAAGTTTCGAACCATAGACTTCTTTTTTTATAAGCTATCACAAAGTCGGGCTTATAGACAACGCTATCTATTTTGAAGAAGTAGTTTTTTTGAAATGTTTTAAAAAAATCTTCTTGACGCTCTGTTATATCATAGTCGATTATGTTAATGCCTTCTATGTTGTATCCTCTAGCATCTAGTTTTGGTTTTAGCTTACTGTTAAGCTCAAATATTTTATCGTCTAAATCTTTAGAAATCGGTATTTTTATTTTGATATAATTATCTTGAATGACTTTAGATTGAATGGAGAAAACATTGGTATAAGCATCGTTTCGGACAATAAAATCTTCGTAATTCAACTCATTAACAGTCAAATTGGGCGTTTCTCTTATTGTTTGATAATTAATATAATTTGACTTTTGATAATAGACATTGCCTAATATGCTTATAAAGATATAAATAGGTAATAATAAGAGGCTTATTGTTCGTCCGAATTTGTTGTCTTTTAGCAGAGTGATTGCGGTGACAATGATGGCAAAACGGCAGTTATAGAGGGGGAGTGATTGACTCAATCCGCTATATCCAGTAAAAAAGTACCATGAGTAAATCATGGTGATTTGCGCTAACATTATCATGGCAAGTGGTGTTCGCAGAAGATCTTTTTTGACAAGGGTCTCTCTTTTTTTCCAGAGAAGAACGGTGCATAAAAAAAAGAAGCCAAGGATGATTAGATGTTGTACACCAAATAACTTCACAGCCCATCCATCAGGGGTTGTGCGGGTAAAGTGTGTAAAAAATTGACTCATATATTCTCCGATTTTTTCGTTTTGTTGTGCTGTTTTGAGTTGTTTGCGATTCGTATGTAGGGGAATTTCGTATTGTATGAAACGCTGATACAACAATTAATGTTATCAAATATCAATTTATTATGCAATTCTTAGAAATTTGATTAGTTTAAAATTTTGTATAGTTCAAATTCGATATCATGTTTGCGTTAAATCGTTTATAGGAATTAAATATTATATTTATTGAATGAGGGATTTTGCCTTTTATCTATCGGAATCCCTGTTTTTAGTGTAGAATATAAGGGGCAGTTTGCTTTGCTCAATGAGCGGGGAAGGGTATTTAATTTTGTAGTGTTCCAAAGTAGGAAAACCTGTAAATTGTGAAAGAGAATGTTGAGAGGGTGTTATGCAAGAAAAAAAAGCGATACGGAAGAAAATGATTGAGACGAGATTGGCGATGCCGAGTGAAGTGAGAGCAGCAAAATCGGAGCGGATTAGTGATGAGTTAATTGCAAGATTTCATCCTGCAGTTTGTTGTAGTTTTGTGTCGTATCGCGGTGAGGTCGATTTAAAAAAGTATCATGAGTATTTGATAAAATGTGGAGTACACCTTTTGTTGCCTAGAGTGGAGGGAGAAGAGATGACTTTTTATCAAGTGACATCGTTGAATGCTCTCGTGAAAAGTGACATGGGAATCCTTGAACCTAATCCGAACATTGATGAAAAGTGGTCTTATGAAAACATATGGAAAAACAATCCGCTCATTGTGACACCTGCTGTTTCTTTTACAAGAGAAGGGGCACGTCTTGGATATGGTGGCGGATTTTATGATCGTTTTTTTGCATTGTCAAATGGTAGAGGGGAAAAAATAGGTGTTTGTTTTGAGGAACAATTAAGTGAAACATTGCCTATCGAACCACATGATTATCTCGTCGACGGAGTAATCTATGAGTAGGGATGGAAAAGGCACTATTGCAGATGCTACTGAGTTGATGAAAGAGAAAGGGATTGCAAGAAACCGCGCGGGTAATGCGGCTTCTAAAAAAGTACTTCTGGGTCTTAGTGGTGGTGTTGATTCTGCTGTTTCTGCATACCTTTTAAAGGAAAAAGGTTATGAGGTGATTGGCGGATGGCTTAATATGTGGGGAGAAGATGAGGAAGAGAATATAGGAAGAATTGATGCTGAACTGGTGGCGCAAACAGTGGGAATAGAGTTTGCGACAAGGGATGTGAGAGAAGCGTTTAACGATGAAGTTATTTCGTATTTTACGGCGGAGTATACGGCTGGAAGAACACCGAATCCCTGTGTTTATTGCAATCGGTTTTTGAAGTTTTCGGCGCTTGTTGAGTGGGCGGATGAGCTTGGAGCGGAGTATATCGCGACAGGGCACTACTCGAAGATTATATACAATAAGGAGAGCGGACGATATGAAGTTCATTCTCCAGCAGATGTCAAAAAAGATCAAGGATATATGCTTGCAATGCTCAGTCAAGAGCAACTTGGGAGACTGCTCACACCGCTCGCAGATGTTGGAAGCAAGGACGAAGTTAGGCAAATTGGCGAGCAGGCGGGACTTCATGTAGCGAAGAAAAAGGATTCTCAAGAAATCTGTTTTGTCGATGGTACGTATCTTGAGTTTTTGGAAGAAAAAGGAATTAAGGGAAAAAGCGGTTTTTTTATTTTGGATGGTGAAAAAAAATCGGCACATGAGGGAATTGAAAAGTATACGATTGGTCAGCGAAAAGGACTAGGCTCTTTCGGGAAAAAAGTATTTGTTACGCAAATTGACCCCAATTTAGGCAATGTCTTTTTGGGAAGCAATGATGATTTGTTTCGCAATAGATTAACGGCGAGGGGATTGAATTATGTTTCTTTGCCAGAAGGGGCAGAACTGGGCAAGTGTCTCGCGAAAATCCGTTATGCAGCAGCAGCAGAATCCTGCGAAGTAATTTTGAGGGGGGATGGGGTAATCGAGGTTATTTTTGAAAAAATGCAGCGTGCCATCACCCCAGGACAGATAATTGTTTTTTATGATGACCAGAGAGTGCTCGCTTCTGCGACGATTGACTAAATCAAAAAGTGTTGATTTTTAAGATTTGTGTGCTGTTATTGGTGTGGGGTTTTCGTTTTTGAGTGCTTCGTTTTATTTGACAAAATGCTTGATTTTCTTTATAATTAGAATGTTGGCACAAAGTCGTTAAAAACTTAAAATCATTCATTTTGTTATTTGTGTTGTGTAGATTTAAGCGAGTAGCAACAGAAATTTGTAGATGTTTAAGTTTTGTTTCTTAATCAGAATGTTGATGGCAAAAATTAAATGTTTAGTGGTGAAAGAATGTATGATGTAAAGTTTGTGTTTTGTGTTTGTGTGTTTGTATTTGTATTTGTTGATTAGATTAATTTGTCAATTAGCGTGGATGGATATTCTATAAATTGTTAGTATAAAGCACTTAGTGTCTTTATTTACGCGGAAAAATTAATTATATGAACAATATTTATGAACAAAGGGAGAATATAAGAAGTAATAATTGCAATTAAATGCTGTTAATACGCTAATGCTCTAAAAGTGATTAGAATCTATGACGAATATGGATGACACGATATGAACAGATGGGAGGAAAGATGATTGAACTGAAGAATATTCGCAAATCTTATGACAATACAAATGATGTTGTTAAAGATTTGAACCTTGTCATAAATGATGGGGAAATTGTCGTACTCATAGGAGAGAGTGGTTGTGGTAAGACGACTACTCTGCAAATGATTAACCGTTTAATTGATCCGAGTGAGGGAGAAATACTCATTGATGGTGTAGATATCATGAGTATGAAGAAGAGTGAGCTTAGAAGAGGAATTGGATACGTAATACAAAATTCAGGGCTTTTGCCTCACAAAACGGTTGGAGAAAATATTGCGACCGTACCACTTCTCTGTAAAAAAGATAAAAAAGAAGTGAATAAAAAGGTGAAGGAACTCATGGATCTTATCGGCATGCCTTATAAAGAATTTGCCAATCGATATCCGAGTGAGCTTTCTGGTGGACAGCAGCAGAGAGTTGGTGTTGCAAGGGCTCTTGCCAATGACCCAGATATTATTTTGATGGATGAGCCGTTTTCGGCGCTTGACCCGATTACGAGAGAGCAACTTCAAGATGAGCTCTTAAGACTTCAAGATGAACTCAATAAGAGCATTGTGTTTGTTACTCACGATATGGACGAAGCTATTAAGGTGGGAAATCGAATCGCTATTATGCAAGATGGGGAAATTGTTCAATTTGGAAGTCCAGAGAACATTCTTAAAAATCCAGCAAATGATTTTGTAGCAGAATTTATAGGGCAAAATAGACTGTGGAGTACACCAGAGTATTTAAGGGCGCAAGATGTAATGGAGAAAAAAGCGGTCGTAGTTTCTCCAAAACGAACAGCGATGCAGGCGATAGAAGCTCTAAAAAGTAATAAGATGCAAGTAGCAGTAGTTGTTGAGCAACAAAAATCTGAAAAAAGTAAATTTTTGGGGCTTGTTGGTATGAATCGCTTACTTAGTTTGACGGATAAGTCTGTGCTTGTTGGTGAAATTATGAAAACAGATGTTAAGAAGGTGGCTTCCAGAATGGCTTTGCCAGCAGTTCTTGCGCTTCGTGAGGAATTTGATGTTGCATACAATCCTGTGATTGATGAATATGATAATTTTGTTGGAATTATATCAAGTACCAGTATTGTGAGCGTCCTTGCTAGTGTAATGCCGATAAAGGAGGAATACTAATGAATAAAATGATTCAGTATATTTCTACGTACCATGATGAAATCCTCAATCACACAATAAAGCATATTTCTATGTCTTTTACGGCGGTTTTGCTGGCTTGTTTGATTGCCATACCACTTTCCTTTCTTGTGGTAAATCACAAAAGAACATCCAAAGTAGTGATTAATATCGCCAATGTGATTCAAACGATTCCGTCACTTGCACTTTTTGCGGTTTGTCTTCCGTTCTTGGGAATTGGCTCGAAACCTGCGATTTTTGCACTCTTTCTTTACGCGCTATTACCAATTATAAAAAACACACTGATTGGTATTCGAAGCACATCGCCAGACGTCATCAAAGCGGCGACAGGGATGGGAATGACGAAGTTTCAAGTGTTGATGAAGGTAGAAATTCCACTGGCTATTCCGGCAATTATGGGTGGTGTTCGAATTGCCGCCGTTACCAGTATAGGTCTTGCCACTATTGCGACTTTGATTGGTGCAGGTGGACTTGGTAGTATTATCTATCAAGGACTATCGCTTGCAGATAACGGTATGATTTTTACCGGCGCTCTAATTTCAGCTAGCTTGGCGCTTATTGTTGACTTCCTTCTTGGAAAAGTCGAGAAAAAACTTACTTCTAAGGGTGTTATGCTAAGTCGTAAGAAAGAATAAACGAAAATAAATAAATGTAGGGGGTTGATAGAAGTTTCGCAATATAAAATAGTATAAGAATGCTCAAAGAGATTGAGTGAGAAAAATAATAGAATAAGAATAAAAACGTTAGAAAAGGAGATAAAATGATGAAGAAACAAGTGAAAATAGTAGGTATTATTTTGGTGATTGCGATGCTAGTTGCATCTTTACAAGGTTGTGGTAAAGAGGATAGCGTGATTCATGTTACTCATAAGGATTATACAGAGCAAAGACTGCTAGGGCGTATGCTTTATGTGTATTTACAAGAGAAGGGTTATGAAGTGACAATTAATGAAGTAGGTACAACGCTTAATTGCTTTAACGCGATTAAGGCGGGTGAGGTCGATATTTACCCAGAGTACACAGGTTCTGCGTATGCGGCAATATTAGACCAAACAGATATTATTAGCGAAGAAGAAACTTTCAATTATGTAAAAGATGCTTATGATAGTCAGTATAATATTCAGTGGATGAAATCGTATGGTTTTAATAATACGTATGTTTTAAGTGTTCGTGAAGATACCCAGAATGAGTATGGTTATCAGACAATTTCTGATCTTATTGAAGATTCTCCTAATTATAACTTAGGATGTGATAATGAGTTCCCGAAAAGGCAAGACGGTTATCCAGGGCTTCAAAAAATGTATCCAGGACTTGATTTTAAAGAGTTAATATCAATGAGCCAAGCACTTACTTACCAAGCTCTTGCGGAGGGTGAACTCGATGTTAATGTATCGTATTCAACCGATGGAAGAATTAAGAAGTACAATTTGAAAAACTTGGAAGATGACAAGGGATATTTCCCAGATTATCATTGTTGTACTATTGTAAGAAAAGAATGTTTGGAAAAGCATCCAGAATTGGAAGCGCAATTGGAAGCACTTCAGGGTGTTTGGACAGAAGAAGATATGCAGAGGTATAATTTGATGGTTGATGAACATGTTGATATTACAGAAGTTGCTACATTGATGTTAAAGGAAGCTGGACTTATTGAATAATTTGTATTTTGATTCGGCTGCTACTACTTATCCTGTACAATCAGTTTTAGAAGCGGTGACAAACGCTAGGTGGGAAAATCCGTCAACAATTAATAAGTACGGTACGGAAGCTAGAAGTCAAGTTGAGCGTGTCAGACGACAAATTCAAAAACTGCTTCGCTGTGAGGAGAAAGAGGTGATTTTCACCTCTGGAGGTACAGAAGCCAACAATACGGCAATTTTCTCTGCTCTGGGTGTGCTTTTAAGTGGGCATAGCCACGAAGAGAAGGAACGGAATGCGCGGAGGAAGGTTTATATCGCTGGATTAGAACATTCCTCTGTGTACGATTGCCTTTATTTTTTAGAACAACACCAGAAACTTGAAATTGTAGAGCTTTCTGTTGATAGAAATGGAAGATTGATTTTGGACGGGGTTGATTTAAAAGGGGCACTGGTTTGTGTGTCTCATGTGAATAATGAAATTGGCACGGTGACAGATGTTGCTGAAATTAGCCGGAAAATAAATGCGCTTCCAGCAAATGCTCGTCCAAAATTACTGGTGGACGGCGTGCAGGCACTGGGTAAAATTGAGATTGGTAAAGTGATAGAAGCAGTCAAACTGAGCGATTACTACTCCATTAGTGCGCATAAAATTCACGGATTAAAAGGTGTTGGGGCGCTGATAGCAAGTGCGCGAATTGTGCCATTTCATATTGGGGGATCGCAGGAAAAAGGGTTTCGTGCAGGTACAGAGAATACAGCTGGAATTATGGGCTTTGGAAAAGCGCTGGAACTGGTTGAAAAAAATCCGGTAAAAGACGCTGGAATGCCTTTAGATAAAGGCGTTGAGAGTTTTTCAGAGGGGATTTCGGGTGCTGAAAATCAAGCGAAGATTGAAAGTGCTAGAGCGGCAAAAACTATTCTATTGCAAAGGTTGAAGGAACATTTTGAAGAGGGTGGGTTTGTGGTCAATTCTCCAGAAGATGGCTCTTCCTATATTCTGTCAATATCCATTAAAGGTGTAAAGAGTGAAGTGATGATACATATGCTTGCCGAAAAAGGCATTTCTGTATCCAGTGGATCGGCGTGTAGTTCTCATAAAGATACTCTATCTCGCATTATCAAGAAGATTGGCGCAGAAAAAGAATATGCTGATGGTACACTGAGGATCAGTTTTGCGCCCGATTACTTCTATAAGGAATCAGATAAAGTGATTCGGGTGGAAGACGTCAAATATTTAGCGAAGGCGATTTACGAATCCGCATGTGAAATTCAGAAGTATTATCGCTTCTAAATGTATACAGTAATAAAAATGATCATACTAAATAAATGGATACTTAGTTTTGAGTTATATCGACTTTAGGATAAAGCATTTGTAATTAAAATGTTTTATAAATAAAAGTTGGTATAATTTTTTTATTTAATTTGTTAAAGAAATTGGTGTAGTGAAATAGCGGTGTTTAGTGTATAATCACTTTATGAGTGAAAATATGAATCAAGAAAATAGGGAAGTTTTTGAGGATAGAAGCACTATCCTTATTCGTTACGGGGAAATTGGACTTAAAGGGCATAATAGGCATGTTTTTGAAAAGCAACTTGTTCAAGATATTAGGAGGAGACTCGATTATGTGAAAATCCTTTCTCACAGGGGAAGGGTGTTTTTAGAGTTTGATTCTAATAGAATGGATGAAGTGTCCGATACGCTAAAGCGTATTCCGGGTATTTTTTCGTTTAGTCCTTCTGTAAAAGTGCCTAGTGAAAAAGAAGCGCTTGAAAAGGCAGTGGCTAGTGTTGCTAAAAGCACAAAACATAAAACGTTCAAAGTAGAAGTTCGTCGTGCGGATAAATCGTTCCCCATTAAATCGCCTGATTTGGTTCAAATACTGGGAGCGGCTGCACTAAAAGCAAATCATTCTTTAAAAGTGGATGTCCATAATCCAGAGCTTTTGATTGAGGTTGAAATCAGAGAGCAGTCCTATATTTTTACAGAACGTGTAAAGTGTCTTGGCGGTATGCCTTATGGAAGTGCTGGGAGAGCAGTTTCCCTTTTCTCTGGAGGAATTGATTCACCGGTTGCGACCTATTTAATGGCAAAGCGTGGTGTTCATATTGAGGCATTGCATTTTCATTCCTATCCATTTACCAGTCCTCTTGCTCAGGAGAAAGTGGTGGATTTAGCGCGAAAAGTCTCTGCGTACACTCATAAGATGAAAATTACCAAGGTTAATATTCTAACTATTCAAAAGGCGATTAAAGAACATTGTCCGCAGGAAGAAATGACAATACTCAGTCGTTGTTTTATGATGAAAATCGCGACAGAAATTGCGAAGAAATCAAAGTGTTCTGCGCTGATTACCGGGGAGAGTATTGGTCAAGTAGCCAGTCAGACGATGGAATCTATTAATGTGACGACGTCGATGACGCATTTTCCTGTTTTTAGACCATTAATTGCCAATGATAAAACGGACATTATAAAGATTGCGCAAAAAATTGGAACATTTGATATATCCATTCTTCCATACGAGGATTGTTGTACTGTGTTTTTGCCACCGCAAGTGGTGACCAGACCAAGGTTGGATAAAATTCAGCGCTCACTTAGCAATCTAGATGTGAAATCCCTTGTAGACGAAGCAATTGAAAATTCTGAGTGGGAGATGGTTTCCTATCTTTAGTAAAAATCTTTGAATGATAGAAAATACTTAGATAGCACAATTATCAATCTTAAAAATGCTCATACATTGACAAATTTTAATCGGCATTACGAACGTAGTGAGTACTCCTGCCCGACTTAAAATTTAGTTCAATTTGTGAGCATTTAATATATACAATTAGAAATTTTAATTGCTGTTATTCATTTTCTGATTCAGAAGTTGTTGTTTCGTGCTCGTTATCACCATCTTGCTCATCTTCTTCACTCGGGTTTTGATCATCTTGGTTTTCGTCTTCGTCATCCTTGTTTTTTCTAGGGTCTTCTGGTATCGGACCATTCAAACCGTAAAAATCATCTAGTTGATCCGCGTTGTATTTTTTGATTTTATAGATGTCCGCATTTGAGATTTCCTCATTATTATTTCTGGTGATATTGCCATCGGAGTGGATGACAGAGCCAGGTTCTAAGTGAATGATGGTTCCATCTATCATTTCGATAGGATAGTATCGTCTGATGTAGTAATCACCATTTCGTAGTTCAATGTATCCGTCTTTTCCTTTAAATTCTATATTTTTTTCCCACATATAGAATCTGTTTATTTCAAGGTTGTGTTCTTCGCACTTTTCAGTGGGAACATCGTATTCAGCATCCCTTAGTTTTATGTCTTTGTGTTCTTTGGGATCATATGGCTCACCGCGTTTCACAAGTACTTTTGTTTCTATTTCTGGACAGAATTCTGTCGCAAGTTTTCCAGAGGATTTACAAACTTTACACTCTACGTGGACGTTATCTTTTTCTGTTGGCACAAATCCTCTGATAAAAATATCCGTTTTAATTGTGTTTCTAGGATCTTTTGCGGATAGTTCGCTAGGCAACATTCCCGAAATTGTATCAACACTTGCGCTTACAATTCCTTCCGGAACAGGGAAAGTCTTTGGTTCTAAATCTTGGTGCAGATCGGTCATTACTTTTTGCCAAAAATCCGCTGTAAATTCAGAGCCTTTTGCTAGTGGAATGTTAATGTCGTTTCCGAACCAAACTGCGCCGACATAATATGGAGTAAAGCCTACAAACCAAGCGTCAAACTGGTCTGAGGTCGTTCCTGTTTTTCCGTATACCGTGTGATTTTCCATTTGCGCCCTATTGGCAATACCATTGCTTACAGTGCTCCTCAAAAGGTCTTTTATTAGATAAGCAACATTCGCGTCTAAAATTCGTTCTGGCTCTGGTGTTTTTTCAAGAAGAACCTCTCCACGGTTGTTTGTAACCTTTGTGTACGTTGTCGTTTTGTTTAGTATTCCGTCATTGGCAATACAGCTGTATGCTTGCGTCATCTCAATTGGAGATATACCAACACTCATACCACCAAGTGCAAGCGCAGAGATATTAAGGTCATTGATTGGACCCTCTTCGACAAGTGTTGTAACACCGTATTTTTTTAGATATTCTGCGACAGTTTCAATGCCAAGTGTATCAACTAGAATCGCAGGCGGAACATTGGTAGATTGCTCTACCGCGTGGCGGATTGTAGTCAGCCCATCATACCATACTTTTTGACCGTAAGTTTCATACCAGTTTTTCGGCCATCTAGTCCACGAATTACCAGCAAGATAAACAGGTCTATCGTCAATAACTGAAGCAGGACTGTATTTTCCAGAATCCATCGCTGCGGTGTAAACGGAGATTGGTTTAATTGCAGAGCCAGGTTGTCTAGGGTTTGTCGCTCTGTTGTAGAGCATATATCCTTCTAGGTTTCTTCCACCCACAATTGCTTTGACTTGGTCGGTATATGGGTCGGTGATAACCATTGCTGACTGCGGCTGTATAACAGGTGTTTCGCTAATTACATAATTTTCTTTTGCAATTCGAATGGTTCCATCGCTTTTCACCTTGAAGAAATCAGGGTATTCTTTGAGGAAACTTCGTGATATTACAACATTTCCATCTTCATCAAATTTCTTGTATTCATCGGGAATAAGCACATCGCGCCCAGTGTATATGTAAATGGAGTCAACTTGTTTTTTCCCGTTTAGGTAATAGGTAGGGTCGTATCCGTTGGGTAATTTGAACGTGTTGACAATAACGACCTGTATTCTGCTTAAAACCTCATTTTCATAGTGTGAATAGAATTTAAGAGCGTGATTTTTTAATAGTTTTAAACTACCTGATGAGGTAAATTCGTATTCATCGCTGTGCAATACCAAATTTTCTTCTTCATCAATAATATTATTGTAATTTGGAAGTATGATTTTATTATTCCTATTTAGGATATTTCCGTTGGCGTCGAAAGTTGGAGAAATTTTTGGGAAATATTCGTTGACAAAGAAGAATCCAAGTTTGTTCAAGCCCTGTTTTAGCGCTTGTATTTCTTCTTGTTGAGTGCCTTTTGCATAAAATTCATCAGGGAATACACTTCTGTCAACATCAGCTTTCCTGCAGAATAAATCTAGCGTGTTGGTGTCTGCAATTCCTGTTACTTCTAGCCCTTGGCTCTCTTGAAAAAGACTGACCGCTTCTACTAAGGCATCGCCGTAGTAATAGTTGAAATTATCTTTTTCGTAGTGTGATTCCAGTACTTTTTGGCAGTCAAAATCGATGGTCGATACGATTTTAAGACCACCCGAATGTAGCAATTCCAACGCCTCTTGTCTGGTATATCGATATTTTTCCATTAAATCAGTAATGACTTCCTGTTTTACAACATCACTAAAGTAAGAGGAGATTTCTGTTCCACTGTGTTTGACGAATTTTAATTTTTTTCGGATATCATAATCCATTCCTTCGTTGTATTGATTTTCTGTGATTTTGCCGTTTTCATACATAAGCGCAAGACAAGTGTAGTAACGGTTTAACGCTTCTTCGTTGAAAACGATTGTGTACAACTGGTCATCATCGTCAATGATATACGCGTCTTCTGGCACGCTATCTTTGTTGTATCGCATCAATGGAGCATAAATAGAAGGCCCTTTTACTGTTCCTACCAGTAGGGCAGCCTCCATATAATCTAGCTCTTTGGCAGGTTTTCCAAAATAGGTGTTTGCCGCAGCCTCAACTCCATAAGACTCCATCCCAAAGAAAACAAGGTTTAAATATCCCTCCATAATCTGTTCTTTGGTAAGGTATTTTTCTAATTGTATCGTATAATACGCCTCTGCAATCTTTCGGTTTAGGGTGCGTTCCTGTCGTCGGTCAAATAGGTACACATTTCTTGCCAATTGCTGAGAAATCGTAGAAACTCCTCCCAAGGATTCGTGGTTAAATAAATATTTTAAGGTAGCACCAACCATTCTGACAAAGTTGAATCCGTTGTGTGTTTCAAAAGTTTTATCCTCTACTGCAATGAATGCGTCAATAACAGCTGGGCTAATTTCGTTGTATTTTACAACCTTTCGAAGTCCTTCGTTTTGAATGTATTCTAGGACTCTTCCCGAACTATCTACAATGACAGAATTTTCGTATAACTGTTCAGAAACTTTATTTGGATCAATATCGTCGAGTTTGCTGACAATGCTATTTACATAAGCCCAAACGACTGCTGCACCTATAATTCCTACGATTACAAAGAACAACAAAATATAGGCTAATACTTTGAGTATCCCTCCGCCTTTCTTCTTGGGTGTCGGTCTTTTATTTGTAACTTTTCTAGTCGTTTCCATTCGTTTTTATCCTCCAATACTTACGTTGTTTTGCGAAGGAACTATTAAGCAATGTCTCATGATAATGTTCACATTTCAAATACTGCTTAATAACGACTTGAAATGTAGCACATAGTTCCTAAATTACAGTAAGTAATTGTTTTTATGTGAGTTTCACACCAAGTAATTATAACATATATATTGGGCTTACTTCTTTAAAATTAGATTAAAATTACTTGTTATTTTTCCGCCTAGCGACGCAAACTGCGAATCCTTTCTCACTCATGAATTAGTTATTCTATTCCTTTCGAAAGTGTTCGCAGTTTGCGTCGCTAGGCGAAAAAATCCCTGCGTAATTTACTGAATTAAAGAGTGTACTTTCTGTTTAGTTTTATTAATGGTAAAATATGGACAAGTGTAAAAAGGAGTTGATAAGTGGATGAATTCGAAGTATAATAATGCTGGAGGACTTATGTTTGCGATAGCATTTGATTTGAGTATTGACGATTTAAAAAAATATTATGGTGAGTCGTATAATAAAGCCTATGATGAGATTCGTCAAGAGTTGGAAACTCTTGGGTTTGAGTGGACTCAGGGTAGTT
>PDWI01006221.1_pt1 | contig 15101 bp, 11 predicted proteins | sample 1430891 | NCBI WGS metagenome assembly PDWI01 (sample SAMN01162508, study PRJNA174530) | Oral metagenome, whole genome shotgun sequencing project. | biome: Marine environment; feature: Marine mammal; material: Swab sample of the gingival sulcus; isolation source: swab sample of gingival sulcus... | reverse complement strand
AGGCAATTCGGGGCGAACTTGCATAATGTGAGTTTGCGTAGTTCGGAAAATAGATACCGGACGATAAGGTTCTTTTGGATTGTTGTGCAAATAAGGGTCGTGTTCGGTGTTTTGGTAGTGAAAACGGAAAACTTCACGAATATCCGAAATTGTTAATTTTTTGTTAGCCTTAGCATAAACCGGAAAAGTATTTTTTGTAACATCGTTTTTGATGTCGGGGCTTAACATATTTTGGATTCCCCAAACGCGAGGATAATTGTAAGTTGTATCCAATTTTATGTCGCGTGCGTATGCTTCGTGAAAATCGAATTTTCCTTTTGCAGGGTCGTACAGTTTGTGTTCGATAGCAAAATCAATCAAATCGGCCGAAGCCATATAATTTTCTTTGTCTTTTGGGTCGTAATCGCGGAAACGACTTTGGTTTCCGGTAACGAAATACACGTCGTCCGGAATGCGACACGCCAACCAACGGTGTCCGCAAGCTGTTTCTAAATACCAAATTCCGTCTTTGTCGATAAAAGCAATTCCGAAACCTTCGGCAACTCCGTGTTCTTCAATCAATGCGCCTAAGCGTTGTACACCTTCTTTGGCAGTATTTACGTAAGGTAATACGATGTTGAAAACAGAATTTTCAGCCACACCGTTTTCCACCATTGGGTCGGCAGCCAAAGCCTTGTCGTTGCTAAAAATACTTTCGGTTGCGCTCATTCCTACTTTTGCAGAATTGTAACCGGAGCTTCCCCAATGTCCGGGCAAGTGAAACGGCTCTAAGGCAGTGTAACCCAGCGCTTTTTTGGGCAATTTGCATCTAAAAGGACTGTCGAGTGCCACAAATTCTTGGGGACCGTTTTCGGTGTCTTCGTATTTTTTAAGATTTTTTGCAAGCATAGCATTCCAGTCTTCGGAACGTGCTGCTACCATTGAATTGTCTGCCATCATTTTTTGACCGACAAATAAACTTGTACATTCTGATTTTTGTTTCATTATATATGATTTTTTAGTTAATATTTATTCCACAAAATAAGACAAACATTATTTAGTTTGCAATCCCTAATTGTAGGGATTTTTTAAATATTTTACAAAAAATAAAATTGACAAACAGCAATATTGTTATTAAGAATTAATAAAAATAGGCACAAAACACAAAAAAATCTCATTTTGTAAACAACTCATAAACAGACAATTAAGCACACCGATAACATATAAAGAACATTTACAACTTTTATTCTTTTATGATTATTTAATTTTTTTCTAATTTAGAGGCCAATTTTGAAAATATTAAAATAAATCAGAATATTATGCAGAAATTACTATTATTAGGCGATGAAGCTATTGCTCAAGGAGCATTAGACGGAGGAATGTCCGGTATTTACGCTTATCCCGGGACTCCTTCTACGGAAATAACCGAATATGTACAATCTAATAAATACGCAAAAGAAAAAGGAATACACAGCGACTGGTCGGCTAACGAAAAAACAGCAGTCGAAGCCGCAATAGGTATGTCTTATGCCGGCAAACGCACAATGGCCTGTATGAAACACGTAGGGCTAAACGTGGCTGCCGATGCTTTTGTAAATTCGGCAATTACAGGCGCCAACGGCGGACTTGTGGTTACTGTTGCCGACGACCCTTCGATGCACTCTTCGCAAAACGAACAAGATTCGAGAGGACTTGGACAATTTGCCTTGCTGCCAATGCTTGAACCTTGCGACCACCAAGAGGCATACGATATGGCTTACAAGGCTTTCGATATGTCGGAAGAATTTGGTTTGCCGTTCCTTATGCGAATGGTTACACGCTTGGCTCACTCGCGCGCAGGAGTAGTACGAAAAGAACAAAAACCTCAAAACGAACTAAAATTACCCGAAGACCCTCGACAATTTGTTTTGCTTCCGGCAATTGCACGAAAAAATTATAAAAAATTATTGAAACTTCAAGATGTTTTGACCGAAGCATCTGACAATTCGGAATTTAACAAATATATCGACGGAGAAGATAAATCGTTGGGAATTATCGTTAGTGGAGTGGCTTACAACTACTTAATGGAAAATTACGAGGACGGAAAAGTGCCTCATCCGGTTCTAAAAATAGGACAATATCCGTTGCCACGAAAATTAATCACAAAATTATACAACGAATGTGATAAAATAATGGTGTTTGAAGACGGCTATCCAATTATAGAACAACAACTTGCAGGATTTTTGAAAGATGCAAAAATCTTGGGACGAACTACCGGAAATATTCCTCGCGACGGCGAACTGAATCCGAATATCGTTGCTCACGCCCTAAAAATGGAACAACCAGAGTATCTTGAAGCTCCCGATAATTTGAAAGGCAGACCACCAAGACTTTGCGACGGTTGCGGACACATTGATATGTACAACGCATTGAACGCTGCTCTCGAAGAATACGGAACCGGACGCGTTTTGGCCGACATCGGTTGCTACACTATTGGAGCGTTGCCACCGTACAGCGCCATAAACTCTTGCGTTGATATGGGTGCGTCTATCACAATGGCAAAAGGCGCTGCCGATGCCGGACTTGTGCCTGCTGTTGCTGTTATCGGAGATTCTACTTTTACACACTCCGGTATGACCGGCTTGTTGGATGCGGTTACCGAAAATACGCCGATAGTTGTTTGTATCAGCGACAACTCGTTTACGGCTATGACCGGCGGACAAAAATCTCATGCCGAAACCCGATTGGACAATATAGTGAAAGGTATTGGTGTTGATCCGGACCACATAAGAGTACTCGTTCCGTTGAAAAAATATCACGAAGAAAATGTTAAAGCTCTAAAAGAAGAATTTGAATATCAAGGAACATCGGTTGTTATATTCCGAAGAGTTTGTGTTACTCATTATGCTTCGATGGCAAAGAAAAAGAAAGCTCAACGAGATAAATAATTTTTTATAAAACGCTAATTTTAAAGATATTACACAATTTTAAGATTAACGTTAAATAAAAAAGATGGTGTTTGACAGGATTTTTGTTCTGTCGGACACTAATTAAAAAATTTTTTAACGACAAAATTTAAAATAATGAAAAAAGATATAATATTATCCGGTGTTGGCGGTCAAGGTATAATTTCTATCGCGGCAATAATCGGTTATACAGCAATAGAAAAAGGCTGGCATCTGAAACAGTCGGAAGTTCACGGAATGAGCCAAAGAGGAGGAGCAGTAATGTCAAATTTACGAATTTCGGACAAACCAATTTCGTCAGACTTGATACCTTACGGAAAAGCTGATGTTATAATCAGTGTAGAACCTATGGAAAGTTTAAGATATTTACCTTATCTTTCGATTGACGGCTGGTTGATTACGAACATGACACCGTTCAAAAATATCCCCGACTATCCGGAGGTTGATGAATTGGTGAAAGAAATAGAAAAAGTAAAAAATCACGTTATGTTAGATGCCGACGGTATAGCAAAACAAATGAAAGCCCGACGCTCGATGAATACCGTGATGTTGGGAGCTGCAATGCCGTTTTTGGGATTTTCCGAAGAGGAATTGATAGGCGGAATTAATGGTATTTTTGGCAAAAAAGGCGAAAAAGTTGTTAATCAAAACATCGAAGCGCTAAGAGCCGGAAAAGCTGAAGCTGAAAAATTTAAAAATTAAATAATGTGTGCTTTTGCACATTTGATGTAATGAAAAACTGCTCTCCTTTTTGGTGAGCAGTTTTTTTATTGTTGAAACGACTTTTTACACGTCGGTACCAAATTCGGGTTTTGAACTTTTGTCTTTTTTATCAAAACCGTCGATATATTTTTGATAATTCAAGTAAAAATTTATCCCTACACGCGTTTCATTTACTTTGTACGGAAGCAAATCCGAAAAAAACGGCGTAAGCGTGTGTTGCCCGAAAATTAAAATATTTTTTATTTTAATGCCGGCTCTAACTCCAACCCCGTGTTTTCGCAAAAATTTACCAACTCCGTATCCCTTATTAACAACTTTTTGCAAATTACTTTTTTCCTTAAAAATCAATTTGTGATAAGCAAATAAATGCCTCTCATAAAAAGCTCCCGCAAAGATACCAAAATCATCTTTTTTGTTGTTAAACCACTTATGTACAGGCAGATAAATCAACAAAGGAACATAAACTTTTCCGGTAACCAACTTACTTCCGTGGCGACTAAAAAAATTATTGTTATATACGTGTGATTTTTCGGCATCAATCAGCAAAATATTTGTATCTACATCAAAATAATATTTGTTTACAAATCGAAATTTTGCAATTTTCAGTCCAACACCCGTAGAAATCCCCACCGGATATTTGTTGGGACTCATCAACCAAAAATTAAATAAATTGTACTGCCCCGAAAAATCAAAAACGCCCGAACCCAATCGCTGCGGCGTGGTTTCAAAGTTTTTGGCATCGGCACCCGTAAAAAAGTTGTACCCAACGACACTTTGGGTCAATTCGCCGGCACGAAATACCGGTGCCGACTGCGAATATCCTGTCAGAATGGACAATACAAGAAGATTAAGAAAAAGTAATTTCTTCATAATTGAATATAATTTTTTTGAAAAAAGAATACACTAAAAAAGATTTATTATACATTTGCAAAAATAATTTTTTTAAATTAAAATATAAGATATATTTTTACAGATTATAAAATTTTCCAAAAATACTATTATGTCAAAAAAAGAATTAATCGTAAACGCAATCAAACAAGGTACTGTGATTGACCACATTCCGTCGAAAGATTTATTTAATGTAATACGAATTTTAAATTTAGAAAACACTGAAAATCAAATAACTTTGGGGTCTAATTTGGATAGTAAAAAATTGGGCAAAAAAGCTATCGTGAAAATCGAAAATACGTTCTTCAAACAAGAAGACATAAACAAAATTGCACTTGTAGCTCCCGAAGCCAATTTGAACATAATCAAAGATTATAAAGTGGCTCAAAAAATGAAAGTTGAAGTGCCGGACGAAATTACCGGAATTGTAAAATGTTTCAATCCTAAGTGTGTTACAAATTACGAAAATATAACCACAAAATTTGAAGTGCTGTCAGAAAACGGAATTGCGCTGAAATGCAAGTATTGCGAAAAAATAACCGACAAAGAAAATTTTGAAATTATATAGGGTAATTCAGAAAATATAAATTCCCCGCTTTACAACACATATCATCGCTACGCGATTATAAAAAACTCGTGGGAATGATATGTTTGTAGCCTCGTATTCCATACGGGGATTAAAACAATAAAGCCCCATTTTTTGATATTTTTTACAAAAAATGGGGTTTTCTGAATTAAAAATCGATGCGTTTTTTTTGATTATTCGGCAGTTTCTATTTCCAAACCTATTTCCATCACATTCAATAGCGGGTCTAAAACGCTCGTATTTTTTATTTTCACGGAATAAACACCTGTTTCGGCAAATTTATAATCCTTTTCTATCAAAGCCGACAAATCGCAAAGTCCACCGGTACAGTCGCTTACGTATTCGTTTTTGTTAGCAATAACTTTAATTTCATAATCCTTCACAGTTTTTTGTCCGGAAGGACTTACAATTTCGACATTTATATTTATTTTCGGATTCTGAAAACCGTAAATATGCCTCAAAAGGAAGTATAAATTGTATTTTTTGTCTGTATCTTTAATGTTTGGAGAAAATTCGCAAATATTTTTAGAACTCCAATGATAATCCGGAAAATCACTCAAATATTTTCGATAAACCCTTTTGGAATTGCAAGATTGACCTAACAAAATTGCAAAAATCAATATTAAAATATGTGTTTTATTTTTCATAATAAATTTGTTTAAGTATTTTGTTCATAAATTCAACAACCAAAGGTAATATTTTAGTTTACAATCGGCACAATTCGATACGAATAATCGTATTCGACCGGCCGGATAACATATTTTGTGTGCGGTTTTGACCACCACGAATCGTCTCCGGCAACGCCCATTTGTTTTAGGTCGATGTGCAATTCGATAAAATCGCGCTCGGGGACTTCATGCAGATGCAAACTCCCTCGTTTTGAGCGAGTTAAATCCTCTACCGTATAATTGAGAGCCGAAAAACAAAACAAAGGCAAGCCCTCAATCTTGACCCCATTTCCGGCATCGTTGGTCAGCGTTAGCCAGCGCACGTCTGTTTTGTAGCCGGTTTCCTGCAAACTTGCATACTCAAAAGCCTGCTCCGCCACACAACTCCGGTAAATTCCAACAAAAGCAGACGAAAATCTGTCGCAATAATTCTCGTGCGGTCCTCGCCCGTACCATTTTATATTTTCAAAAGCCTTCGGTATCCGCCACCTACAGCCCAAACGCGGAATAATCGGCAATTCCTTTTCGGGGGGCTGAAAACTGTTTTTAACCCCTACTACCCCATCGCCGAAAAAAGTATAAACCGTAGTCCAAATAGCCCCACTATTAGGCAAATCATAACGAAAAGCTATTGTTTTTTTATTCGCTTCGTTTTCCGTTATTTTATAAAAATTTGCGTTTATTTTTGTCGGCGAATCATCAGCCCAAACCTTTAATTTCTCGTCGAACTTAGCTCCAAAATCGTTATCCGTAGTTGCCCGTTTGAAGTCAGGAACAGAGCCACCTTCGACCAAATTAACGCCCTTAAACTCATATTTTTCAATACTTCCACTCGCCTTAGACACGATTATTTCAAAATATTTCCCCGAAATAATAAAATGCGTTTCGGATTGTTGCAAATCAACATTTTGTGCAGGCTCTAAATAATCCTTTTTCGCCATTGCCTCGCATAGCATAATCTGCTCATTACCAACCATATGACCTTCGTTTATCAATCCAATTTTTCTATTAGTAACCACCTTAAAATTCAAGAAATATTCCGCCTCCGGCTTTCTATTTATTTTATCAATATCCAGTTCAAAAACCTTGCTCTTTTGCGCCTCTATTTTGGGCGATTTTATAAGCCCGCTGTCAATTGGAACGCCATTTTCAAGCACCTGCCAATGCACATCATATCTCGAAAAATCGATAAAATTATGAAGATTTTGAATTTCAATTTTGTTTGCCGCAAAAGGCACCGCCCTAAATCGCACATATTGATACACTTTTTTGACCTCCCAAATTGCCGGATGCACCTTGCGGTCGGCATTTACCAAGCCGTTCATACAAAAATTAACATCACTCGGAATTGTATCGCCGCCAAAATCGCCACCATATTTCCAAAACTTTTTTCCCTCAGCCGTAAACGCCGCAAGCCCTTGATCGACCCAATCCCAAATAAATCCGCCCTGCAAGTGATAATTTGCCTCAATTATATCCCAATAATCCTGAAAATTGCCGTTACTATTGCCCATTGCGTGCGAATATTCACACAAAATCAACGGACGCTTTCGCGGTTGTACGGCATAACTCAAAAGCCCTCCAATACCGGTGTACATAGGACAAACAATGTCTGTATGCGGATTACTTTCGGCTCTTTCGTATTGCACCGGACGCGTTTTGTCGCGCTTGTGAACACAGTCGTAACCCGCCTCAAAATTCACCCCATCGCCCGCCTCATTTCCGAGCGACCAAATTATAACAGACGGGTGATTTTTATCCCGCTCCACCATTCGCATAATTCGCTGTAAATGAGCATATTGCCACAACGTATCTTTTGCCAAACTTTCTTTGCCGTAAAACATTCCGTGCGATTCAATATTGGCCTCGTCTATCAGATAAATTCCGTATTTGTCGCACAATTCGTACCAATACGGGTCGTTCGGATAATGACTGGTACGCACCGCATTAAAATTAAATTCTTTCAAAAGTTTAATATCTTTCAGCATCAACTCTCGCGACACGCAATGCCCTGTATTTTCGTCGTGTTCGTGCCTGTTTACACCTTTTAATAAAATAGCTTTTCCGTTTATGAGTAACTGTCCGTTTTTTATTTCCGACGTTCTAAATCCTATTTTTTGACTAACAATTTCTACGGTTTTCCCAAATTTATCATATATTTTTATAACCAACGTATAAAGATTGGGAGTTTCTGCCGACCATTTTTTTACAGATGTAATTTCTGCCGAAAATGAAAGCTCTAATTTTTTTTCCCTATTATTAATTAATGTGTCAGATATTTTTAATATATTTTTTTCATCGTCAAAAATACACAATTCCACTTTGTAGCCGTCCAAATTCTTTTTTTGAGGATTATTTATTACAACGTCGGCTTCAAAATCGCCGTCGGTATAATTATTTTTCAAACCGGCACGCACAAAAACGTCAAAAACAGCCACTTGCGGTTTGGCGTACAAAAAAACATCTCGCTCAATTCCGCTCAAACGCCAAAAATCCTGACACTCCAAATAACTGCCGTCCGACCAACGAAAAACCTCAACCGCAACCAGATTTTTACCCTTTTTCAAATATTTTGTAACATTAAATTCTGCCGGCAACTTACTGCCCTGACTATAACCAACTTTTTTGCCGTTTATCCACAAGTACATCGCCGATTTTACCGCCCCAAAATGCAAATAAATCTGCTTATTTTCCCAATTTTCGGGCAAAGTAAACCAACGCCGATACGCCCCAACAGGATTCCAATTTTCGGGCAAATACGGCGGTTTGGGCATCACGGCATACGGCATAAATTCATAATACATATTTACGTAAATCGGCGTTCCGTAGCCTTGCAATTCCCAATTTGCGGGCACCAAAATCTTATCCCATTTGCTGTCATCAAAATTAATTTTATAAAAATCCGTAGAACGATTTTGTGGGCATTTTACCCAATTGAATTTCCATTTACCATTCAAAATCTGAACATTATCCGACAAAAACTCCGATTTTCCACCCAAAGCGTCATCCAAATTAGCTTTGCTAAATAACAAAACATGCGGAAATTCTTTGTTTATTTCTACAACTTCGGGGTTTCGCCACTTCTGAGCTAAAACACTGATATTCAGAGAGATAATTAAAACAAAACAAATAAAAAATTTAGTTTTCATACATTAATAATAAAAAATATGTTAGCGTAAAAGTATTTTTACAATATTGAAATATAAAGATAATAATATTTTTAGAAAAATTATATTATAAAATAAAAAAAAATACATATCTTTGCAAACAGTGAAATTATCACAAATAAAATTAATATAAATTTAAAATAAACAATACAATGAAAAAAACAGCAATATTTTTTGGTTCTTCAAACGGAAATACAGAAGAAGTAGCAACAAAAATAGGTGAATTATTAGACGCAAAAACTTTTGACGTAGGCGATATGCCATCAGAAGAATTAGCAAATTACGACAATCTTATATTCGGTTCATCAACAAGCGGTATCGGCGATTTACAAGACGATTGGGAAGAATTTATATCAGAAGTAGAACAAGCCGACCTATCGAATAAAACAGTAGCAATTTTTGGTCTTGGCGATTCAGAATCGTTCTCTGACAGTTTTGCCGGCTGTATGGAAAAAATATACGAAGTTGTAAAAGAAAAAGATTGTAAAATAGTAGGAGCAGTTTCGACAGAAGGCTACACTTTTGACGATTCACCATCTGTAATCGACGGAAAATTTGTAGGATTGGCAATCGACCAAGAAAACGAAGACGACCTAACCGAAGAAAGAATAAACAAATGGCTTGAAGCAATCAAACCCGAATTGTAAATCTAAATATGCCGTTTTTTACAACAAAAAACGGTAATTTTAAATTCTTTTAAAGAAAATAATATTAATAAAACCCTGAAAACCATATTTTTATATGGTTTTTTTTCTAAATACCTATTTATTGGTATTGTTTTATATATTTTTTTTCAAAATTTTTGCAGAACAGTTTTTCTATCTAATCGAAGACAAAATTGAAATAAGGTAACCTCTAAAAATACAAACTTCTGCGTTGTTGCAAGATTTTAAAATCCTCATTTACAATTAGTAAACTCCGGTTTTAAAATCTCTTACGCCTTGAATTTCACTATTTTTAGAGATTACCATAAATCAAAAAATATTTTTTTTCACGAAAACCTGAACATTGTTCATTATTTTAATTAAAAAAAGATGCAAACAAAAAAAGAAAATATTAACAAAATTATTTTATCGACAGCTCGTGATGAATTTTTGAAAAACGGTTATTCAAAAACATCTATGCGGACGATAGCCAAAAAAGCAAACGTTACACTCAGCAATATTTATAATTATTTCAAAAATAAAGACGAAATATTAGAAGTGATTTTGCAACCTTTGCTAAACAAAATCGAAAGCGATTTAGGTAATGAAAAAGACCCGCATATCCGAGCCAAAAATTGGTTTTATTCAGAAGATTTGACGCAAACAGAAGATTTTAAAGCACAATTGAAATTTATGTTAGATTACAAAGAAGAAATAGATTTATTGTTTAACAAATGTGCCGGTTCAAAGTACGAAAACATAAAAGAACAGTTTATAAACAACTACACCGAATCGGCAAAACACTTTCTGGAAGTGTTGAAAGACAATTTTCCGCAAGTAAACAAAGATATTTCGGAGTTCTTTATCCATATGTTAGCAGCTTGGTGGATACAAGTTATGTCGGAAGTTGTATCGCATAATTTGAGCGAAAACGAAATTCGAGATTTTGGAACGGAATTTATCACTTTCGGCACAGGCGGCTGGAAAATGTTATTAAATATGTAAAAAAAATATGTAAAATCAGAGATTGGCGATTGAAAGTTATTTTTTTGAACATTCACGAAACATCGTTCTTTATTAAGAAATAAAATCCAATTTCCAAGCTCAAAAAATTAAAAATATAAAATGAAAGTAAATAAAATTAACAGTAAATTCCGAAAATTCGGAGAGTTTCAAGTGCGAAACAGGTTGCTATTAATAGCGGTATCTGTGATTTTCGCCGCAGTAGGAATGGCAGGTTTGCCACATTTAAAACCTCACAATTCGCGCGAATCGTGGTTTGAAGACGGCGAGCTGATAGAAATTAACACCAAAAAATTTGAGGAACAATTCGGAAACAACGAAAATATCTTGATTTTGGTAGAAGCCGAAGATGTTTTTGACCCCGAAGTTTTGACAATGATGAAAAAAATCGGCGAGGAACTTTTAGACAGTGTTCCTTACGCAAACGAATTAACATCGCTCACGGATATGGAAATTTCGGTAGGAACCGACTATGGAATGGAGGTTATAAATCCGTTTGAAAACGGAATCCCCGAAGATAAGGCTGAACTGGAAAGTATCCGCAAATTGGTATTGTCCAGACGTTCTTTGGTGAACAAAATTGTTTCCGAAGACTGTACCGAAGCCCTTATAATGCTATCGTTGAACGAGTTTCCGCCCGAAGAAGAATGGAGCAAAGAAACAACTCTTGACCCTATGTTTCAAGCAGGCGAACCGGCAATACGCATAGCTACGGCAGACCGATACAAAAGCGATAAATACAAACTGAAACCGGCAGGAATGCCTTATACAGAAACCGAAGAACGCGACTTTTTCAGTGGCGAAATGAGCAAACGCGTATTCATCATTTTCTTGAGTATGGTATTGTTGCTGATATTTATGGTGCGCTCGTTCAAAGGTGTTGTGGCTCCTATCGTTACAATTGTTGTGGCAGGAACATCTGTTTTCGGATTTATGGGTTGGCTCGGAATTGGATTTGACCAAAGTATGGTAATGTTGCCGGCGTTATTGCTGATAGCCTTGTCGGTGGCGTATTCGATACACTTAATAAACGCGTTCAAGCGATTTTTCCGCAAAACCGGCAACCGCAAAGAAGCCACTATTTTGGCGGTCGAAGAAACCGGCTGGCCTCTGTTATTTACGGCAATCACCACAATAGGCTCGGTAGCCTCGTTTGCAACCGTTGGTATCCCTACAATCACTTGGGTCGGAATGGCTTGTGCGGCGGTTGTGTTGGCAAATTATCTGTTTGTAATAATATTATTGCCAATAATTTTGAGCTACGGAAAAGACCGCAAACCCGACGCTTCTGCTCCCGCCAAAAAGAATGTTTGGTTGGATAAATTTTTGCTTGCTATGGGTAATTGGATTGTTGAACGCAAAAAAATAATTCTAATTATATATTCAATTGTGGTTGTGGCACTTGTGCCTGCATTGTTCAAGGTTTACGTAGATATGGATATGTTTCAAGCAATGGGACGAAAAGTGCCTTACTTAAACAGGGTTTACGAAGTAACTCACTCACAATTAGGTTCTTATCTTTCTTATAATATATCAATTGACTTCAACGAAGAAGATGCTGTAAAATCGCCCGAAGTTCTTAAAAATTTAGATGTTTTAATTGATTCTATCAATACTTTTAAACTGACAAAAAAAGTAAAAGACAATACTTCAACGTTCTCAATTTTGGATATAATAAAAGAGATGAACCAAACGCTGCACAGCGATAGCATTGAATATCACTGCATTCCGGACACTCGCGAAGAAATTGCACAGATATTATTGCTGTACGAAATGTCGGGCGGAACAAAATCCTTTAATTGGATTGACGAAGACTATTCGATGATGCGTGTTCAAGTTCCGATGTCAAAATTCCAAGCCAAACAAATACCTATTGAATTGAATGCCGTAAGACGCATTTCCAAAGATTTGTTTCCGAACGCAACAGCAACTTTGGTGGGTAGCGCTGTTCAGTTTGCCGAAATTGCCGACAAAATTGTAGCCGGCGAGTTGCAATCTGTATTTTTATCGTTAATTATCATCAGTATTTTAATGATTTTGGTGTTTGCAAGTGTCAAAACCGGTCTCATCGGACTTATACCGAACCTTGCGCCGTTGTTGGTAATTGGAGCGTACTTGGGCTATTTGGGCGAACCGCTAAATATGATGTCAATGACTGTTATCCCGATGATGCTGGGTATTGCGGTGGACGATACAATCCACTTTATCAACAGTATAAAATACGAGTTTGAAAAATGTGGAAATTACCAAACGGCAGTTCTAAACGCTTTTGCAACAGTCGGACGGTCGCTGCTGATGACTACTATTGTGCTGGCGGTGAGTTTTGCAACCTATATGGCTTCGCCCGTAAATATGATAAAAGATATGGGGTTGTTGTCTTCAATGGGATTACTTGCAGCATTGATTACCGACTTCTTGATAACTCCGGCTTTGATGATTTTAACAAAACCTTTTGGAAAAGAAACAAAATAGTTGGCACACACGTTGTATTAGAGGGCAGACAATTGGGTCTGCCCCTACAATATGACAATGAACTCATTTATATTTCGTTACTTTTTTTGAAAATAGTACCACTATTTTCTGCAAAAAGTGCCTTATCTAAATAAAATTTAGCTCACTTTCAGTTAAATGTTAAAAGTTTAAATGAGTTCAATACGACAACTAAACAAAATATTTTTTTATAAAAACAGCAAAATTCAAAGTGTAAGTGTAAATAAAGGTAATCTCTAAAAATACAAACGTTTGCCTTCCAATGGGTTTAAACCCATTGGAAATGAGATGAACAGCTTTAAATTTCGCTATTTTTAGAAGTTACCTAAAGAATTTCAATTTTCGCAACAACTAAGAATTTTGTATTTCTATTAGATTAAATTTTACTACTCTATTTAATAACTTAGTCCTCGTAACAGGCTGGTTATAAGGATTATAGTTTTTAATTTTTAACTTTTAACTACAAAGTATTAATAAACCGAATGACCTAAAATTAGTCATTCATAATTTTTAATTTTAAAACTTAAATAAAATGAATCAAATTAAATTAACAACATTAGTATTATTGTTTGCACTGATAGCAAACGTAAGTTTTGCCCAAACAGGGCGTGATATTATGATAAAAGCTGAAAGTCAGCCGGAAGCCAAAACAACCGAATCGAGCTTGACAATGCGCATCGTAAACAAAAAAGGTAAAGAAAGAGTACGAAAAATTAAGTCTTACTCGATGGAAGTTGGCGAAGATGCCAAAACTTTGATGTTTTTTGAGTATCCGGGAGACGTGAAAGGTACCGGCTTTTTGACTTGGAACTACGACGAAATAGGAAAAGATGACGACAAATGGTTGTATCTGCCTGCTATGAAAAAAACTCGTCGTATCAGTGGTTCTTCTGCCAAAAAAGATTATTTTATGGGAACAGATTTTACTTACGACGATATGGGAGACCGTAACGTAGATGAGGATACTCATAAATTACTCGGCGAAGAAACTATCAACGGACACAAATGCTGGAAAATAGAATCGGTTTCGAAAGATAAACGAGATATTTATTCTAAAAAAATAATCTGGTTGCGACAAGATATTTATATCCCCGAAAAAGTTGATTATTACGACCGTATGAACAAATTGCATCGCCAAATGGTTATTGATAAGGTCGAAAAAAATAAAAATTATTGGGTTATCGTAAAAATGTCGATGACAAACGTTCAAACTAATCACAAAACTATCATCGAATTTGATAATATGATTCTGGATAAACCTATGGACGAAGAAAAATTCTCAGTACAAACCTTAGAAAAAGGAAGATTTTAAATTTGAGGTGTTGGGGGCAAGGTGTTAGGTATTGGGTGTTGGCATTGCTGTCGCCTGAAACCTGAAACCCAACACCCAAAACCTAACACCCAAAACCTAACACCCAAAACCCGAAACCCAACACCTAATACCCAAAACCTTTAAAAAAAAATGCGTAATTTTAAGGATTTAAAGATATGGCAATTGGGAATGGAGATTGTGAAAGAGGTTTATTTGCTTTCGGGTAAATTGCCTTTTGATGAGAAGTATGGTTTAAAAAGTCAAATTACACGCGCGGCTGTTTCTATTCCGTCGAATATTGCGGAAGGTTGTAGTAGGCATAGTGATATTGATTTTAAAAGGTTTTTAGAAATAGCCTTGGGTTCATTATACGAATTAGAAACTCAATTGCTAATTATTCAAAATCTTGATTTGTTGAATATCAATGAATTAAATCAAATATTGAATAAAATAAAAACGGAAAGTAAAATGATAAATTCTTTTATTTCAAAAATTAAAACATTCAACGCCTGAGTTGGGGCTTAGGTGTTGGGGGCAAGGTGTTAGGTGTTGGGTGTTGGGGGCAAGGTGTTAGGTTTTAGGTATTGGGTGTTGGCATTGCTGACGCCTGAAACCTGAAACCGATGGATAAGGTGTTGGGTGTTAGGTATTGGGTGTTGGCATTGCTGACGCCTGA
>PDWI01006220.1_pt1 | contig 15103 bp, 11 predicted proteins | sample 1430891 | NCBI WGS metagenome assembly PDWI01 (sample SAMN01162508, study PRJNA174530) | Oral metagenome, whole genome shotgun sequencing project. | biome: Marine environment; feature: Marine mammal; material: Swab sample of the gingival sulcus; isolation source: swab sample of gingival sulcus... | reverse complement strand
CTCATTGTAAAGCTACAATTTATGGACAATATTTACAAACTAAAAGTTAATGACAATCCCCCTATTACTCTTACTGAAAAAGACACCAAAGATTTAGATATCGTGGTCAAAGGACCCGATACTTTTCATATTCTGAAAAAGAATAAATCTTACCACGTCAATTTTTTATCCTGCGACTTTGAGAAGAAGCACTATAAAGTAGAAGTCAACCATAGAATCTATGATGTCAATATAGACAACAGTTTAGATGTTCTTATAGAACAAATAGGCATAGACATCCATGCTACAAGCAATATCATGGAGTTGTTGGCACCCATGCCCGGGCTTATTCTCGATATAGTCGTTTCGGCAGGACAGCAAGTCAAAGAAAACGAACCTCTGATTATTTTAGAAGCCATGAAAATGGAAAATGCCGTATTATCTCCACGTGATGGCATTATCAAAGACATTGTAGTCAATCAGGGTGATGCCGTGGATAAAAATCAATTGCTTATCGTCTTTGAAGAATAAATCTTTTACCATTACAACCATCTATCAGTATGTCTAGTATTCAAAAAATTCTCGTTGCCAATCGTGGTGAAATAGCCCTCAGAGTAATGAAAACCGCCCGAAAAATGGGTATTAAAACCGTGGCTGTGTATTCTACAGCAGACCGTCAATCACCTCACGTATCATTTGCGGATGAGGCGGTGTGTATAGGAGAGCCACCTTCTGCAAAATCCTATTTAAAGATGGACACCATTATTGAAGTAGCTCAGCAACTTCAAGCAGATGCCATACATCCCGGTTATGGTTTTTTAAGTGAAAATGCTGAATTTGCAGAAAAAGTTACCCGTGCAGGGCTTATTTTTATAGGCCCAAAACCCAAAGCCATTAGAATCATGGGTAGTAAATTGGCCGCTAAGGACGCTGTAAAACAATACGATATACCCATGGTGCCCGGTACAGACACTGCTATAACTGACATCAATGAAGCTAAAAAAATCGCCGATGATATAGGTTTTCCTATTTTGATTAAAGCCTCTGCGGGCGGTGGTGGTAAAGGTATGCGGGTGGTAGAGAAAGCCTCTGATTTTGAATCACAAATGAATCGGGCTATCAGTGAAGCACAATCGGCTTTTGGGGATGGTGCCGTCTTTATTGAAAAGTATGTCAGCTCTCCGCGACATATTGAAATACAAATCATGGCAGATACCCATGGAAATGTCATTCATTTATTTGAACGTGAATGCAGTATTCAACGCCGCCACCAAAAAGTCATAGAAGAAGCCCCTTCTACTATCATGACCCCGGAATTACGGCAAAAAATGGGTGAGGCTGCGGTAAAAGTAGCTCAATCCTGTGATTATGTAGGTGCCGGAACTGTAGAGTTTCTGATGGATGATCAAAAGAATTTCTATTTTCTTGAAATGAATACAAGACTACAAGTAGAACATCCTGTTACAGAAATGATTACCGGTTTAGACCTGGTAGAATTACAAATAAAAGTTGCCCAAGGGGAAGTCTTAAACATTAAGCAGGAAGATTTAAAAATCAACGGACACGCTATAGAACTCAGGGTTTATGCCGAAGATGCAATCAATGATTTTCTACCCAGCGTAGGTCGTCTGTCACTCTACAAACCACCTGTAGGAGATAACATAAGGGTTGATGACGGTTATGTTCAGGGTATTAATGTTCCTATCTACTACGATCCACTATTGTCAAAACTCATCACCTATGCAAGAACCCGTATAGAGGCCATTCAACTCATGAGATTAGCCATTTACAATTTTGATATAGAAGGAGTCGAAACCACATTGCCATTTGGCAAATTTGTCATGAAAAACGATGCGTTTAAATCCGGTAAATTTGACACGCATTTTGTTAAAAACCATTACAACAAAACACAGTCTAAACATCAATTTGATGATGAAATCAATATGGCGGCTGTTATGGTGTTAAGACGTTATTTAAAAGACTTAGATGTGATAAGATTACCCATTCGGTAGGTAGATTGATCTTCTACTGCAAACAACTAAATATGAGTTTCAAGCATCATTATAAAATGACCAAAAACACCTGATTTAAAGTACCTTAAAAAATACAATAGTTTACGGAATCACTTTAACAATACAACATAAGCATTATGAATAAAAACATCGAACAGCTCAACTCAAAAATATCAGAAGCCCTGAAAGGCGGTGGTGAAAAACGCATTAAAAAACACCATGACGAAAAAAAATTGACGGCTCGTGAGCGTATTCTCTATTTGTTAGATGATGGCTCATTTGAAGAAATCGGTATGTTGGTCACCCACCGCGCCACAGAGTTTGGTATGGAAGATCAAAAGGTGTACGGCGATGGTGTGGTTACAGGTTACGGTACCATCAACGGGCGTTTGGTCTATATCTTTGCTCAAGACTTTACGGTTTTTGGCGGATCATTGTCGGAGACTCATGCTGAAAAAATATGCAGAGTAATGGATTTAGCTGTGAAAAACAGCTGTCCGGTTATTGGGCTTAATGATTCCGGAGGAGCCCGTATTCAGGAAGGGGTGCGTTCGTTAGCCGGTTATGCTGATATTTTCCATAGAAATGTAAAAGCCAGCGGTGTTATCCCCCAGATCTCTGCTATTATGGGACCTTGTGCAGGCGGTGCTGTTTATTCACCTGCCATAACAGACTTTACGCTTATGGTGGACAGAAAAAGCTATATGTTTGTCACCGGACCCAATGTGGTCAAAACCGTTACCAATGAAGAAGTCACTTTTGAAGAATTGGGTGGTGCCATGACACACGCCACCAAATCCGGGGTGGCACATATCGTATCAGATAACGAAATAGAGATCCTTGAAAATGTCAAAAAACTTTTGAGTTACATCCCGGCATCCAATAAATTCAAGCCGCCGAAATTTCCTTTTGAACCCGAAGACGAAACCAGAATGGAGCTTTGTGATATTGTTCCGGATAACTCTAACAAACCCTACGACATGAAAACTGTCATCAATGGAATCATTGATAAAGACAGCTTTTTTGAAATTCACAAACACTACGCTGAAAATATCGTTGTAGGTTTTGCCAGATTAGGCGGACGCAGTATAGGTGTGATTGCCAACAATCCCATGTTTCTTGCAGGTTGTCTGGATGTCAACAGTTCAAAAAAAGCAGCCCGTTTCACCCGTTTTTGCGATGCTTTTAATATTCCTCTACTGGTATTGGTCGATGTCCCGGGTTTTTTACCGGGTACTGATCAGGAATGGAACGGAATCATTGTTCACGGTTCAAAATTACTCTATGCGTTAAGTGAAGCAACAGTTCCAAAAGTCACAGTTATCATCAGAAAAGCCTATGGTGGCGCTTATGACGTCATGAACTCTAAACATATAGGTGCCGATATGAATTTTGCATGGCCAGGTGCAGAGATTGCAGTCATGGGAGCTAAAGGCGCCAGTGAAATCATCTTTAAAAAAGAAATTAAAGAAGCTGAAGATCACGAAGCTAAACTACTGGAAAAAGAAGCTGAATATGCTGAAATGTTTGCCAATCCTTATGCCGCTACACAACGCGGCTTTATTGACGAAGTGATTCTACCGAGAAACACCAGACGTAAACTGCTGAAAAGTTTTAGTATGCTTGAGAATAAAGAGACCCTAAGACCTCGAAGAAAACACGGTAATATACCTTTGTAATACAATTATTATTAGATACCACTACTGTATTCCATGACTGTCAGGCTATAAGATTAGATAACTGATGCGTTGTTTTGCAGGTTAGCCCATTGTCTCTTGTCCTAAACCATTAACATGTCCAACCGAATACCCCAATCATTTTACATCCGCCCTGTTCTGGAGGTAGCCCCTGACCTACTCGGGCAATATTTAGTCCGTCAATTTGACAATGGTGAACGACAACATTATAAAATCACAGAAGTAGAAGCCTATAACGGAATCACGGACTTAGCCTGTCACGCCAGCAAAGGACGAACCAAACGAACAGAAATAATGTTTCATGAAGGTGGCGTGGTGTATATGTATCTGATTTATGGCATGTATTGGATGCTCAATATAGTCACGGATCTTAACGATATCCCATCGGCTGTTTTGATACGAGGTGTGGAACAGATCTCAGGTCCCGGAAGAGTCGGTAGAGCAGTGGATTTGGACCAATCATTTTATGGTGAAGATTTATGCTCATCAAACCGCTTATGGATAGAAGAATCTGCAACTCACCCAACGTACTTAACGACACCCAGAATAGGGATAGATTATGCCGGTGAACCATGGGTCAGTAAAAAATGGCGATTTGTGGTGGTTTAAAGATTAACTGTCAGCCTTTGACTCTTAGCTGTAAGTTACAACTGAAAACTGCTTACACCAACACAGCACACTTCGGTCTCATGTCTAAAATCTCAAATCTCATATTTTAAATAATCCGTATCATTTAATTATATTTGCCCCTTATTAATTAGTATTAATTTAGAGTTTATAAAAATGACAAGAAAATTGAGAACATCAATATATTCTGAAATAGGACAATTAGAAGGCGTTATCCTGCACACTCCGGGAAAAGAAGTAGAAAACATGACGCCCCGTCACGCAGAAAAAGCATTGTACAGTGACATTCTCAATAGAAGAATCGTTGACAGAGAATACAACCAGTTTAGAGGAGCTTTAGAGAAAATCACCAAAACTTTCCAGGTCAAAGACCTGCTCTCCGGTGTATTAGTCAATGAAAAAGTCAAACAAGACCTGATACAAAAAATCACCACTAATGAACACGTGGAATTTTTACAGGATTATTTATTAAACTTACCTGCTCCCGAGCTTGCAACCCAGCTCATAGAAGGAGTAACACTCAAAGTCGATAATTTATCGAAATATTTAAGTGGTGAACGCTATGCGCTGCAACCCTTACACAATTTCTTTTTTACACGTGATGCCTCGGTAAGTATGTATAACAAAGTGCTTATAGGACGAATGGCCAACACGGTAAGAGACCGGGAATCGATTATCATGGAATCTATTTTTGACTTCAGTGATGAAATCAGCGGTATGACCATCAACCCTGTCAACAACCGTTGTTTTAAAAAGGAAGTAACACTAGAGGGCGGGGATGTTTTGATTGCACGTGATGATATTCTTCTTATAGGTATGGGTGGACGTACTTCATCACAAGCCATTGACTGCCTTATAGAACGCTTCAAACGCGAAAAGAAAACCCAACATATTTTCGTTCAGGAGCTCCCCTTGACACCTGAATCATTCATTCACCTCGATATGGTTTTTACCTTTTTGGATAAAGACAAGGTGATGACTTTTGATCCTTTGGTATTCCACGATTCCAAACATATCACAATCCACATCTCCACAGATAACGGCAAGGTTAAAATCAATGAGGAGAAAAATCTACTCTCAGGCTTAAAGAAACTGGGGATGGATTTACAACATATATCTTGTGGAGGCACTAAAGATTCCTATATTCAGGAACGTGAACAATGGCATAGTGGGGCGAACTTCTTTGCCTTTGCACCGGGTAAAGTCATAGGTTATGAAAGAAATGTTCACACCATTGAGGAGCTCAACAAAAATGGTTTTGAAGTGTTAAAAGCACAGGATATCATTGATGATAAAGTAAACGTTAATGATTATAAAAAATGTGTAGTCACTATACAAGGTTCCGAACTGACACGTGGCGGTGGTGGTTGTCGTTGTATGACAATGCCGGTAAAACGCAAAGCAGTAAAATGGTAATTAAACAATAAAAAGCGGGTAATTAAAAGCCCGGTATTATAATATTCTGTTATTGAATTAACGACTAAAAACTAACGACTAACGAGCAGAATTATGGACCTAATCAAGCAAGGTGATAAAAAACTAGGACGAAAATTCACTACCAAACAAAAAGCCCTTAAAATCAATCTGAATCAGAATATTTACGGTTCATTTGCTGAAATAGGTGCCGGTCAGGAAACGGTGAGGCATTTTTTTCTTGCCGGTGGGGCATCAGGAACGATTGCCAAAGCTATAAGTGCCTATGACAAAATCTTTTCCGATGAAATTTACGGAGTCGAAGATGACAATCGTTATGTGACTGAGAAACGTCTCAAAAAAATGCTTAAGCATGAAACAGACCTTCTTGAAGAACGTCTGTTGGGAGATGATGTACCTGACAGGCTTTACTTCTCTTTTGCTAATACTGTCGCCACTATTGATTTTTTTAAAAAATACAAAGGTCACGGCTGGATAGGTGTAAGATTTCAAACCAACCCCAATGAGGCGTATAACGAGATCATTCTTCATACTAAATTTAAAGAAAACAACGCTACACATCAGCAATACACCATAGGTGTGATGGGTACCAATCTGGTTTATGCGGCTTATTATTTACATCATGACCCCAAAGAATTGATGTTGTCACTGTATGACAGTTTGGACAGAGACCAGATAGAAATTGATATGATCAACTTTTCCGGACCGGTATTTGAAGGTATTGACAACCGGTTGATGAGTTTGTACCTGGTAAAATACAACATGACCAATGCTGTAATGTTTAGTCCTGAGGGTAAAAGTTTATTACCGGCGCAAGAATTGTACAAGAAAAATGTCCTGTTTATGCGGGGTAGTTTCAGACCGGTCACAAAAGTCAATATGGACTTACTCAACAAATCCAAAGAGATCTTCTTTAGCGATGAAGAGATAAATCCGGAGAATTCTGTGGTCTCATTTGAGATTACTATTCACAATTTACGTTCGCTTAACGAAAATTCCAATGAAGATGTCAATGATTTGGATTTTCTCAACAGGGCAGAATTATTATGTGCATTAGGGCACAATGTGATGATTACAGGTTTTAGAGAGTATTATAAGTTCGTGGATTTTATCAGTACACAGACCAAAAAGAAAATCCGTCTGGCGATGGGTGCTTACAATATGATGATGATATTTGATGATCAGTATTACAAAACGGTTGATGGCGGTATTTTTGAAGCACTCGGACGATTGATGAACAGAAAGACCAAGTTTTACCTATACCCACTTAAGAATCATGATACCGGAGAAATTATCTGCGGTAATAGTGTCAATATTGTTGAGGAATACAGTTTCTTATTCGAGTTTTTTAAAAAGCAAGGTAAATTTATCGAAATAGAGAATTATGATGCGTCTATCATGGATGTTTTGACCAGAGATGTGTATGAAATGATACAACAGAATAAGACAGGTTGGGAAGACATGTTACCCGAAGGCATTCCGGATCTGATTAAGCAAAAGAAACTATTTGGATATCAGGCTTAAACTATAGCCAATCTACACGACAACTTACACCGGCGTTTGGTTTAGACTTTTCTTTATCAAACAAACTAAAAAATTCACATAATACATTGTTTATATGTTATTACACAACACACATCAATGTATGCTAAAATTTCTATACTTATAATTGTCCCTTAATATTTATGCTGAATTTTGTAATCTATCATTAGACTTAAAGTGTCTGGACATAGAGGCCTATTTTGTTTTTTGATTTGTTAAAAAAGTTTATAAAACTTCCTTAAATATTTCTAAAAATTTCTGTACTTTTAGCCGTTTTTAATAATTAAAAAAATTAATAATCATGTCAGAAGTAAAACAAGGACATCCTAAAGGTCTTATGACCTTGTTCTTTTCAGAAATGTGGGAGCGCGTATGTTATTATGGTATGCGTGTATTACTCACTCTATATTTAGTAAAATCTTTAATGAAAGGTGACGCAGATGCTGCCTTAATCTACGGTTCATATACTGCATTGGTTTATGCTGCCCCTATTCTCGGTGGTCAAATGGCTGATAAATTTCTTGGTTATAGAAATGCTGTTTTATTAGGTGCAATTCTTATGGCGATCGGAGAATTTTTAATTCTGGGTGGTAATGAACATTTCCTATTAATCGGTATGGGAACATTGATTTTAGGAAATGGATATTTTAAAGCTAATATTTCAACAATTGTAGGAAAATTATACGAAGTAGGTGATCCAAGAAGAGATTCGGGGTTCACCATTTTTTATATAGGAATTAATATCGGAGCATTAATCGCGACAACTTTAATAGCTTATGTGGGTGAGACTTACGGCTTTAGATATGGATTTGGGTTAGCCGGTTTCGGTATGTTACTTGGTTTGTCTATCTTCTTTTTTGGTAGAAAAACTTATTCTGCAGCAGACGGACTTGATATAACTGAAGAAGGAAATAAAGTTGTAGCAGGGCCGCTTAAAAAAGCTCACTTGGTTGTCTTATTATCATTACTCATAATTCCTTTGAGTTATTACCTTATCCAACACAATGGTTTTATGGATTATATCCTTATAACACTATTTGTTGTCATGGTAATTGTATTAATCAGAGCTGGAATTGCCGCAGATAATGAACAAGGTGTAAAAATATGGAAAGATCGTATGATTGCTTTAATCATATTTATGGTCATCAATGTGGCATTCTGGTCAAGTTTTGAACAAGCCGGAACATCATTGACATTATTTGCAGACCGTAATGTAAACAGAGACATCTTTGGATGGACAATGCCGGCATCTATGACACAGTTTTTTAATCCGTTCTTTATTATTGTTTTCGGATCATTATTCTCTGTCATGTGGGTAAAACTGTCTAAGATTGGTAAAAACCCGAGTATTCCATTAAAATTTGCTTTTGGTATCATACAATTAGCTCTTGGATTCTTAGTGACCAAAGCTATGTTACCTTTTGTGAATGACGCTTATCAAGTACCTTTGATTACAATTGTATTACTATACTTACTACATACAACCGGTGAATTATTTTTATCACCCATTGGTTTATCTATGGTAACTAAATTGTCACCAAAAAAAGTTGCGGGTACAGCTATGGGGGCATGGTTCCTAAGTAATGCGATTGCAAACTATGTGGCAGGTAAAATAGCCACACTTACCGGTGGCAAAGGTCATGGAGCATCTGCAGGGGAAGCTTTATCGGCTGCTGAGGGCTTAGCCAAATATACCGGTGTATTTTCAAAAATAGGTTTTGTACTGCTAGGAATTGCAGTTATCATCATACTACTCAACAAACCGATTAAAAAATTAATGCACGGAGTAGAATAATATTTTACAATCAAACCCTCATTTGAAAATGAGGGTTTAAAACTTTAAGAACTTATGAGTACAGAGAATAAGGATTTAGGATTTATCGGATTATTAAAATCATTTACTCAACCATTTTGGATTGCAAGTATAATGGAGCTTTTCGAACGCTGGGCATGGTATGGTTTATTTGCAGTATTAGCACTGTATTTAACCGGCTCAACAGATGAGGGAGGTTTAGGTTTTAGCCATGTGGAGAGAGGCGAAATTATGTCTTATGTTACTTTCATCCTCTATTTACTACCACTTGTGACAGGTGCTATTTCTGATAAAATCGGTTATAAACTTTCTTTAGTCATAGCTTATCTATTATTAGGTTTCGGTTACTTCTATATGGGAAAGGTTACAAGTTATAATGCGGTGTTTTTAATGTTTTTGGTGGTAGCTGTTGGGGCGGCCATCTTTAAACCTGTAGCCTCTGCCATTGTAACAAAATCAACTGATTCGAGAAATTCATCTTTTGGATTTGGCGTTTTTTATATGATGGTAAACATCGGTGGATTCTTCGGACCTTTATTTTCAGGAAAACTAAGAGAAATTTACGGTTGGAAAATCGTATTTATCATGGCCGCTACAGCAATTGCCATTAACATGCTATTGGTGTTATTACTATTTAAAGAGCCTAACAGGGAAAAATCAACTGATGGTTTTGGTCAAGCTATTATAAAGTCACTTAAAAACATTTGGGAAGCATTGTCTGACATGAAATTAACATTATTGTTGATTATCATGGTTGGTTTCTGGTTGATGTTCAACCAGTTATTTTATACTTTACCGGTGTTTATTGAGGAATGGGTTGACACTAAAGTTTTATATGATTCACTACACAATATCTTACCTTGGGTAGCCGATTTTTATAAAAATAGTGAAGGAGGTATTAATCCAGAGCAAGTAGTCAATATGGACGCCTTTTTCATTGTAATTTTCCAAATGTTGATTTCAACAATCATTCTTAAATGGAAACCTATTAACGCCATGATGTCCGGTATTTTCATTGCCATTATAGGTATTGCATTATCATTTTACACCAATAATATTTTTTACACCATCATAGGTATATTGATTTTTGCTATTGGCGAAATGACTTCAAATCCTAAATTTTCAGATTATATAGCCAAAATTTCTCCCAAAGGTAAAGAAGCTCTATATATGGGCACTTACTTTTTGCCCATAGCCATTGCAAACTTATTGACTAAGTGGATTACCGGAGATTTATACGAAAAGCTATCTGATAAAGTATTTTTTATCAGAGAGGAATTAGGCAAAAGAAATATTGAATTACCTGAAATAACTCAAGATTATTCCAAAAATGATTTTTATGCAGAAGCATCTACTAAATTGGGTATGGGGCAGGATGAGATGACCAAATTTATATGGGATAATTACCACCCCAGTAGAATCTGGTATGTTATTGCGGGTATAGGTCTTTTGACGATTCTAGGCTTGTTTGTTTACAATGCGGTCATTGCCAGTAAAATCAAGAAGGCAAAAGCTTAATTCAAGTTTTAAGCAACTAAAAATCACATCAATATGTCACAAAACACTTCAGTTAAGGTTTAATCGGAGTGTTTTGTTCGTTTTATATACGTTTAACTTTTAAATTACACTTTAATGGAAACGAATAATACGCAACCCAAGTGGAAGTCTATTCTACAAGAAATAGCACAACCTTTTATTGATCTAACCAAGACTTCCAAAGCTATGCTTGGAATTAATATTTCATATCTGGTAGAAGGCTTGACCTATTTTGGGATCATAGGTTTATTAGCCTTATTTTATAATAATTATGTTGGTCTGGACGACATTCATGCCGGTTGGATGGTTGGCTTTTTAACCGCCGGTATTACAATATCTATGCTTGTACTGGGTGCTACCGTAGATCTGGTAGGTATAAGAAAATCATTATTAATTGCATTGTTTTTTATCTTAATCGGTCGTGTTGTATTAACTGCTTCACCCGAATTGGGTCAGTCAGGACTTTGGAATTCAGCTCAAATCATTTCTTTATTGGGTATTCTGGGTATTGTTATTGGTTATGGAATCTATCAGCCGGCAGCCTATGCCGCTGTCAAAAAACTCAACACCAAGAAAAATGCCGCCATGGGTTATGCTATGCTCTATGCCCTGATGAATCTGGGTGGTTTCTTACCCGGAATTATTTCACCACCCGTAAGAAAAGCTTATGGTATTAGTGGGGTGTTCTGGGTGTTTTCAGGGATTACCGTTATAGGCATATTAGCTATTGCCATATTCGTCACTAAAAAAGCCATTGCCAATGCTCAGGCAGCCGTCAAACTGGAAGATGGGGATGATGTGGAAGATGAAGATGAATTGGCAGCTATGTCAACCAAAGAAAAACTAAAATATTACCTCAAAAACTTTCCGTTAAAAGATTTGAGATTCTTATTTTTCATCTTTATTCTGATTCCGGTGCAAACGCTTTTCGCCCATAACTGGTTGACTTTACCCCAGTATACAAGTCGGGCATTTGAAGGTTTTGTAGGTGAGAATTTTGAGTTTTTTGTCAATTTAAATCCGATTTTGATTTTTGTTCTGACACCTGTCGTTACAGCGCTAACGCTTAAACAAGGGACTTATAAAATGATGATTGTCGGTACGCTGATTATGGCTTTACCAACGTTCTTCTTAGCTTTTGGGCCCAATTTTTATACGCTAATGGCTTATTTGATTCTTATGACTGTGGGAGAGGCCTTATGGCAACCCCGTTTCTTACAATGGGTCGCTGATATTGCCCCTAAAGGTATGACGGGTATCTATATGGGTATTGGTCAATTTCCGTGGTTTTTAACAAAAATAATCACCGCGCTTTATTCCGGTTGGTTCTTACAAAAATACATCCCGGCAGATGTACCCGCAGATCAGTTGAATTCTGAAAGAATGTGGTTAATCTACGGGCTTATTGCTATCACTTCGTTTGTAGGTTTGGTATTAGCCAGAAAATGGATGCTGAAAGGGTTTAAAGAACAATAATACAAGACCTATTAAAAAGCTTAGAACTGCATGGATTTTGACTATAACCGGTCAAAATTCGTGCAGTTTTTTTTATCTATCTTTGGTAGCTGGTGTTTCGTCTGATTATCAACAGTTGACAATTGGGAACTCACAATGATTTTTATTAATCGTATGACTTCAAATTTACAAGCATGAATAACTCAACATCGCTACAAGACATTCAAAACTTTAAAGGCACTTACCCTAAGCAGATCTGGAGTTTGTTTTTCTCAGAAATGTGGGAGCGTTTTTCTTTTTACGCCATGCGTGGGATGCTCACGTATTTTATGGTTTACCATCTGTTTATGGATGATAAAACCGCTCAATTGCAATATGGCGCCACACAGGCATTTGTATATGCCTTCACTTTTATAGGCGGAATGTTTGCAGATAAGCTCTTAGGCTTCAGGCGTTCACTATTTTGGGGCGGCTTATTGATGATTACCGGAAGTATTTTGCTTGCCATCAATCCTGCAGATTTTTTCTTTTTGGGTATTGCTTTTAATATCGTAGGAACGGGGTTCTTTAAACCCAATATTTCATCCATGGTAGGGCAATTGTACAAAGAGAATGATCCCAGACGTGATGCCGGTTTTTTGTTGTTTTACTCGGGGATTAATATTGGAGCATTTCTCGGTGGTTTTGTGATTGCAATTGGTAAAGGAACGATGCTGACCAACTTTATTCCGGAGCATTTACGCTGGAATATAGCCTTCGGATTGGCAGCTTTTATGATGATTATCAGTGTCATCAATTTTGCCTTTGCCAAAAAGAATTTAGGTAGTATAGGACACTCCCCTATTGATGTCTCAATATCCAAAAACCAACTCAAACAGGTGGCTGTCTATATAGGAACTCTGGCATCTATTCCATTGATTATGAAAATGGTTTCCAATACGCAATACACAGACTATTTTATGTACACCATAGGGCCGTTTAGTTTGATATATTTGTTTTATGAAATGACCAAAAACACCACATCCGAAAATAAGAAGCTGGTTGCCGGCTTGTTTTTCATCTTTTTCTCTGTGGTATTCTGGGCTATTTTTGAACAAGCCGGAGGCTCGTTGAGCCTGTTTGCCGCAGAAAACCTCAACGATAAACTGCTGGGCTTGACCATAGATCCCAATGCCGTTAATAATTCCATCAATGCATTGTTTGTCATTATTTTTGCACCATTGACAGGTTTGGGCTTTATCTATTTGGCTAAGAGAAAATTAGACCCCAACTCTGTGGTAAAATTCGGTTTGGGCTTTTTGTTACTGGGTTTAGCATTTTACACCTTCTACTCTATCCGGTTTTCAGGTGCTGATACCGGTATCGGCTCTTTAAATTTATTGGCATTGGGCTATTTTGTAGTCACCTTTGCCGAATTATTTTTATCCCCCATTGGTTTGTCCTTGATGACCAAACTGGCGCCATACCGTTTACAAGGTTTTATGATGGGACTATGGTTTCTCGCATCGGCTTACGGACAGTATGTAGCCGGCTTATTCGGAGCGAGTATCTCCCCGGAAAAAGGCTCAAGTCTGGTCGAAAAACTCATGATTTACACCGAAGGCTATAAAGATTTCGCAGTATATGCACTGATTGCCGGCGTAGCCTTATTAGCGCTTTCACCAATAATTAAAAAATTAATGCAAGAAGTACGTTAAACGATCTAATACTATCTAAAAAAAACCGGATGCGCCACACACATCCGGTTTTGAATAATAACTTTTGTAATCCGTAAATATTACTGTACAAATAATTACATCATCGCTCCTGCACCCATGCCAAGCATCACAAGTAAAAACATCAAGACATAAATACCCAATACTATAATCATCATGATGCCTACATATTTATAGTGACGTTTAAGAAAATTAAAACTCTCAGTCAGTACTTGTTCGTCATTAGTCTCTATGGCTTGTTTGATATTGGTTGAAAATTTAAACAAGAAATACAACGGAAAAAAGTAAATCAGCGCAATAATGAGATAAATAAATCCCATTGCTGCACCAAAACTCCTAGGCATATCCACTCCGGGTTGATCAGACAATTGTGGCATAGCACTGAATAATGCACCCATTGAAAAACCTGCAATAACCATCAAGCCTAACATAACAAACCCTACAATTGCAAGAAATTTTGCCCATCCGGCTGTTTCTTTTAAATAAGCCTTTGCAGACTCGCTTAAATATAAATTTTGATTGTTGTCTTCCATTATAAAAATAAATTTGAATTAGTCCGCCAAAGATAATAAATATACTTTCACACGGGACATTGTTAAAAAAAGTTCCATTGAGCGTGTAAAACCTGTTAAAGTCAACTTTTTATAAAGATTTCACAAAGGTAATCAACCGGTTATCAGTCACTTTTAATCGACATAAAATAAATCGGCAATGATACCATCGGCAAAAAACAAACCTGTTTCTGTCAGTTTTAAGTGGTTATTGTCCACTACAAAATGCTCATGATCCTTACGTGATGCAAGCTGTGCCAGGAGATATCTGTGGTATTTTTCTCCAAACTTATGACTTATCATTTTCAAATCAACGCCCCAAACCGTTCGTAATCCGGTCATGAGATATTCATTGAGTCTATCATTGACAGATAAATCCTCTTGCTCATAAGGCACGACACCTGTATTAAGGGCTTTGATATACTTTGAATTATGTGCCACATTCCACCGACGTTGATCTCCGTTATACGAATGTGCCGAAGGTCCTATACCTATATATGGTTTACCTTGCCAATAGGCTGTATTATGCACAGCGTGGTAATCAGACCGGGCAAAATTTGAGATTTCATAATGATTGAACCCATTGGTTTTCATAAACTCAATCAACAATTTGTAATCTGCCAAAGCCTTGTCGTCTTCCGGGCTTTTCACCTTACCTTTTTTAATGAAATACTGTAAAGCCGTCTGATGTTCTACAGTCAAAGCATAAGCTGATAGATGCGGAATATCAAGTGACAAAAAC
>PDWI01006217.1_pt1 | contig 15112 bp, 13 predicted proteins | sample 1430891 | NCBI WGS metagenome assembly PDWI01 (sample SAMN01162508, study PRJNA174530) | Oral metagenome, whole genome shotgun sequencing project. | biome: Marine environment; feature: Marine mammal; material: Swab sample of the gingival sulcus; isolation source: swab sample of gingival sulcus... | reverse complement strand
TATTGTAGAAGAAACTTCTCCTTTCTTAGCTCTTCTCTCTGTAAAATTAAAAGCAACATTATTATTTGATAACTCTTGAATTACATCAATATAATTCATGCCAACATAATTTTTTACAACATATTTTGATACAGAATTTCCAGAAGAAACTATCAATTTTAAGGCTGTAGAAGATGAGACATCAGAGCCTTCGATAGGAGACTGTTTTATAACTGTTCCCCTCTCCTTATCACTTAAAACAAATGTTACAGGTTTTTGAATATAAATTAAAGAATCTCTAGCTTTTAAATCATTCTCTATCTCATTTATTGTCCAACCAGTATAGTTTTCAACTTTCTCTAAAATAACACCTTTGCTCACATTTAATGTAACAACATAACCCTCTTTTACACTCTTATTTGGACCAGGTTTCTGTTTTATGACAAAACCCTTTTCGCTAGAATTTTCTGTATATATTGCATTAACTTTTACCTGTAATCGTTTTTTTTGCAACTCAACAACAGCATCTGCCAAAGATAAATTTTCAACAGAAGGGACTTTTATAACCTCTTTTTTTTCAAAAAGTGCTGCAAAAGTTATTATTCCAATAAATATCATCAAAAAAACTGCAGAAATACAAATATAGACAATAATTTTTGTAAACTTTTTCTCTTTAGAATCTGTTTCTAGTATTAAAATATTTTTAAGTTTTTTACCCAAAGGACCCATATTACTCTCCTAAAACATAATTAATTATATCTGGTAGCCCATTAACAAAAGACTTCCAATCTAAAATTTTTCTTGCCTTGCACTGTAACTTCTTTACAGCTAAAAAACCATCACCAGTTTTTATAAAAAGGCCATTTTTTTTATCCATACCAATAACTTGCCCAACCACAGAACCCTCAATATTGTTGGTTAAAACTCCTTTAGGCTCCAAAGGTTCAGCTTCAATAATATATAGCTCTAAATTCTTATAAAAAGTGTAGCACTTAGGATTAGGAGAAATCGCTCTAATTTGTGCATCAATTTCTAAAGCACTTCTATTCCAGTCTATAAAAGCATCTTCTCTACTAATTTTTTTACAATAAATAGCCTCAAAGTCATCCTGTTTAGTTCTATTTTTATAAAACTTTTCAAAATCATTTAAAACACGACTAACTAGAACAGCACCACTCTCTCCACAAAATTTAGATAAATCTAAAATATTTTCTCTTCCTGTTAGTAAAAACTCTTCTTGTAATAAAATATCGCCACTATCCATCTCATCAGCCAAAGTCTGAATAGATATACCACCAACTTTATCTCTATTTAAGATAGTAGAAATAAGAGGCGAAGCACCTCTATATTTTGGCAAAAGTGAAGGATGAACATTTATACCACCATAACGAAAAATCTCCAAAAATTCCTTACTAAAAATTTTACCATAGGCAAAACATACAAGAAGATCAAAATCAAACTGCTTCATCTTCAAACAAAACTTATCATCAATTTTATCAGGAGTATAACACAAAAGCCCCAAATCAATAGCCTTTTTTTTCACAGGAGATTTTTCCAACCTTCTACCACGCCCAAAAGGCTTGTCAGGATTTGTAAGAACAGCTAAAAAATTGCAATTACTACTTTCATAAATTGCCTGCAAAGAAGGGACAGCTATATCAGGAGTTCCAGCAAAAAGAATTTTCAACTATTTACTCCTTTTTTTCAACTTATTTATCTTTTTTTCATAAGAGGCTAAAACATCACTATCTAAATGGTCAATAAATAAAACTCCATTTAAGTGGTCATTCTCATGTTGAGAAATTCTAGCCAAATAGCCAGAAAGCTTCATCTTAAAATATTTTCCATTCAAATCTTGAGCCTGGATAGAGATAGTTTTAGGTCGCTTTACAGATGAGTAAATCCCAGGAACACTTAAACAACCCTCTTCCATCAAAACCTCTTCAACAGAAGTCTCAATAATTTCTGGATTAACAAAAACACGAAAATCATCATTTGGAGCAGCAGTAACAAATAATCTCTTACTAACACCAACTTGAGGAGCCGCCAATCCAACTCCAGAAGCCCTTTTCAAAGATTTTCTCATATCATCAACCAAATCAATCAAATTATCATCAAATTCAGTAATAGGCTCTGCAACCTTATACAAAACTTCAGCACCAACAGTCTTAATCTTCATCATAACTCAATATACCCCAAAATAGTAAATAAAATCAATATTTTGAATATCTTTTTCTTCTGGGGAAATTGGAAAAATAAAATTTTTCCAAACACGCTATCCACTTGTATCTTTTGCCCACTAATCCAACAAAAAAGCTAAGGCTATCCGCCTTAGCTAATCAAAATAAAAGTGGTCAAAAGGATACCGTTTCTATCGTTTTTCCTTTTTTGTAATAAACTCTTTTTAAATCTTAAACTTATTTATCTCTTTTGATAAAATGTTTATTTTATTTTTATTTTTACCAGTTAAATCATTTACATCTTCAATGGCTACATTTATTTGCATTGCTCCATCTGACATTTCATTCATACTTTTTGTAATTTCTCTAGTAAGTTGTTCAATTTTTCTCATCTCGTCTGCAACTTGTTCACTTCCAACATTCATCTCTACAGAACCAGTTTTTACTTCAGCACTTATTATTTTAACACTCTCTACTAGAGATAATAATTCATCACTCTGTTTTTGTCTAACTTCTGCTATTTTCAATAATTCTAAACTTATTTTTTTTACTTCACTTACTTTGTCAAATATAGACATAAATTTATCATTTATTTTACTTGATGAGTTTGACATATTTTCAAATTCTAAACTAAACTGCTCCAAAGTTTGTGTGATAGTTTGTCCTTGCATACTTGAATCTTCAGCAAGTTTTCTAATCTCATCAGCAACAACTGCAAATCCCTTTCCTGCTTCTCCAGCATGTGCTGCTTCTATAGCAGCATTCATTGCAAGCAAATTAGTTTGACTTGATATACTCTGTATAATATTACTAGCTTCTAATAAATTTTCTGATTTATTTGCTATCTTTTTTATATTGACAGCAGAAGATTGAATAACCTCTTTTCCTTCAGTCGCATCTTTAAATAGCTCTTCAATAATTTCCTCATTATGTGTAATTACTGCTTTTGTTGTATCTGTCGTCTTATTACTTAAATCAATTATATTTAACAAATCTTGAATATTTTCAACTTGCTTCTCAATAGACATCTTAAATTGAGAAATTGTTCTAGTAATTTCTTCCATAGTTGCTGATGTTTCTGTTATCCCACTACTTTGATTTATAATATCTTCTTGAACCATTCCAATATTCTGATTTATTTGTTTAATCGAAATAGCTGTTTTTGTCATATTATCTGACAACTTATCACCAAGGAAATTCATCTCTTCTGATGTTTCAAAAACTGTTTTTATTGCTAAACCAATTTTTTCTATTGTTCTATTAAAATAACGAGACATATTTCTTATTTCAGATACTCCAGTTAATGGTAATCTAACAGTAAGATCTCCTTCACCTAGAGAAATATCATGTAAAACACCAGTTACCTTTTCAAGTGGTTTAATGAAATATTTAATAATTAAGAATATAACTACAAAACAGAAAAGTAAAATTGCAAAAATTGAGATTAATAGATTTCTTAAAACTTTTCTTCCTACAGCTTTATACTCTTTTTCTTCAATAACTGTAATATATTTCCATCCTAATTCACTATTAGAAGAATTTAATACATAAAAAATATAGTTTTTCCCATCCATTTTTTTTGTATAAGGCTTATTCCCTATATTCTGAAAAACTTCCTTATATTTTTTATTATAATCAAAAAGGTTAGTTCCTATTAATTCAAAATCTTTACCGTGAACTATAATATCATTGTTCCTATCAATAATTATAGTATATTTTACCAAAATTAGTTTTAGAAATAATATCTTTTAGATATGAAAGATCTACAGAAGTAGATAAAACCCCTTGTAGTCTATTATTTTTTATAATTTTATTACTTATTTCTATAGATAATTCTTTAGATGAAGATATATACAAGTCTGAAATATATGTATCTTTACTGCTGTTTACACAATCTTTATACCATCCTCTTTTACGAGAATCATAGCCAGGTTTTCTATCACTTGTAGGATACATAAGTATTCCACCATCACTTTGTGTTCCAACTGTTAAATATGTAACAGAGGAGAATGAATCAACAAACTGTTTCATCATATTATACAATTTTAGTTCATATCTACCAAAATTATATGGAGACATTTTAACCTTATTGTCAGAACTGTTTGCTCTTAGATTAACATAAGAGGTAATATTACCATTTGCATTAAGTATTAAATCTGACTTCAATAGAGACTTATTCAACTCTGTTAAATCCCTAAGTATATAACTTAATTCAGTATCTATTTTAAAACATAGATTATTTATTTTCTCATCATAAATTTTATAATTTTGATTTAAAGTTCTAAAATAATTAATTAAACCTAATGTTAACGCTGGTAAAACAGCCAAAACAATTAAGACCAAACTATATTTAAACCAAGCTTTTTTATGTTTAGAGTTTTTTTTATTTTTTATTTTTATATTTTTTTTCATAATATTTATGTTTTTAACAAAATAGAAACTATTTGTAAAAAACTCCCCCATGTTGTATATCGACTATTATAGAATATATATAAATATTTTTTCAATATGTTATTTTATTTTTATAACAATATTGCAAATTTATTATATATATTTTTATAAAAAACTTTAAGAGTTAAGTATAAAAATATATTTTCTTATTAGAGTTAAAACAGAATTTACAAAAAATAAATTTGTTATCTTTTGACTAAAATCAAAACAAAAATTGATAAGCACTAAAAACGAGCAACCAAGCGAAAACCCAAGACCTTGTGATTTGTATTAGGATACCCGGTGTTCCGATGAAACACTATACATAAATTAGAATCAACAATACAACTACCACCACGACAAACACGGGATTCTTCTCCAGATGATAAACAGACTGGATTATGTCCCGAAGCTGGTTGGTTGACAGCTCTATCAAAACACCACTCTAATACATTTCCAGTCATATCATATAGTCCATAACCATTTGCATTTTTCTTCTTTACTTGATGTGTTTTATGATTACTATTATTTTTACACCAAGCTACTTCTTCTATATTATCACTTCCTGAATAAGGGAAATCATCTCCTCCTTTAGCTGCATACTCCCACTCTGCTTCTGTTGGTAATCTAAAGCCTTTTTTATTGCTATTTATATCAAATGAAGGAACTTTATAATTGATAGCATCTGATTGATTATAAACAGTGCCATCATCTGGGTCATAATATAAATACTCGTTTTTATCATCTCCATATACTTTTTTTGTTAACTCATTACAAAAAGCGATACAATTACACCAAGTCATATTCTCTACTGGTCTCTGCTCTTGAACTTCATTTGGATCTGGAGGATTACTATCTCCTTGAAAAAAGCTAGGATAACTTCCCATAACATTTTCCCACAGCTCTTGTGTTACCTCTGTTTCTCCAATAAAATATTTTGATAAACTTACATTATGTGGTTGATTATAATTTTGGCCATCATCTCCCAAGCTTGTATTTTTTACTGCATCTATTTTCTTCATTGAAAATGAGACTGTTTCAATTGTAAAACTTTTTTCAGGAAGTTTGTAGGAAAAATAGACTCCAACATTAATAAGATTAGAATCTACAATAATAGTTGCTGTTGGGTTTCCAATTCCTCCACCTGAAGAAAAACTACCACCATCTATAGTCCAACTATCTACCTCATAATTTTCGGTTGGGGTTGCTATAAAAGTAATCTCAGTATTAGCAGGAACTTTCTCAATAGTTGGGGGCATAACCCATTCTCCACTATAAGAAGCTTTTAAAACTCCATTTTCACCATCTACAGAAAAATTAACTGTATAGTTAGATTTATTTTTAAAGTATATTTCTATAGTAATGTCTGAATGAACTCTAACTTTTGCATAAGTATCTCCATTTTCTCCTGTTCCATCTTGAAAAACTCCATTAACAATTTTCCACTTATAGACCTCATAATCTTTTGAAGGCTTTGCTATAATTTTTAAAAGAGAATCTTCTGGAACTAGACCATCACTTCTCATCATAGGAGTAGTTGTGTAAGTTCCACCTCCACCGACAACCTTAATTTCAACACTATATAATTCATCACCACAAGAAACAAAAAAACTAAAAGAGAAAAATACCAAAAAACAAATTTTAAGAATAAAACTTTTCATAAATAACTCCTACTGATATATTAATTCTTTCTAATAAATTGTTTTAAATATATAAAGTTTATCTTTATAAATAGTGTCATAACCAATATATTATTTTTTATATAAAAGCTTTTTTTATATTTTTATTAAAACATAGATATATAAATTTGTCAAACTTATTCTATAAAATTTTTATTTTTTTAATTATTGTAAAACTGTGTCAGTGATTGTAGCGTTATCCTTTGCTTGAACTGTTTTTTCAGAAGTTAGGGCGATAGCCATAACTTAGTTTTATTGAGAAGTGAAAGCAAAGATACAAGCGGAAAGCACGACTTGCTATTTTGTAAAACAAAATATCAAGGGACACCCAAAAAATTTTACATCAACGACAGTGGATCAACATCTATCTCCATATAAACTTTGGGATTTTTTTCCATTTTATCCAGAGCATTTTTAAACTTTAGATGGTCAATTTTAAAAGAGTTGGAGCGAATTAAAATGTGAACTCTATATTTATCCATAAGATAAGAGAGAGGACAGTCAGAAGGTCCTAAAAAAGTTAAACCTTGCTCTGATAAAAGGATTTTTAGCTTGTTTGCTTCTTGCATTACATCATTTAGCTTTTTGCCTCTAAAAACGACTCTAATCAATCTTGAAAACGGAGGGAAGTTACACATTTCTCTAGTTTTTAACTCATTTTCGTAAAATTGGTTACTAAGATTTTTAATAGCACAATTTATAGCTTCATTATCCTCTTTTGATGTCTGGATTACAACTTCACCATCTGGATTATAGCGACCTGCACGACCAGCAACTTGAGTAATTAGAGAGTAAACTCTTTCAGAGGCTCTAAAATCTGGAATGTTTAATCCCATATCTGCATTTAAGATACCTATTAACTTCACTTTGGGAAAGTTAAGCCCTTTAGCAATCATCTGGGTGCCTATCACAATGTCCCAATCACCATTTTTTACTTCATCTAAAATTTTTATAAGCTTTTTTTTGTTTTTAACAGATTCTGAGTCAACTCTAATTATCCTAAAACTAGGAAATAGTTTTTCTAAATTCTCTTCAATTTTTTCGGTTCCAAAACCTGAAAAGCCCACATTTATTGAATTACAATTTGGACATTTTTTTTCTAAGGCTTTACTATATCCACAATAGTGGCAATAAAGTCTATTCTTTTTTTTATAATATGTTAAATCTACAGAGCAGTTTTTACACTTCTCTTCATAGCCACAATCTCTACAGCTATAGTAGTATGAAAATCCTTTTCTATTCAAAAATAGTATTGTCTGCTTATTCTCTCTTTTAGTTTCTAAAATCTTTTCAATCAGGTAATCAGAAAAAATCGAACTACTATTTTTCATATCTACAACTTTAAAACTTGGTAAATCTCCTCCAGCAACTCTTTTTGATAAGAAAAGTTTTTTAATCACTCCTTTTTGCATTAAATGATATGCTTCAACTGATGGTGTTGCACTGCCCATTAAAAGTTTAGTGTTAAGATTTTTCTTTTTTCTATTTATAGCACAGAGCATCATTGCAATTTGTCTAGTATGGTATCTTGGTGTGGTATCAGATTTATATGTTCTCTCATGTTCTTCATCTATTATAATCAAACCTAAATTATCTAATGGAGCAAAAATGGCACTTCTAGCACCAATTACAATATCAATTTCATCATTAATAATTTTTTTCCACTCTTTTAATTTCATAGCAGCGGATAATCCTGAATGAATAATTGAAATTCTATCTCCAAACCTGGAGTGCATCTCTTGTGAAATTTGATGTGTTAGAGATATTTCTGGAACTAGATATAAAACTTTTTGTTTTTTTTGTATTATATCTTCAGCAATAGTTAAATATACTTCAGTTTTTCCAGAGCCAGTCATTCCGTATAAATAGAAAAAATTGTCATTGGATTCTAAAAAACTTTTTACAGCTAACGATTGTTCGTTTGTAAGCTCTTTTTTGTTATACTCAATTTCATTTATTTCTAAAGATTTAACCCTTTTAAGTTCACTTTCAGATGTCGGAACCATTAAAAAAAGAGCTTCTCCTAACGAACAGTAATACATATTACTAATTTTCTCTGCCAACTCTATTTGGTAATTGGTAAATATTTTTTTATCATCAATAACATCTAAAATGCTTTTTATCTCAAAATTAACATCACTTTTTAGATTTTTATAAACATCAATTATGTATCCTGTTTTAATTGTTGAGCCTAATTTTGCCTTAACTCTGAAACCTACATCACAATTAAATCCATCTATTTTGTAAGTATATTTTTGATTTAAAGGAAGTTTAAATACTATATCTGCATACATATCTACCCCAAAAATGCTTTAATTTTTTTCAGATCTTCCCATACAGGTCTTTTTAAATTTACATTTTGTAAAACTTGTGCAGGGTGATATGTGCAAAAAATATCTATATTTTTATATCTAAATATCTTACCTCGAACATCTTCAATATTTTGTAATTTAATACCCAAAGCTTTAGCTGCACTTCTTCCAAGAGCAAATATAATTTTAGGTTGAATTATAGAGATTTGTTCATCTAAATATTTAAAACATTCATCTATTTCATCTGTAGTTGGAACTGTGGAATCTTTTGTAACACATTTTACGATAGAAGCCAAATAACACTCTTTTGAAAAAGAAATGTCTATAGCTTCTATCCACTTTTTCAAAAAATCATTATAACTATTATCAAAGTTTTTATAAGATTGAATAATCATTATTTTAGGATTTAAACTACCTTTTCCTATAAAATAATCACTTCTTATTTCAGACATTCCACAGAGTTTACAATTTTCAATAATATCTTCCATTTGAAGAAGTTTATCTCTCTTTTGGTCATCACTAGATATATTAGTATATTCTGATACAGGATTTATAACTTCATAAAATTTATATTCAGGGTGATTTTTTTTTATACCATCGATTATGCTATCTTCAAAGTTATTTAATAGATTCCAAAAACTTTCTAAACTATTATTACTCATAATTGACCCTATAAAGTGTTAAAGCATTTGGAGGAACAATTTTTCCAACCTTTACTCTATTATCAGATTTTAACATATTTTTAATATTATTTATACCATTTTTATTTTCATACTGCTCAATTATTGTTCCTAAAATTAATCTAACCATATTCCATAAAAAAGCATTACCACTAATTTCAAAAACTATAAATCCATTTTCTAAAAAAAATCTACAATAATTTATTGTTCTGACTTTGCTACTTGATTCATCTTTACCAGCACAAAATGATATAAAATTATGCTCTCCTTCAAATATGGATGCAAATTGATTTAATCGATCAATATCAAAATCTTTTTTTATCTCAAAAACAAAATTATTCATTCTTGGTGGTAAAAAATTTCCATTAAAAATATAGTATCTATAAATTCTTTCCCTAGCAGAAAATCTAGAATGAAAATCTTTATTAACTTCTTTAACTTCTATAATCCTAATATCATTTGGAAGTTTTCCATTCAGTATAACTAAAAACTTTTCTGTTGGTATGGGACAATCTTCTACAATAAAATGTGCTGGTTGGTAGTCAGCATGGACACCTGCATCAGTTCTTCCAGAACCTACAAGCTTCACACTATATCCTAAAATTTTCTTTAAAGTATCTTGAATAACACCCTGAACAGTTCTAACATCATTTTGAATTTGCCAACCGTAAAAATTAGATCCATTATAAGAGGTAATTAGCAAAATTTTCTTGCTATTACTCCTCATCATCGTATTCTGAATCATCATCTTCTTCACCTTCAATAAATTCTCCAAGCTCATTATATAAATCTCTAGCTCTATCTAAAATTTCTTGAGGCTTATTTTTATTTGATTTTCCCATACCAAAAACTCTAGAAACTCTTGTTCTAGCCTTCTTTAAATCTTCCAATCTTTTTTCTGGATTAGAGGTATCTCCATATTGGTATTCTAAAAGAGTTGATAAGTATAAAACTCCATCAAAACCATAATTCTTATCTAAATCAGGGCCTAGACCTGCAACATTAGAAAAATTTTCACTACCACTCATCTCAAATTCAACTGCATTTTTATAAAAAAGTGAAGCCTTTTTATAAAAAAGTTTTGCTAAATAGTCATAATTACTATTTGGCATCTTATTATGCAGATCTAAAAATAACCAAGCAGCTCTTAAAGCACAAATACCTTGTTTGATTGTAGGAGATTTATCTTTAATTCTTAAGTCATAAGACGCTATCCCCAAATAGTAAGAAGCTATTCCCTCTTTATAATCTCTCTCTTCTTTAAAATTAAGATCATCAAAAATATTTTTTATAGCTCTTTTTCTAATAGAAGTCATTTTAGAAAGTTTATCAACCTCTTTCTGTTTTATATCATTAAAATCTTTATCAAAAGCAGCATAGTAACATTCAGGACAAACAATAACAGGATACAATAAAGGACAAATCTCTCCATACTTCTCTGTTGGTCTATATTTTCTTCTTAGCTCTAAAGTCAATTTGTCTGCATTTAACCGTCCTCTACCAGTCCTTAAAGTTTCCAAATAAAATTCAGTAGAACATACTGGACACTTTGTAGGTTTTGCACTAAAAAAAGTAATTTCATTATTTTCCTTCATAATTATCCCCTTCTAATATAACAAATGCTATAGCACTATCTTTTTCGTGAGAAATAGATAAAAAAATATTTTCAATATTATCATAACTATTTACAATATATGGTTTTCCTAAATTATCTCTCTCTATTTTTACATCTCTAGGAGCAATATTTCTAAAACCAACTCCTAAAGCCTTAACAAAAGCCTCTTTAGCAGCATAAGTTCCTGCATAAGATTGACTTTTCAAAACTCCTTTTGAAGAGCAGTAATCAATTTCATTATCTGTAAAAAGTTTTTTTAAAAAAATTCTATTATCAAGCTTTTGAGAAAATCTATCACAACAGACAATGTCAGTCCCTATACCCAAAATCACTACTCTTCCTTTTTCACAGCTTCAACTACAATAGTTTTAGGTTCAAAATTTAAAATTTCAAAACCATCTATACTGTATGTTTGAACTTTTAAAGTATAAGTTCCAACATCATTAATAAAACTACAATCAATATAAAAACTAAAAATATCCTTTCTCTTCTTTAAAAGCTCCAACTCTTTAGCTCGAATCTTAATAAAACTTTTTGAAATATCATAATTATACTTTAAAGTTAAATTAGCCTTTTCTGCTCCAATTAAAGATAAATCTAAATTATTTATAATCTGTGTCTTTATAACTTCACCAATATTTATAGAATACCTTGAAATTGGAGAACCAATAATTTTTAAAGAGTTATTTTCGATTTTTACTCTTGTCTCAAAAGATGAGTCCTCTTTTATATCAGAAATATTTATTGTTTCTGTTGATATAGTGGATATGTTATTTAAATAACTTTTTGGACCTTCAACCATAACATATTGAGGAGTCATAGTCTCCGAATTAATACCATAACCAGTTGCTACCATACCAACTGTATCTGGAACAATCTTTAAAGTTTTTCTAAGCTTCTCTTCTAAAGTAACAGACATAGAGCTAGGTGATACAACAATCTCTATATCGGATAAAATCTTTGCAGAACCACTTTTTTCAAGTTTTATAGGAACACTATATTTACCATTTTCATAAATATCACTAAAATTGGCAACTGCAACAATATCTCTATCAGAAATCAAAAAAATATCTTCTGTCTTTCCTTTTATAGTCAATTTTACAACTTCTGCAACTGCACTAGAAGGAATAACCTTTGATGAATATTTAACTTTTAGAGGAACAGTTAAATATCTCTCATCTAAAGACTGGATTCTGTAAACAACAACAATAAAAACTGCAATAATTAAAGATAACAACTTAATATGCCAATTCGAAAATACAGTTTTAAAAAAATCTTTTCCACTCATTAAATCTACCCTTTATCACTATCAGCTTCAGAATTTTCAACAGCCTCAAAACCCTCTTCTTCAATATCTATATCGAAAATATCACTTAAAATTTTTACAATCTCATATCTCTCCAAACCATATTGAAAAGTTGCATTATATGCTAATGATATTGCTCCAGTCTCTTCTGAAACAACAACTACGGCACAATCACTATTTTCAGAAATACCTAAAGCAGCCCTATGCCTTGTTCCAAAACTCTTTTTAATATCAAACTGCTCTGAAAGAGGAAGATAACAACCCGCAGCCTGAATTCTACCATTTTTAATAATTACAGCACCATCATGTAACCTGGTATCATACTCAAAAATTGTGCTTAGAAGACTAAAAGAGATATCAGCATCCATAATAGTCCCAGTTTCAGCAATATTTTTAAGCCCTACCTTTCTTTCAAAAACAAATAAAGCTCCCCTCTTTTTTGAAGATAGATATTCAGCAGCATCCAAAACAGCACTAACCTGTGAAACACTATGTTTCGAAGATAAATTAATAAAACTACCCCTAGCAATTTGAGAAAAAATCTTTTTCAACTCAGATTGAAAAACAATAGCAACAACAATAACTAAAACAATAGAAAGCCTATTTAAAATCCAAATATTAGTCTTTAAAAGAAAAATAGAAGAGATAGCATAAACAATAAAAAGCAAAAACAGACCAAAAGCTAATTGAGTCGATTTAGTCCTTATTAACAACATGATAATTGTATAAATAATAAAGGCCAAAAAAAGAATATCCAAAATAGGCCCAATCACATCACGGTAAACTGTAATTTGATTTAAAAATTCCATAAATTATTATATCAAAATAACCCCTATTGGTAAATAAATTATTTTAATTTGGGCGAATTTTTGCTACGCAAAAAACAGGCTTTCCGCAACTCCGCTAACGCTTTGGCTAATTTTGCTTGCAATTAGCAAGCAAAATTGATCTGCACCCCTAGTTTTGAAAAACAAGGGGTGCATTGCTTCAATCCTTTTCGCTTTAAGCTCCATCAAAATCTAACAGAACAAGAAAAATGGGACAGAGCAAATTTTTCTCTGTCCCTAAAATCTAATTAGCCTATATAATTACTAAAACCTACCAACAAGACGCAAGCCGATAGGTCCATTTATGTAATCAGCAGGTATACTGGATCTATAAGCCAAAACACAAGAAGATGAATCACCTGCATAGCTACCATCACGACAAATACAATTAAAAAAAGGATCAAGAACAGTCACAGGATCATTTCCTGAAGCTGGTTGACCAAAATTAGAACTATCAAAACACCACTCTCCTACATTTCCACTCATATCATACAATTTATAACCATTTGGTGCTTTACTTTTTACATCATGTGTTTGATTATTACTATTTTCATTATACCAAGCTACTTCCTCTATATTATTACTCCCAGCATAAGCATAATCATCACCACCTCTACCTGCATACTCCCACTCTGCCTCTGTTGGTAATCTAAAGCCTTTTTTATTCATATCCATATAAACATCTGTTCCACTCTCATAAACTGTGGTGAAACCAGCATCAGTATAATAAACACACTCTTGTGTATCATCTCCATTAATCTTTTTTGTCAACTTATTACAAAAAGCTATACAATTATACCAACTTACTTGCTCTACTGGAAGATTATTTCCTTGAAATTTACTAGGATTACTTTCCATTACCTCTTGCCACAGCTCTTGAGTAACCTCTGTTTCTCCAATAAAATATTCTGATAGACTTACAGTATGTTCTTCATTATTATTTTGATCATTATCACCTAATGTTACATTTGAAACTTCTTCTATATTTAACATATTAAATGTTACACTACCTACAGTAAAACTTTTTCCTTTTGACCACTCTGCAGTTAAACTTATATCTTTTGTGACAGTGATTTCTTCTTCATCTGTATAACTATTTCCTTCATCATCAACCCAGTTAGTAAAAATATAATTTTCTTTAGAAAAAGTGTTAGCACTCAAACTTTGAGCCACACCTTCTGTAAAAATTTGTTTTGTCATTGAACCAGTAGAGCCGTCTCCACCAGAAAAACTTACTTCAAACTCAAATTTTTCTCTCTCAACAAAACTAACACTTACAGTTACATCAGAAGTTACTTCCAAAGTTGCTTTTGTTGGGTCATCTTTTGAAACAGTAGCACCTTTCCACTTTCCAACCTTATAACCTTCATTAGGTATTGCGGTAAAATTAACTATAGATCCCTTCATAAATTCTCCACTTTTATCAAAAGCAGGACTTGCAACAATAATTCCACCATTAGATTCTTCTAAACTTATAGTAACACTTACTTTACAACCTACAAATAATATAGATAACATAAGAGCAAAAACTCCTAAGCCAATAAAACTTTTTTTCATAAAAAACCCTCCTATGATTTTTAAAATCAATAAAGCCTAAAAACAAAACTTTTAGACAAAAAAATAATTTTTTTTTACAAAACACCTAATAGATAGTTCTATAAAAAATAACTTTAAACATTCTAAAAAAATTAGCTAAATTTTTCAATATCTTTTTTATTTTATATTTTTACTATGAAAAAGTATCTGAATTTTCTTTTTCCAAAATTATTGTTATTAATATTTTTAAATTACAAGAAATATAATTTAATCTCAACTTTTTTACAAATAAGCAAGTTATATATATGTGAAAAAAATATTTATAATTGTTTTAATTTTTTTTAATAGTTTAAATATCTTTTGTGATAATCTCAATTTCTATATCTCTAAAAATTCTGGATTAATAATAAGCCATATAGATAGAAAAAATAAATTATCATATAAAAAAGATGACATAAATTTTACATTTAAAAATAAAAACTTTATCTTGGGAAATATTAATACTAAAGGAATTATTAAACTTTCAAATTATGATAGAATAAGTTGTTCTAGTGCAGAGCTATACACA
>PDWI01006216.1_pt1 | contig 15115 bp, 11 predicted proteins | sample 1430891 | NCBI WGS metagenome assembly PDWI01 (sample SAMN01162508, study PRJNA174530) | Oral metagenome, whole genome shotgun sequencing project. | biome: Marine environment; feature: Marine mammal; material: Swab sample of the gingival sulcus; isolation source: swab sample of gingival sulcus... | reverse complement strand
AAGTCTAACACCTAACTTAATAATTATTGTTAAAACCAACTCAACAAGATGAGGATTACCATGCATTGTAATCTCCACAACATCTTCACCTGTATAAGAATTAGGTGCAGGGAAAAAATAAAACAGAATTTCATCTATCTCTTCCCCCTCAGAAATTATATAATTATGGTAAACTTTTCTCGGCTTTATTTTTTTAGGCTTTCTCTTTAAAATCTTATAAATTATTTCTTTACTCTCACTACCGGACAATCTAATTAGTGCAACTCCCCCCCTGCCTATGGGAGTTGATGAACAGACTATAGTGTCATTCATCTCTCATCTTTATTATGAGGTTTTTCTCAAAACCATCACCTACACTTAAAGATTCAAGTTCAGAATAAGAGTTAATTGTCATATGAACTATCCTTCTTTCAAAAGGATTTAGTTTCTTTATTACTATTTCTTTTTCTTTCTGCCCTTTCTTGATTTGTTGTGCATATTTCTTTGCCAATGCCGTTAATTCATCAGCTTTCTTTTTCCTGAAATTTTCACACTCGCAATAGATTTTACGACCAAGCGACAATGCAAACATTCTATTTAAAAGATACTGAAAAGAGTTTAACAATTTTCCGTTTTGATACAACAATAACTTAAAATCGTTACCAGAAAAAACCACTCTTAAAAAATCATCTTCTTCATCTTCTTCTACTTGATAACTTAAATCAAAATCAGCGGCTTTAAAAACTTTATCTAAATAAAGTTCAACTGCCTTATATTCATCTCCTTGAGAAACCCAAGCCCTTATATAAATTTCTCTTTTTTTATGTCCAAAATATTTAGTCTTCTCGGTAATAATCTCATACTTAACATCTCCTTTATCCACACATAAATCCTTTGCTGCACCTAGCAAAGCATCTTGCAAAGAAGAGGCAAAATATTCTTTCTTTATATTATTATCTTCCATTAATTATACACCCGTATTATTTTTTTTATTTTTCTTCCTTTTTTCTAATTTTTTCTGTTTTTGTTCTTCTTTTACATCTGAATAGACTTTCTTATTAATTATCTTTTGCTGAACCATTTGTAATAGATTTGAAGTTACCCAATATAAATTTAAACCACTTGCGAAATTCATAACCATAAATGTTATAAAGATAGGCATAATATACATCATATTTTTTGTAGGACCTTGAGTATTTGCCGAACTTGGGTTCATCTTCTGTGTAGCAATCTGAGTTAAACACATTAAAATAGGAAGAACATAAAGAGGATCTTTAATTGAAAGATCTTTAATCCATAAAATCCACGGTTCATGTCTCACTGTAATAGAGATAGATAACATTCTAAAAAATGCCCATAAAATAGGTATTTGCAATAACACTGGCAAACACCCACCGGCAGGATTAATCTTTTCTTTTTTATATAATGCCATTACCTCTTTTTGCATTTCCTGCCTTTGATTAATATCCTTTTTAGCTCCCTTATATCTTTTTTGTATTGCCTTTATCTTAGGTTGCACTGCCTGCATTTTAGCCATAGATACACTGGACGAATAAGTAAGGGGGAATAATATGAGTTTTAAAAAGATAGTAAAAAGAATTATTGCCCAACCATAATTACTGCTTCCTAAAATTGTTTTATAAACAAAATTTATACCTTTAAGCAATATCCTGGCAATAGGACTCATAAAGCCATAGTCAACAATCTCATTTAAATTCATAAGACCATTTAACTCGCCTGTCCTTTTTAAGATACCTTCATCTTTGGGACCTAAATAAATAAGAGTAGGGTTAAAAGCAGCTACATAAACACTATGATATTTTTTTTCTACTTCTTTTTTTTCCTCAACTACCCTCTTCTTGAACTTATTAATCATATAGGAAACTCTTTTCAAATTACTTGACTTAAAAATAGCGGCAAAATATGTGTTATGAAGAGCAAACCACTGTAAATCACTTTGAGAACCGCTAAAAGAACCCTTAGCAACTTCAACTCCGCCTTCTACACTTTCACCCTTTACTTTTAAAAGATCAAAATTTTCAATATCAACTCCATTGTAAGCGGAAAGTTTTATTTTTTGCAACATAACTCTATTCTTTCTATCTACATTATTTTCTAACCCAGGCCCAAATAAAATAGGGACTTCTTTAATCTCTTGACCATTTAGATAAAACTTAAATTCAGTGCCTATAGCATAAGAATTGGGATAGAAAGTAAACTTTTTAACAACCTTAATTCCAGTTTGAGAAGAAGAAAAAAGAAATTCAACAATTTTTTTACCTCCCTCATCTTCACCTCTTTTCACTACCTGAAAAATAGAATTATTAATTTTATGTGCATCTAATTCACGATTAGGGTCAAATTCCGCTACTGAAAAAGGCATACCACCTCTGCTTTTAGCATCAACAGGGACAAGGTTAAGCAATTGACCTTTATCATCTTTATAATTTTTTAATATAAATTCCTTTAAAATAGCTCCCTTATTATCAAAAGTTGCTCTAAAAAGATTTGTCTCTACCTTAACATCTTCTCTTTTAGCACCCAAAACATCAGCTTCAACTATTGCTTCTTCTTTTATTTCTTTGGGGTTCTCATCAAGAACAACCTCTTTCTTTTTTTGAGGGACAGTTTTCTCTGCTATTGATTTTGGTGCCGGAGCTTTCTCTTTTTTTACCGGCTTAGGTGCAAAAAAACTATAATATAAAAATAAAACTACAACTGACAAAACAGTTGCCAATACTAATCTCTTACTTTCCATTCTCTCTTACCTTATTAGATTTAGGGACAGGGTCATAACCGCCTTCATTAAAAGGATGACAACGACAAATTCTCTTTATACCATAAAACAACCCTTTGCCAACCCCATATTCTTCCACAGCTCTGTATGTATAATCACTACAAGAAGGAGTAAATCTACAACAATCCCCTAGCATAGGTGAAATCATTTTTTTATAAACTTTCAAAAGAAATAAAAGCAAACTTTTCATCTAAGACCTGCTTTATTCGCAATACTTTTCAAACAAAGTTTATAATCATCTAAAATTTTACTACTCTGGTCTTTTCCAAACTTCTTTTTAACGATAATCCAAATATCTGTCGACTCTTTTAACAGCAACTTATTTGTACGAAAAATTTCCTTTACAAATCTCTTCATATAATTACGTTCTACAGATTTCCCCACTTTACGGTTAATTGAAACTGCAAAACGAGAATCACACTTATTATTTTTTATATGGTATAAAAAAAAAAATCTTTTTTTATTCTACCGGCTTTCTTAATAAGATATAAAAAATCTTTCTCTGCTTTAATTCTTTGAGTAGCCGACAAACTATTCTTCATATTTTTAAGCAGACAATCTAACTCTGCCTCTCTTTCTTCTGGCGTTTATTATAGCTCTACCGCTTTTTGTAGCCATTCTTGCTCTAAAACCATGTTTTTTACTTCTTTTTCTGTTATTTGGTTGAAATGTTCGTTTCACTGTACTCCTCTCTTCAACTTGAAATTTAAGACTTAATATATACAAAAAAGCTCAACTTGTCAAGAAAATGTGTTTTTTGTAAAACCCGATTTTTTCTAAGCAATACTTAAAAAGGCGTCGTGTTTTAAGACTGTTGTATAATTTATAATTAAAAGTTTAGATTTAATGATAAATTTTTCAACGGTCTTAGCAATAGCAAAGAATCCCATAAATACAGTTAGGGTATAATTAATTAAATTCATTTTAAAGACCCTTTATATCCTTATTTTATCATTCTTCCCACCATTTAAAACGAGGAAGTTCTTTTAAATTAAAAATTTCTCCAATTCTTGGGGTAGCAAGTTTAATTTTATGTTCTTTAGAAACATTATTATTGTATTTATCCAAAGCCTTGGCAATACCTTGAACTGGTTCTTTCCATTGATGTGTAGATAAATCAAACTTTCCCCAATGTATAGGCAAAACCACTTTGGTCTGTAAGTCTATACCGGCCTGTGCGGATTGTTTGGGAAACATATGAATATCTTTCCAGCGTTTATTATATGCCCCGTTCTCTATAAAGGCTATATCAAAACCCTTACAAAGCTTACCTATCTTGGCAAATTCAGGAGAATAGCCTCCGTCGCCACTAAAATATACTTTTATTTCAGATGAGATGACTGCCCATGATCCCCAAAGTGTTTGTCTGTGATTAGTAATCCCCCTGCCACTAAAATGACGACTAGGAGCAAATATTAACTTAATACCCTTAAGCATTACATCATCATACCAATCATATTCACTTACTTTATTATCGGGTACTCCCCAACGCAATAAATGAGCTTTTACTCCCAAAGGCACATAAAAATGACCTACTATAGGTTGCATTTTTATTATAGCCTTATAATCCAGATGATCGTAGTGGTCGTGTGAAATAAGAACAGCATCTATAAAAGGCAAATCTTTAATTGTCGGGGTATTGGTCATTTTAAAGGGTTGTAACATAAAAGGTAAGGGAGCAGCATTATGAAAAACAGGATCTGTAATAAAGATTGTATTATCCAGTTTAAACAATACAGTGGAATGACCAAGCCATACAAAATCACCATTTGATAAAGATTTAACTTTTAAAGCTTGGGTCTTTATGGGAGAAGTCGGATTTTTATCCTTAGGAGAGAACAAAATTTTTTTGAGCAAGACAAAATTATCAGTATCTTCCTCAGATTTTTCCATAATAATAGAGCCTGTATTTGTGGGTATTAAATTTTTAAAATGCTTACCGTCAAAATTAGGTGATTTTTTTATACGCTCCATACTCTCTGCATTAGGCTTATCCCCAAAAATAGGGTGAAAATTAATATACAAAAGGGCTATAAGAATAAAAATTATAACAAATAAAAATAATATTTTTATAATTTTTAATAATTTCTTTAATATTCTCATATCTTCTCATTTATATTTTTTTAAAGGGTTATATAACTTTTATTTATAATCAATCCATATAAAAACACTCTAATATCCCGTTTACTTTAGCAATGCTAAAGTAAACGGAATCAAAAGGAATGTCTATCTATAATTAATATGATAAAAAAAGATTTTTTCTAAATTCACTTCTTAAGTGATTTCACTTTTTTATCTTTCTTTTTATTTTTTATATAAAACAAAGTTTCTTTATCGCAAAAGTCTGTTATAAGATTTTTAAACAAAGGATAATCTTTATTGGAAACGCAATCTTCTTTAAGCTCTACGCTCTCTTTCAAAGTTATTTTTTTATCTCCCTTTAAGACTTCAACAGAGACTTTACCGAATTTATTATTTTTCTTTATTTTATTTTTTAAATAATATCCTATCCTTTTAGATATACCGTCAAAGACAAGAGTATTATCTATTTTAAAAGGAGCATAAAACTTTAAATCATTAGCTCTTTTCTCCAATGCCAATAAATTTCTAAAGAAAGGAATGGAAAGGGTAGTAATTTCTATATAATTAGAGTCATCAGATTTAAAATTGACTTTAGCTTCACCGGTTATTACCCCATTAACGATATCCGTGATTTTAATCTTGGAAAATTTAAAATAAGGAAATATTTGCCCTAATTTATTCTTCAACACGGATTTAACCTTATTAGGCTCTCCTATATAATTTGTAAAAATACCATTTGCACTAAAATAAGCTTTGCTTTCCTTATCTGTGCCATAAATAAAAGTCTTTACCTTTAGAGAATTGTCGGAGGGTAAACTCTTTTCATTTTTAGCCAATAAATTTTTACCCCAAATAAAGATATTTGATTTTTCCGATTTTCCCAAAAGTCTTTTCTTTTTGACAGAGAAAAACTTATCCCCTTTTAAAAGCAATATACAAGGATCGTAAAGATTAACAGAGCCTACACTCAAGGGTGTGGATAAATGAAATTTTAATTCTCCCGCAACAAAAGTTTCTATTTCAAATAATTTCAATGCTTTTTGCAATAATAAAACCTTTTCAATCTTTAAGGCATAAGCTGAATTTATTATGGCTTGAGGAGTTCTGAGATTATAAGAACTTAAACTCAAAGGAACTTTGCAAGTGCTGAGAATAGTATCAAAATATTTAGAAAGCTCACGAACATAAGCCAAATTATCGGGTGATTTTTCTCTTAATTTTTTAAGCTTATCTTTAACATTAACAGGGAAATCTCCCTTACCCAAAACAGGAAGCTCTATTTTTTCGTCTTTCAACCCCAATAAAAGCATAGATTTGGAGCCCAATGATTGTGGTTCAATACTTATTGCTTTTATATTTGAAGCTTTAAAAGAGAAATAATTATTTTGCCTGTTAAACTCTGCACCATTAACCCCGTTAATAAGCTCTGTTTTCAAAGGCTTATAAGAATTAACCGTTAAGACGTACTCATCAATGGGATAGTTGTCATTAACCTGATCTAAAACTGAAAAATAAGGAAAAAATCCGGGTTTAGTTGTCAATTTATAATGCAACTCTATAGTAGCTCCTTCTTCCAAAGCTGTATGGCTGAGAACCATTTCTTTAAGATTACTATAGATATCAAAACCTTCTGCTTCACGAGGTAAAACTTCATTGTAAGCATTCTTTGGAGAATCGACTTTAACACCCGATTTCATTGTTGTTTGAGATTTAATAATCTCCAATTTCTGATATTTAGGATTATACTTAATAAAAGTTTCTCCTGCCAATCGATTAAAAGCCTTGTCCGTATATAGTTTAAGTTTATGATGATAATCTTTTACAATAGTTCCGTCCTCTTTAATTTGATAATTAATTTTTTTAAAAAGATATTTCATATCATATTTTGTTTCATCATTTGCATATAAAACAGATATAGAAATAAATATTAATAAAAATAATTTAAAAGCTGTCCTTCTCACTTGAGCCCTCCTTTAAAGACCAATAACTCTTCAATGCTCTTTTTATAACCCTCATAAGCTTTCTTGGCATTTTCATAATCAGAAGCTTGATAAATCCTTTTCTTGGCAATTATCTCTTTTTTTATCAATAATGTTTTGCCGTTCATCTTTTTTGTACCCTTAAAGATAATATTACCTTTTTTAACTGTGTCATAAGGTTTCTTTGTGAGTAATTTGCAGGATTTAGGCAATTCAAACTCCTCTTTTACAAGAACTTGTTGAGAACAACTCAACCTAAAAGGATATTTTCTTGTTTTTAATCTTGTATTTAAACTTAAAAGATTTATATTTCTCTCAAAAGGCAGTGTACCGGACAAAGGCTTAACAAAGACTTTTCCTCCTGATTGTTTGGCATATCCGGGTATCTCTAAGATAAAACTTAACTCCATATTCTTATTAAGATTATATGCATCCGTATATTTAAGCCGGGTAACTTTTGCTTTTAAGCTTACTTGAGAAAAAGCAAAGGCAAAAAATTTATCCGTCTGACCTTTAGGGTATCCCTTAATCATACGTCTAAATCTTGTATCACTTGTACCTTCCGCACTAATTTTAACCAAAGCCCTTAAATCTCCCCTCTCATTTAAAGAACTTTTAATATTATATTTCAAATAATGATTTTTAGGGTCACTTATAGGAGTACTTTTTAAATCAGCACCATTGGGGATACCCATAAGATATTCTTGTTGTTGCTCATAAGAAGACCAAAGCTCTCTTGAACCCGGCACCCATGTAGGATCCAACAACTGATACTTGCCGTTTAACTTTACTACTGTAACACAATGATTAAACTGGTCAGCCGGTATTCTGTCTATTCGAGAACCTGCCATAGTCATGGCGGGATATGATTCAAAACCTGCCGCTCTTAACATGGCTATCAACATGCCGGCCTTATCCTTACAAACTCCACATCTGTCGGTAAAATTCATTTTGGCATTATGTAAAGTATATCCCTCTCCTTTGCCCATGGACAAACCACTGTAACGCATTTTATTGGCAACCCAGCGAGTCAAAAGAGTAACTTTTTCTATATCTGTCTTAGCTCCTTTAATAATTTCATTTACTTTTTCTACTAAACCTTCACAAGCTTTAAATGAGCCATAATCTTCATTAACTCCGTAAAACCAGAGTGATTTTTCCTGCCAACTTCCTGCTGTTGAGAGTAATAATTTAGGTGCGACATCTGAAAGACCAACCATATTAGGCTCTCTTTTTAAGGGTTTAATGTTTTTCATACTCCAACTATAAAGCATTCTGTCACCCTTGTTATGACAATATTGAGAGGCAGTGCCATTATAAAATTGATATTGCAGATCTTTACTCTTAGGTATTGATAAGTTATAGCTCTTTTCCAAGACAGGGATATTGGAATAAAAAGGAACAATGTCATAAAAATGACCTTTCATAGGCGGGATATATCTCTCATCTTCTTCACCCTGCAATAGTGCATATGTATATCCTTTCTTATAAGTTTTAACATAAACTCCGTCTCCCGGCTCCAATGCACCTATAGGAATCATTTTTTCCTTTGCTCCCCAATAAATTGCTCTGGCAGGAGCAACATAATCCTTTACTTTATCCAAAGATACATTAATAATTTTACCGTTTTTGCGATAAATTTTTACTTCTTTAAATTCCACAAAAGCAGATAAAGGATCGTAAGGGATTATTATAGATTTTAAAGCCTTAGCTCCTTTCGCATTTTGTACCTTAAATAACTTCTCTTCATAAACATGATTTAATCCACTATCCATCATCTTATTATCAATCTTGTGAAATATAAGAATGTGGGAAGCAGATAAAATTGCATTGTCTTCTATTTTCTTGTTTATAAGCTCTTTATAATCTTTACTCTGAGCAAAGCCAAACATAGAAAACGTCAAAATAATAAGCAAACAAAAAACTTGATAATTTTTTATACTCATAATATTTTACCTCAATATTTTATTTATTTTTTTACTAATCTTACAGCAGTTCCACTGCATGTTACCATTAACATATTACCACCCTGACCAAGGACTTCATAATCCATTTTAAGCCCCACTACAGCATCGGCACCCAAATTTCGTGCTCTTTCTTCTATTTCTTTCAAAGCATTTTTCCGTGCTTGTAGTAACTCCTCCTCATATCCTTGAGCACGACCTCCAAAAAAATTCCTTAGACCGGCACCAATATCTTTTATAAAATTAACACCGGATATTACCTCTCCAAAAACTATTGATTTGTACTCTGCAATGCTATAACCGTCGACACTTGCAGTAGTTGTCAAAATCATTATTCCCTCCTTGTGAAATAAAATTAAATCTTCATTTCATCAAATAATATTATCTTTAACAAGAAATTTTAACAAAATTATGAGATAAAGGGAAAAATAAAATTAAAGTATAAATATCGCCGACAAGATTTGCCGACGATAAGATGATTTTTTTAATTAATATCTGTAATAATCAGGCTTGTAAGGACCGTCCACAGAGACCCCTATATAGTCTGCCTGTTCTTGAGTAAGCTTTGTCAATTTTACGTCTATCTTTTCAAGATGAAGCCTTGCTACTTCCTCATCAAGTTTTTTAGGCAAGGTATAAACCTTGTTCTCATGATCTTTTTTCGCTAATTCCAACTGAGCAAGAACTTGATTGGTAAAACTATTACTCATAACAAAGCTGGGATGACCGGTAGCACAACCAAGGTTTACCAATCTACCTTCTGCCAAAACAATAATACTTCTGCCGGATTCCAACTTCCATGAATCAACCTGTGCTTTGATATTGGTCTTAACGCAAGAAGAGTTATTTTCAAGATATGCCATATCTATCTCATTGTCAAAATGACCTATATTGCAAACAATAGCTCCTTCTTTCATTTTTTCCATATGCTCGCCTTTAATAACATGATAATTACCTGTGGTAGTTACAAAGATATCCGCTTCTTCAACCACGTCTTCAAGAGTGACCACTTTATAACCTGCCATAGCAGCCTGTAAAGCACAAATAGGATCTATTTCGGTAATATAAACTTGAGCACCAAAACCTCTTAATGATTGTGCACTTCCTTTACCCACATCTCCATATCCGCAGACTACACACTTTTTACCAGCCAGCATAATGTCTGTTGCTCTTTTTATCCCGTCAACCAATGACTCTCTGCAACCATAGAGATTATCAAACTTTGATTTGGTAACAGAATCATTTACATTAATGGCAGGGAAAAGTAATTCTTTTTGGCTTTCCAATTGATATAATCTGTGCACCCCTGTTGTTGTCTCTTCGGACACCCCTTTTACCTTAGCAGCTACTTTTGTCCATCTTGTTTTATCTTTTTTATAGCTTTCATGAAGTCTTTGCATTACAATCCTAAACTCTTCAACATCGTATGTCTTATCAAACAAACTAGGGTCTGTTTCTGCTTTAACTCCCTCATGTATCATTAAGGTTGCATCTCCGCCGTCATCTACAATTAAATCAGGGCCACTCCCGTCAGGCCAAGTCAAAGCTGCTTCCAAACACCACCAATACTCCTCTAAAGTTTCTCCTTTCCATGCGAAAACCGCTGCTTTTTTATGCTTTGCTATATATGCTGCAGCATGATCCTGTGTAGAAAAAATATTACATGAAGCCCATCTGATATCTGCTCCCAAGTCATAAAGAGTATCTATTAACATAGCCGTTTGAATTGTCATATGCAAACTGCCCGTAATCTTTAATCCTTTCAAGGGTTTATCTTTTGAATATTTTTCTCTTACAGCCATAAGACCGGGCATTTCCAACTCGGCCATTTTCATCTCTTTTTCACCCCAAGCCGCCAAGGTAATATCTGCGACCTTATTTTCCAAAGTTAAATCAATTTCTTTATATGTCATCTTTCCTCCTTTTATTTTAAATATTATTTAATTACTCTTTAACTCCAACAACTAAAAAAACATCTAATTCCTTCCTAATATTAATCTTTTCTCTCGACTTTACAATAAAACCACTCTTTTTTAACAAAACATCAATTTCCTCTTCACTAAAACCCAAATGCTTATCTCCGTACTTTTGACTAAAATCCTTAAATTTATGAGGCAAAAAATCCAGAATATAAATCAATCCCTCTTTTTTTAAAATTCTATTTGCCTCTAATAAAGAATCCAAAGGCCTGTCTATATGGCGTAAAGTAAAATGCATTAATGCAGCATCAACCTCTCTATTTTTAAGAGGCAAAAATTCCAACCTTCCCAAACGCAGACTAATGCCCTTTAATTTTATTTTATTTTCGGCCTTTGCAAGCATTTTATCCGAAGAATCAACACCCAAAACAGAGCTGAATTTTCTTTTTAGAAAAGGAAACATTTCCCCTGTCCCGCAACCAAGATCAACTATTGAATTTCCGGAAATAATTGTTGACTCTAAAATTTCATTGATTTTTTCCGATTCAAAAAGTTCTCTGCGTAAAGAAGACCAATTCTTTGCCAAAGAATTAAAAAACTTTAATTTCTTTTCCTGCCTTAAAGCAATTTCTCTGTCTGCTTTTAACAAATCCTCTTTCATCTGACTTTCTTTTTTTAACAAAGGCAACATAGAAACTATTAAATTATAAAACTTACTTTCTTTATTAAGCTTATAAAAATTATTTGCACCAATAGAATTAAAAGTAAGCAAAGAACTGTCACATAAAATTTTCAAATGCCTTGAAACTCTTGACTGCCCCATATCCATTATATTCAATAACTCATTAACATTAAATTCATAATAATAGAGAATATTTATCAATCTTAAACGAGACTCATCCGACAATGCTTTAAAAAATGTAACCACACAAAGATTATATCAATATATCCTGATGTGTCAATATAAAAAAAATAAGTTATCATCACCTATAGAATTTATCTAATCAAAAAGATATAATGCACATATGTTTAAAACACCTAAAATTCAAATAAGAAATTTTATAAGAATAGCGACATATAATTTTTTTATTTTTACTCTCTTATGCCTTTTTTCAATTAATCTCATAGGAAATGATGAAGAAGTTGATGATAAAGATATTAAAGATTTAAAAAAAAATAAAGAACTCAAATTTATAACAAAAAAGAGACCTTGGATTTCCTTTGGCGAAATTGTCGGTTTAAATATCGGGGTATGCGTGTTTAATAAATATATAGCCAAAGAAGATTTTGCCAATATAAGCTGGAAATCAATAAAAGAAAATTTTAATCATGGTTTTGGTTTTGATATAGACAATTTTCAAATGAATTTTTTATTTCATCCTTTCCATGGTAATTTATATTTTAATAGTGCAAGAGCAAACGGCATGAATTTTTGGGAATCTATTCCTTATACTGTATTTGGGAGTCTAATGTGGGAAATGACAATGGAAAATACTTACCCTGCGGGAAATGACTTGATTATGACAACAAGTGGCGGGATAATGCTTGGAGAAACACTATACAGACTGTCTTCCCATATCCTTGATGACAGCAAAACAGGAGTAGAAAGAACAATAAGAGAAATTCTAGCGGCTATTATCAATCCGGTCAGAGCATTTAATAGATTGGTAAGGGGAGAAACAAATGAAATTAATCCCAATAACAGTTTTAATAGAGCAAAAATCAGAGGAATATTAACCTTAGGAGGTAGAGGTATACTAAAAGGATTTCATGGCACAAGTAAAAAAACATCTCCTCTTATAGATTTTCACCTTATCTATGGAGAGCCTTTTAAAGGGAATGAAAAACAAAAGCCATTTGATTTTTTTGTGCTAAAAACATTATTTATGCCACAAAAGAAGAACAAAGCATTTGATTTATTGGATTATGCCTTGCTATCAGGGAAAAGTATTAAAGATAGATTTGATTTTAAACATCTGATAGGCTTTTTTCAATATTTTGATTTTATTAAAAATGAAGCTATTTCAATAGGTTCAAGTGCTATAGGAGGAGGGATAATATCGGAATATCCTTTATCGACAAGCACCAAGATAAGCACGTCCACCCATATAGGAGCTATGTTAATGGGTGCAACAAATACAGAATATTTTAAAGAGGAAGAAAGAGACTATAATTTTTGCACAGGATATATTTTAAAATTTGATGCCACAATTACCAATAAAAAATTAGGAACACTTTTAATAGAGCTTAATAATTACAGGACATATATAATAAACGGTATAAAAGGCAATGAAAGATTGTATGTAAGCAAATTAACTTATTCCTTACCTATAGCAAAAGGTTGGGGATTAGGTCTAAGTTACTTTAGATACCATAGAAAATCTTATTATAAAAAATTTAATAATGTAAAAAAGAGAATTCGCGGAATTAGAGGATTTATCTCATATCAATTCTAAAAATGGTATTACCGCCACTTTTTTTAAGCTAAACTCCTAAGAGTTGTCATTTTTTGTCTTAAAGGCAGTCATTTCGGGGAGTTTAAAGAGAATTTAATTATAAAAAAGATTGTCTTCTTTCTTCATGCTATAAGATTCTTAATGAAGAGATTATCTACAATTGACTACTTAACATTAAATATTGAGTTCTTCAAATCTCTGGTACGGAGATTTATAACTCAAAGAGAGTTTTATTAAAAACTCTCTTTGAGCTAATTTATCTAAATAAACTAAGATTCTGTCGCATTCTCCAATATCTTTAAAATGGCAAAAATAAAGACAGAGGACAATAACAATATACCTGTCAACAATAAGAAGAACTGCCACATAGACCAAGTTGCCCAAAAAGCACCTATTAATCCGGAAAGCAAGTTACCTATAGCTGTTGAACCAAGCCAACCACCCTGTGCCAATCCTTGAAACTTAGGAGGAGATACTTTTGCTACAAATGATATTCCTATAGGACTGTAAAAAAGCTCGGCAATAGTCAAACTAAAGTAAGTTCCTATTAACCAGAAAGGAGATACTCTCATTGCTTCGGATACAACAACTCCCTTTACAAATCCCATAGCAGGAATTATCATCAATACAAAACTGGCACCAGCAATCAATAAACCTATACCAATTTTTCTCGGTGATGAAGGCTCCTTGCCTTTCTTTCTTAAAGCCGCAAATATCCCGATTATAACAGGAGTAACAAAAACTATAAAGATAGGGTTAAAATGTTGAAATTTCATAGGATTAATCCCCATTTGAGGATCGTAGGAATTAATCATGTAGTAGGCTATACCTCCGCCAATTAATACCGCTAAAGCGGCAAACATCTTCAACTTGGCACTTACTCCTTTCTTTATCAAGTAAAAAAGACCAATCAGAACTGCAATTATTGGCAATAAAGATTTGAGATCAAATAAAGAATAAACCAAAGGAGATACACTCGATACTGTATAATCTCTTGCAAACATGGTCATGGTAAATCCATTCTGATGAAAAGCCATCCAGAAAAAGATATTAACTATAAAAACCAAACAAAGAGCTATTGTTCTTTTTTTAACTTGTGCCGGAGACAATTCCAATTTAGAACCGGCACCCTTTTCAGCTTCTAAATTAACATCACCTTTCTTTTTAACAGGGATATCTACATGCTTATAATGTTTTCTGAAAGCTAAAAAGATAACCATTGAGAGAAAAATACTTATAGCTGCAATACCAAAACCGTAATTATAAGATTTGCTTAAAACATCAATATAATCTTGAGAAAACTTTTCCAAAGTAGTGAATGTATAGCTCCCGCCTTCAATAATACTTTTTTTGGCTAAGCTTGTGAATTGTGCAAGTTGTTCCTGAGAAAGTTCAGAACTATTTTTTAATAAAGTATTTGCAAGTTTCGGTATCTGACCCGCATAAACAAATCCCGACTTCTTCATAATCCAATTATTCATGGCTTCAGCCGCTGTAGGAGCAAAAAAAGCACCTATATTTATACCCATATAAAAGAGATTAAAAGCCGCATCTCTAAATCCCTCTAACTTGGCATCATCATAAAGCTTTCCGACCATAGCCTGTAAATTACCTTTAAAAAATCCCGTACCTATGGAAATAACTGCCAAAGCAACATAGATAGCAGACTTACCAAAGCTTGGTTGTGCCAGAAGCAGATAACCAACAATCATTAAAATTATTCCTAAAGTAATGGTCTTTCCAAAACCTAAAACTTTATCTGCCAGAAACCCTCCAAGCAAAGGAATAAAGTAAATACCAAATAAAAACATACCATAAACTGCACCTGCTTGCTCTGCCGTCATACCAAAACCTGCCTGCATAAACAGAGTAAAAATGGCTATCATGGTATAATAACCAAATCTTTCACCCATATTGGCAAACAGGAAGACATACAATC
>PDWI01006215.1_pt1 | contig 15116 bp, 12 predicted proteins | sample 1430891 | NCBI WGS metagenome assembly PDWI01 (sample SAMN01162508, study PRJNA174530) | Oral metagenome, whole genome shotgun sequencing project. | biome: Marine environment; feature: Marine mammal; material: Swab sample of the gingival sulcus; isolation source: swab sample of gingival sulcus... | reverse complement strand
GGCATACGCAGGTAGCGGCGTTTTTCCTCTTTGAATTTTCGGATGGTGTTTTTCCCGGCACCTTTGGCAAGGTAGAGGGCCGTGTCTGCCATCATCAAGAGCTCTTCGGTGGTGGAGGCATGTTGGGGGGAAGAGGAGACCCCACCGCTAATGGTGAGATAGAATCTGCGTCCGTTGTAGACAAAAGAGGTTCTTTCGACCTCTCTACGGATACGCTCCCCAACAAGGCAGGCATTGCTGCTTGTGGTTTGGGACATGAGTAATACAAACTCTTCACCACCAAACCTGGCGCTGATATCACTGTTTCTCTTTGTGGTGTTGATGACGGAGGCGACCGTTTGTAAGGCAACATCACCGGCGGCATGTCCATAAGTGTCATTGATTTCTTTAAAATTATCAATATCAAGAAACAGAATAGAGAGACTATTTTGATAACGTTGTGAAAAATGAATCTGTTGATCGCAGATCTCGTTGAAATAGGTTCGGTTGTAGAGCCCGGTGAGACCGTCTCGAGTAGTATTGGTGAGAATCTGTTCAAGTTTCTTGGTTTCAATGATTTGTTTTTTGGAGGAGCCTCTTTCCGATAGATCCAAAAAATCGTTCATCGCAGTGATGATACGTACCTCTCTATTGAGCTTTTTGCTCATTTTCTGGCGGTGTGTGAGGGTTTTTTGCCAAAGATCGATACTTTCCTGGGGAGAGAGATCAAGAGAGATGAAACTTTTACAGATCAGCGGAGACACAATTTCGCCGTGTTGCTCAATAAGGGTGTTGAGCTTTGCGATTAAGGCCTCGTCGTTGGCAGAATGCCGTTGATATTTTTTTATTTTCTGCTGAACCGTATTGAGTTTGCTGTCGATGGTGTCAAGAGAGTACATAAGTAAGAATTAAATAACATTCTAATATTTCTTTAACAACTTATTTTTAAAGAGACGATAGTTTTTTAAGAAATTGGTGGTGGTGGACGATTATCCACCGCCAATCACTGGGAAGATAGCCAGGATGTCTCCGGGGCGCAATTGAGCATCAAACGAGCTATGTCGTGAATTGACCATGAGTACACCTACCTCGTCGCGATCAATACCGAGTTCATCCACAATGTTTCCGACCTGAACCTCTTCCGGGACATCACGTTCTTGTTTAATGAAGCGATGTTCCCGGAAGGTGGCAAAGAGTTTTACGGTGATTCGCATTAGAAATCCCAGAAGCTATCGATTTCTTCTCCAGAGAAGTCGAAGACCACATTATGTGGTGCGATTGGTTCGTTGTAAAAGAACTCTGGAAGCCGGTCATCGGCGTTGTTAAATCCTGCTTTCTGGTTGAAGTCTCGTTCAAGTTTGAGGATATACTTGCCAAGATTTGTGACATCGTCCCCAGTAAGAGCGATATCGAAACGGGCATTGAGCATATCAACAATTGCCGGAATGCATTCTTCATTATCAAGAGCGGCAAAGGCAATGAATAGGCACATTCCGGTGGAATCAATGGCTGCGGTTGCAATCTGTAGATTTCTGGACAGTTCGACCTGGCCTTCTTTGCTCAATGGGTCAACCGAACCGCCGACACCAAGAATATTGGTGGCAATGGTGTACCCCATGGTATGATCGGCTCCCATGGTTGACGTCGCATAGGTAATGCCAATACCTTTAATGGCTCGGGGGTCGTAGGCAGGGATGGCCTGCTTTTTTACCACTGGAATGCGGGTCAGGCCATAGGTGGTTCCCACGGAATAGGCGCCGTTGCCGATAATTCGGCCCAGTTCAGTTCCTTTGGCAACTTCTTCCCGCAGGATGCGACAGACGCCTTCGCCGTCACCGAATTCCAGGACACCTGCCTCCATGGCGACGGCCATGGCCACCGAAGTTTCAATGGAGTCAATGCCGATATCGTCCATGATCTGGTCGGCTTCGGCAATGAGGTCAAGGTCGTTGACGCAGCAGTCGGCACCCATGGCCCAGATGGATTCGTATTCAAAGCCGGCGGTCAATCTTTCATTTTTTGCGTCGTTGTATATTTGGGAACATTGGATCACACAGCCGGGGTGACAGTTATGTTTGGGCTTGCCGCCCCGCTCCTTGATGATATCGTACATGGTTTCGCCAGAGATCTTGTCATGGTCTTCAAACTGACCCTGAGTGAAGTTCCTGGTCGGCAGACCGCCTGCTTCATTGATGATGTTTACTAAACAGTTGGTTCCGTACTGACCCAGGGTTTCGGTAACTGGGTGGCTGGTTAGCGATTTGATAAAAGTACGGTTTGCCTGTTTAAATTTTTCCGGGTCAGCGATGGAAACTTTGCCGTCACCGGGATCAACGGTGATAAATTTGATCTTTTTGGAGCCCATGACGGCACCGAGACCGCCTCGGCCTCCAGAACGCAGGTTCCCGTGAGGATCCTTGATGGAGATATTGGCACTGCTCAGTTTCAATTCTCCTGCCTGGCCGATAGTAATGACGTTCACCTTCGGGTTGATACGTTCTGCGATGGCCGCAATGACGTCAAAATTTCCTTTGCCGACGAGTTCGGTCTCTTCGCTAATGGTGACTCCATCTGCGGTAACTGCCAGGCTGTACCAACAGTCCTTTTGGGGTTGGCCTTCGATAATCATGGCCTTGATTCCGCAGCGAGCGAAATACTGGGCGGCATTGCCACCACTGTTGGCCTCTTTGATCGTCCCGGTAAGGGGACTTTTTCCACCAATGGAAAGACGACCGGAGTTGGCTGCGGAGGTGCCGCTTAAAAGACCGGGGGCGAAAATAAGTTTGTTGTTGGGTCCTAAGGGGTGGCAGGTTGGTTCCACTTCTGCGGCGATGATAGTAGATGTTAAGCCGCGGCCTCCATGGCCAGCCCATTCGGCAGGAACCTCTTCGATAGAGGTGGTGAGAGTTTCCATATTGACGCGAAAAATTTTATCAGTCATCGCTTTTTCTCCTTTTGTAAAAGACACGCTGTTTTCCTGATGTGTCGGGGACGTTGTTATTGTTGATAAAGCACTTCTCCGCTATCTCGTAAACTATAGCCTCCAAGAGAGAGAATCCGTTTCTGTAATGCCATGTCATTACGTATTATTTCTAGTGTTGTTGCGACCTTGAGGTCTGTTTTATGGGCCAAGGGCACGATCAGATCGTAGCGTTCTTCGGCTACAGGAATAAAATCAAGCCCCAATGCCGTGGCTGCCGCTTTGATACCCATGCCGGCATCGGCATTACCGCTGGCCACGGCTGCGGCAACGCTCATATGGGTGTATTCCTCACGTTCATAGCCTGGAAGACTGGTGGCGCTGATCCTGGTATCTTTGAGTACCTTGTCGGTGAGCAATCTCGTCCCCGATCCCGCCTGGCGGTTGATGAAAGAGAGACCATGTTCGGCTATGTCCTCCAATGCTTTGATACCTTTAGGGTTTCCTGGAGCGACAATGAGGCCCTGTTCTCGGTAGCAGAGATGTATCAGTTCTAAGGGGACATCCGGCAGAAGGCGCTTGATAAAAGGAATGTTATATTCGCCACTGGCCTCATCAAGAAGATGAGTGCCCGCGATATGGGCTTCGCCGCGGCGTATTGCCATGATGCCGCCCATTGAGCCAACATGGGCAGAAGAAACCCGTATGATTGGCCGTTGCTTGTGGAGTGTGTTTGCCAGAATATCAAGGATGTTATCGTGGCTGCCGATGATAACCAGGGTGGCATCTACTTCACTCTGAGGGCGCAGCAATTCAACGGGGACGCTTTCTCCGGCCCCGATGCCTTCGCTGCCCGCTGGAACGGTGAGCAGGGCGTCAGCTCGGACCATGGACATGACGGCCCCGGCCCCTTTGCCCGAGGGGGTTGCCATCAGGGTGTTGCCCACCCTGCCCAGGGTGATGCGAACGAACTCGTCAACACCCATCGCAGAATGTATTGGTCGTGATAATGTCGCCTCAACCTGGCCAAAATCATCAATTTTTTTGTCGAGTAAGCGGCCCAGCATGTCCTTGACGAACAGGCGCATGGTGAGTACTGCCGATATCGGATAGCCGGGGAGACCAATGACCGGGGTATCACCGACCAGGGCGAGAACAACCGGTTTCCCTGGTTTGATGGCAACACCATGAATAATTACTGTGCCGATCTTTTTCAGTACCATGGCGGTGAAATCGCGGCTTCCGGCAGAGGCCCCGGCATTCATAACTACAAAGTCGTTGTCCTGGACTGCTTGAAGCAAGGTCTTTTCCAGGGCGATGGGGTCATCGGATACCGGCGTGAGCCGTTTTGCTTGTGCCCCCCATGTGGTGAGGTAACCAGCAAGTATTCTTGAGTTGAACTCTATAACTTCACCAGGCTGAGGGGGTTTGTCAGGTTCGATAAGCTCGTTGCCGGTGGGGATGACTGCGGCCCTGGGACGGCGGACTACTTCCACTTTGGTGACCCCCGTGGCCAGCATGGCCCCCTGGTCAATGGGGCGAATGGTATGCCCTTCGGCAAGAATCAACTCGGTGGCCACAATATCTTCTCCGAGAGTGCGTATGTGCTTCCAGGGAGCCACAGGGGTATGGATTTGCACGGAACCGTCGTCGAGAAAATGGAGATCTTCGTTTTTGATAACGGCGTTCATCCCTTCGGGTATTGCGTTGCCGGTATTGACTCGCTGGAATCTTTCGGGTGAAAGACTTATCGGAGATGCTTCGCTGGCATCACTGAGGTCGGTGAAAAAAACGGCAACACCATCCATGGCCGCAACGTTGTGGGCTGGCGACGAACGGATGGCAAAGATTGGGCTGGCAGTGGTTCTACCCAAGGCTTCGTCAACAGCGATGGTTTCTTTTTTCTCTGAAGAGAAGAAGCCGCAGTTGGCGAGTGCTGAAAACCAGTGTTCCTGGGCGACGTCCAGAGGGGTGTTGGGGATGTAAACATTATTCTGTTTCATAGATAGCGAAAGGCCTCCGTGATGGAGCCTTGGGCGAGGCCCTGTTTATCTTCTTCGATGATGACATAGCCATCAGCCCGAGAAAGTGTTGATATTGCCCCTGATTTGCCCATGATTGGTTCGGCCAGCAGGGTGTCGTCTGCATTGCGAATAAGGCGTACCCGTATGACGTCGCGCCGCCCCGCAGCAGAATTGACGTTTCTGCTTAACTGGGCTGTAACCGTTGCCGTGGGCATTTCGGGGCGCAGGGTTTCTCCAGAGAGCTTTTTAATTGCTGGAGCGATAAAAAGGTGAAAACAGGTCATCGCCGATACCGGATGGCCGGGGAGCCCGACGAGCAGCGTCTTGTCAGAGAAACCGACGAGCAGCGGTTTACCTGGCTTTAAGGCAACCCCATGTAAAAAGATGCCTGGCGGACCAAGGGCGGCGACGGCCTGTTCGCCGAGATCGCGAACGCCCACGGAGCTGCCACCAGAAAAGAGTACCACATCGTTTTCGGCGGCAGCTTTTTCAAGGGCCGGGAAAAAGATTTCCCGAACGTCTTTGACGATGCCGTAATTATGGGGTTCACCGCCGATACGACGTACCAGGGCAGCCAGGGTGGTGGCGTTACAATCCCGTATTTTCCCAGGAACCATGGCCATTGAAGGGGCGATGATTTCGTCTCCGGTGGATACGATGCCAACCCGTACCCGAGGGGTAACGGTGACCTCAGTGATACCAAGCCCTGCAAGTAAACCAAGGTCTTGGGGGCGGAGCTTGTGGCCACGGGAAATCGCCGTTTCGCCCTGGGCGATATCCTCTCCTGTCTTGATAATATGGCTTCCAGGGCCGACCCCTTGTACCACTTCGATGGTGGTCTCATTGATGGGCACGGTATCTTCAAGAATAACAACGGCATCGGCACCCTGGGGCAAGAAGCCGCCAGTGGCGATACGGTAACATTTCCCCTGTTCAACCTGTCCCTGGGGAATCTCACCCATGTCTACTTGACCTGAAATTTCCAGGTAGGTGGGCATTGAGGGACTGGCACCAAAGGTATCAGCGGCTCGTACTGCAAAACCATCCATCACCGAGCGGGGTTGGGGGGGGAGATTTTCCTGGGCAGTGATATCTTGAGCAACAATGCGATCCAGGGCCTCGTCAAGAGGAAGCCTTATGCCATCTTGTTTTAAAGGAGTAATGGCTTCGAGTAACAAGGTTCGTGCTGTGTCCACCTGGGTTAAGCCGGTGCGACCCAGCATGTCTTTTATCGGAAGAGTCATATTTTGCTGGTTACGAAGAGTGTTAGTTTCGTGCTGTATTGGGTCTGTTTCCAGAGTTCATCACTGATGATTTCTTTACCGTTTATGCGGTAAGATAAAATTCGCGATAGCAGCGATGGTCGATAGGCGAAAAAATCATGCAGTCTGCTGCTGGAGATTACGGCGCCCTGGGCTAAGATTCCTGGTCCTTTTTCTTTATTGATGGCGCCATAAATCCTCAGGATGATTGTATCGCGTGCTCTTTTGTTGTCGGGACGTGGTTCTGTTAGCCCGGAAACAGTACGCAGTGTTGCGTGGGGACTGTTTCTTTTGAATATAGCCCCCGCAAGACCGGGCATGGCGGTACTGATTGCCATGGTGCTGGCCTTACAAAGTGGGGTTTTGAGATCATCGTTGGCGATACCGTTGATAAAAATAGTCTGTACTCGTTCCGTGATATAACGAGGAGTAAAGCCTGGGAGCTTGCTGAGCAGACTATCGACGGTCTCGCCAGAACATTTTACCATCTCCATGCCCGATTGGAGTAGAGTGCTGAAGAAAACAGCGTTACCACGAGCTACCAGGAGGTGAAGATGAAGGGGGTGCAATGTGTTTTCCATATATGGTTTACTTGCCCAATCTCTTGAGTGATCTCTTGTTTTATCTTGTTGTGGCTCAGTGTTTTGCTGCGTTGATATCAAGATACAACAAACCTCTCCGCCTAAGAATAACAGAATTTACCCAGGATAGAAATGAAAAACTCCATGGTTTTTTCCTTAAAATCCTAAAGAATGACAAAAACTGACTTTTCTTTAAGGTTCGAGCTGAGAAGTCGGGGCTGTTTTTTCTGTTGCGGTGCTTGCGATAACCTGCCAAGACATGGTACTTCACAAAGGTTGCTCGTTGAGTCAGATTGTGCGGTGTTTTTTGTGTTTTTATCATGAGAGGAGAGTATTTCGATGTCGTTGCAATTAGCTCCCGTTACGGGATATCAGCCATTTCCTGGCCCGGTGTTGCTCATCATCATGGATGGCGTTGGTCTTGCTGCCCATGATGCTCGTAATGCGGTGTATCTGGCCAATACTCCGGTGCTTGATAGTCTGCTTGCGGAAAATATGGTGGCTTCACTCAAGGCCCATGGCTCAGCCGTTGGTCTTCCTTCTGAAAAGGATATGGGGAATTCTGAAGTGGGCCATAATGCCCTGGGGAGTGGCCGGGTTTTTGCTCAAGGGGCAAAATTGGTCAATGAGGCCCTTGCTTCAGGGCGGGTCTTTCGTGGCAAGGCCTGGAACGAATTGCTACGCCGTGCCGAGCGGGGGACGCTTCATTTCATTGGTCTGGTTTCTGATGGCAATGTACATAGCCATATTGACCAACTTTATGCTTTGCTTGATGGTTGTGTGGCATGTGGCGTTGAGAGGGTACGGATTCATGCCCTGCTCGATGGTCGTGATGTTGGGCCAAAAACTGCTTTAGATTATATCGTTCCTCTGGAAAAACGACTTAAGGAATATAGTGTTGCCGGACGGGATTATCGTCTTGCCTCAGGAGGGGGGCGGATGACGACCACCATGGATCGTTATAATGCAAACTGGGATGTGGTGGCCCGTGGTTGGCAGGCCCATGTTCTTGGAGAGGGGCGAGATTTTTCCAGTGCTGTGGACGCGGTGCAGACCTTCTATGATGAAGACCCGGAAATGACCGATCAGTATATGGAGAGTTTTGTCGTCACAGAACAAGGGCAACCCGTTGGCACCATAGAGGATGGTGACGGGGTGGTCTTTTTTAACTTTCGTGGTGATAGAGCCATTGAGATTTCAAGAGCCTTTGAAGAAGAGGCGTTTGCTCCGTTTGCCAGAAAGCGTTGCCCTGATGTCTTTTATGCGGGGATGATGCAATACGATGGCGATGCCGAGATCCCGAAAAACTATCTTGTGGAACCGCCAAATATCGATAAAACACTTGGCGAATATCTCTGTGCTTCGGGGATCAAATCCTATGCTGTTTCTGAGACCCAGAAATTTGGTCATGTCACCTATTTCTGGAGCGGTAACAGGTCTGGCTATATTGACGAGAGTCTGGAACGCTATGAGGAAATTCTCTCGGATCGGGTGCCCTTTGATCAGCGGCCCTGGATGAAGGCCGCTGAGATCACTGATAAGATTATTGCTGCCATTGAACGGGGGGAAGAAAAATTCATCCGTGCCAATTTTGCCAATGGGGACATGGTGGGCCATACCGGAAATCTTGAGGCCGCGCGTATTGCGATGGAGACGGTTGATCTCTGTCTTGGTCGCATACTTGCCGTGTTGCAAAAAGCTCAAGGGGTTGTTGTTGTCTGCGCTGATCATGGTAACGCCGATTGCATGTGGACAGAAAAAAATGGGACGCGTGTTCCGATGGTGGCCCATACCTTGAACCCCGTGCCGTGTATTATTAAAGATTATTCCTTAAAAAACACCTTTGTTGCACGGCCAAATGATACTGCCGGACTTGCCAATATGGCGGCGACATTATGTATTCTTTTGGGCTTGGAACCTCCTGAGGAGTATGAGCCGTCGCTTGTCACTGTACAAAATGATGCGGCATAGTCTTTTTTGTTTTTTTCTATATGATAGACGTGGAATGCAATGACAGAATACCTCAGTAAGAGTGAAAAGAAGAGGCAGCATAAACATGGTGAAGAGATTGCCGCGGCCCTTGTTGCACTTTCCAGTGTCGAGCTGGCCAGGCTTGATTGTAGTGAGGCGTTGAAAGCGGAGATCAAGATTGCCCAGGAGTGTAAGGGGGGCGCCAGAAAACGACAGATCAAATATGTGGCCAAGGTGATGCGCCAAGAGCCTCTGGAACCCATTTACCAGTTTCTTGAGGGACGTAAAGGATCTCAGTTACGAACGAAACAGCAGTTTCACGAAGCGGAGCGGCTTCGCGATGGGGTAGTTAACGAGGCCATGGCCTCCTGGCAAGAGGCCTTGCACGATCAAATCGAATGGGAGCCGGGATGGACGAGTGAGCAGATTCCGTTGCTCTTGGATGCTCTTCCAGGAATTCAGGAAAAAGAGCTGCGTCGAGCGATCTATTCTTATGTGAAAAGTCGTAACAGGAGATATCTCCGTGAGGTCTTTCGGATCATAAAAGCGGCCATGGATCGTAAAGAGACTACAGCTCGTCTCAAGGGTTAGAGGACCCTGCGTGCTTCTAAAAACCGATCTTTCCAGTAGATATTATCAAGGTGCGAGATAATGACGCCTTTGAGTTCCGAGACATGGAGAAAAGATTGGCCGCCGAGCGAGATGCCGACATGTTTTTGAGAATATCCAGTTTTAAAGAAAATCAGATCGCCCGGCTGTATGGTGCTGCGGGGAATGGGTTGTCCAAATTTTGCCTGTTGTGAGACGGTACGAGGTAAATCTAGGGAAAAAAGATCCCGGTAAGCGACAACAATCAAGGCGGAACAATCAATGCCCCGACGTGACATCCCACCATAGCGATATGGAGTATTTTCCCATTTCTGGTAAAAGGCGTTGAGCTTTTTACTTACGGTGTTGTTGTCTGGAACGTCTTGTATTTGTTGTTTTTTTACTGGTTGTATTGCGGTTTTTGTCTGAAAGGGTGGCAGCACCTTTTTTGTCGTGCATGCTGGCAAAGAGAAAAAGCCGCAGAGTATTGCAAAAAATATTACCCAGTTAATAGAATGGGTCCTTTTGTGAACGAAATATTGCCTGTTTTTATGACTCATGGGCCGGTTCTTTTGAGGGGCCATTTTCGTGGTGGGGACGGCTTTTGAGGATTTCGGTGCTGTCCACATAGGCATAGGCGCTGTGATTATGAATGGATTCAAAGCTTTCAACGCCCACTGAAAACCAGTCAATATCGGGGTGAGCGAGGGCCTGTTCGGCGATTTTACGAACCACATCTTCGACGAACATCGGGTTGTTAAAGGCCCGTTCGGTGACATATTTTTCATCGGGTCGCTTTAACAGGGCATAGACATCGCACGAGGCGGATTGTTCGACCAGGGCGATGAGATCCTCCAGCCAGAGAAAGCGCTTCATGGTGACCTGGAACTCGACTTCTGCTCGTTGGTTATGGGCACCCGCCTTACTGATTTCTTTAGAGCAGGGGCAGAGGGTGGTTACCGGTACGGTAACTGCCACAATGAAGTTCTCCTTGTCTTCGATGTTTCCTGTAAAGGCACAGCGGTATTCCATCAGAGAGGTGGTCTGGCTGACCGGGGCCTTTTTTTCCAAAAAATAGGGGAAGGTCATCTTCAGCTGGGCCGTTTCTGAGTGGAGTGATTGCTGCACTTCCTGGAGGATACGGCTAAAACTGCGAAACGACAGCTCAGCGAGGGATTCGTTGAGTATCCGAGTAAAGGTCTCTACAGAACTTCCCAGATAGGAATGGGGCAGACTGGCCTCCATGTCAATGGTGGCGATAGTGTTTTGACTGCCGCCCTGTTTTTGAAGAACTTTTGTCGGAATCTGGATATCTTTTATGCCAACGAGCTGGATGCGCATGAGGTTTTGTTTGTTGAAGGCTCTTGCCATCTTGAGAAAAATGTTTCAGGATAGCCCTCGGGCAGCATTGCTTTTATTGGTTGTTGGCTGCCAGAGAGGAAATTTGATTTTCAGATGTTTTTCCAACAGATACTCCTTTTTGACGAGGACGACAAGGGGATTCATAACTGCTTTGCCTGTGGTGGCTGTCTTCTCGTGATAAGGAGACCAGGGTCTTAAGAGATGAAATGACAGTTGGGCAGAGCGGCCACTTCAGGGTGAGAGAGACGGAACATGGTGACGCTGAGAATAGACAAATGGCTCTGGGCGGCCCGTTTTTTTAAGACCCGTTCCCAGGCGGCGAAGGCGGTAAACGGAGGCAAGGTCTCTTTGAATGGCAATAGGGTCAAGGCCGCTCGCACCGTCACAGAAGGAGATCGCTTGGTCATTCAGAAAAATCAGGATGTTTTCGCCATTACCGTTCTGGGAATAAATCCATCTCGGCGTCCGGCTGTCGAGGCGAGATGTCTGTACGAGGAAAGTGAAGAAAGCCGTCGTGAACGAGAGCGGCAGCGTGATCTGCGCCGCATGATGCATGCTGGTCATGCCCCTCCTTCGACGAAACCAGGAAAGCGGGATCGCAGGAAAATAAAGGAGTTTCTCCGTAAAAACCAATGAGGTTTACTATGTCTACAATACAACGAGCCCTGATCAGTCTTACCGATAAGTCAGGTGTAGAGGGTTTTGCCAAAGAACTGGCTGCGCTGGGAATCGAGATTCTATCAACCGGAGGGACGGCCCAAAAGATCCGTGAGGCCGGTGTCGTGGTTACCGAGGTCTCAGATTTCACTGGTTTTCCCGAGATGCTTGATGGTAGGGTGAAGACCCTGCATCCCATGGTACATGGCGGTATTTTGAACCAGCGGGCCAACGAGAAACATCAACAGCAATGCGCGACTCATGGTATTAAAAATATCGATCTTGTTGCGGTGAATCTTTATCCTTTTGTGCAAACCGTGGCCGACCCTGACTGCACCCTGGTCAGGGCCATTGAAAATATTGATATTGGCGGGCCGGCCATGCTGCGATCTTCTGCAAAGAATTTCCATGATGTTACCGTCATTGTTGATCCTGCTGATTATCCTCAGGTTCTTGCTGAAATTAAAGAGAGGGGAAATACCCGGCGCAGCACGCGGTTTGCCTTGGCGAAAAAGGTCTTTGCGTTGACTGCCGCTTATGATACGGCCATTAGCCGCTGGCTTGAAGATCTTGTTCCTGAGAACGAGCCCTCTTTGCGCGAGGAATTATCATGATAAAGATGGCGGTGCTGCTCTCTGGGAGTGGTCGAACCCTGGATAATTTTCACCAGCATATTGCAGCGGGGACGTTGCATGCCGAGATCGTGGTCGTTGTGTCCAATGTCGCTGACGCCCTTGGTCTCACCAAGGCCCGGAACTATGGCTATCCTGCGGTCCATGCTGTGGGGAATACGGCGATTAATCGTGTTCTCGCCGACTATCACGTTGATATTGTCTGCCTGGCTGGATATCTTAAATTATATGTGCCGCCTCCAGAGTTGGCCAAAAGGGTGGTGAACATCCATCCTTCGCTGATTCCTTCTTTTTGTGGGCCGGGATATTATGGCCACCATGTCCATGAGGCGGTTCTGGCACGGGGATGTACTGTTTCTGGATGCACGGTGCATTTTGCGAACCAGCATTATGATGAAGGGCCGATTATTTTGCAGAAATGTGTCAGCCTGGAATATGAGGATGATGCCGAAACCATTGCGGCAAAGGTCTTTAAGCTGGAATGTCAGGCCTTTCCCGAAGCCATTAATCTGGTCGCGGAGAAGGGTATAGATTTCTTTTGGAAACGGGTGAACCAGTGAGCAAACGACAGCGTTGCATTATGACAGAGACCGATATTGACCGTGCAATACAGCGGATTGCGTTGCAGATTCTGGAACGGAATAACGATAGCGAGGAATTGGCCTTGGTGGGGATTCATACCTGCGGTGTCTTTCTTGCCGAGCGTCTTGCCCGTCTCTTGGAAAAGCAGGCAGGACCGACGATTCATTACGGTACCCTGGATATCAATCTCTACCGCGATGACTGGAGTCTTAATGCCCAGAATCCCGTGGTACGCACCACCGATATCCCATTTCCTGTTGATGATGGTACTCTGGTCCTGGTTGATGATGTCTTGTTTACCGGACGTACTGTTCGCGCAGCCATGGATGCCCTGTGGGATTATGGACGTCCTCGGTCAATACAGCTTGCAGTATTGGTGGATCGAGGGGGCCGAGAACTTCCGATTCGTGCTGATTTTATCGGCATGCGGACCACAGTTCTCGAAGATGAACACATCCAGGTCATGCTCAGCGAGAGCGGTGGCCGTAATGCTGTGCTGATCGAGGGCTGATGGAACTATTGGCCCCGGCAGGCAATGCCGAAAACTTCTTTGCCGCCTTAGAAGCGGGGGCTGACGCCGTTTATGTGGGTGCTCCTGGTTTTAATGCCCGTAACCTTGCCCGAGATCTCCGTGTTGATGAACTTGCGGCGATGATTGCCCATTGCCACGAAGCCGACAAGAAGATCTATATTGCGGCCAATAGCCTGCTCTTGGAAAAAGAGCTGCCCGAGGTGCTCAGGACTCTTGCGGTACTCGAGGCATTACAGCCCGACGCCCTCATTGTCCAGGATCTGGGGCTCATCCATCTCTTACGCAGTTTCTTTCCAGGTCTTTCTTACCATGCCTCAACCCTGCTCGGCGCCCATAATCTCCCTTCAGTGCAATATCTTGCCGATCTTGGCTGTTCTCGAGTGGTTGTGGCCCGGGAGCTGACCCTGGAAGAGGTGGCTACCATCAGTCGTGGCAGCGCTGTTGAACTAGAGGTCTTCATCCATGGGGCGATGTGTTTTTCCTCTTCTGGATTATGTCTGTTCTCCTCGTATCTTGGCGGCAAGAGCGGGCTTCGCGGCCGCTGCGTGCAGCCCTGTCGGCGTGCCTATTCTTCGGGGAAAAAGGGCAAGGCGAGTGGTAAAGGGCGCTATCTTTTTTCGATGAACGACCTGGATGGTCTGTCGGTCATAGAGCAGCTTGGCCGCTGTGGCGTGGCTTCATTGAAGATCGAAGGGCGGCTCCGTTCTGCCACCTATGTGGCCAAGGTTGTCCGGGCCTACCGATTGGTTCTTGATGCCCATCCGGAAGACTACGAAGAACGGGTTGCCGAGGCCGAAGAGTTGCTCTCTGGGGCGATGAGCCGCAAGGGGTTTGCTGGATATTTCGCCGCCCCTCAACCCATTGAGGCCTTAACTCCTGGTCATTCTGGTAATTTAGGGCTTCATCTGGGCCGGGCCAAGACAGTAAAGAATCATGGGGCTCGTCTTGTTGTGTCACTGAAAAAGGCGGTGGCGGTGGGGGATAGATTGCGTTTTCATGCGGAACCTTCTGGAGAGCGGGTTGCCGTTACGCTGAAGACGCTTTTTATCGCCGGACAGCCGGTAACTGCCGCATCCTCCGGCGAGAAGGTAGAAATTGCTCTGCCCACTGGTCTTGCGCCGGGTTTTTCTCATATTGATGTCTATAAGATAGATAGTGCTGTGCCAGTGGTTGCCACTGGCGCCACCTTGCAGACTGCTTTTTGGAAAAAAGAGCTAAAAAATATTACGAAGAAAAGGCAGCATTTTCTTCGGGAAATAACCTGGAAGGTCTGGGGGGCAGCCCACGAAAAAGGTGAAAAATCACCACGGAAAAATAGTGCTCCGGCCCGAGCTAAGAAATTTTCTGCACCACAAAAAAACACAAAAAATGCTCCTGAGCTGTGGCTGCGCGTTGATTCGGTAAAGACGGTACTGGCACGACCACCCATTCAGGCAAAGCGTTACCTGATTACCTTGCAGCGGCGTAATGTTGAACAGGCCGGGCAATTGAAAAAAGCCCTGGGGCCTCAGATACGGCAGGTGATGTGGGCCTTGCCGCCGATTATTTTTGGGCGTGAGCTGCCACGGCTCAAAAAAAATATCACCCTGTTACTGCGTGCTGGTTTTCGTTCTTTTCAAATCGCCCATATCAGCCAGAACATACTGTTTGGCCGAGAAAAGGTCTTTCTCAGTGGCGATTATTCGCTGAATCTCACCAATAACCAGGCCTTGCTTGCTGTTGCTGCCGCCGGCCTGGAAAGTGCGCAACTGGCCATTGAAGCGGACCGCCAGGTTCTTGCTGAGATGATTCGTGGCTATCGGCTTCCCGGTGTCCCCGAAATGCGGCGTGCTGCCGGGCGGCGAACCATGCGGTTGGGGCTTACCGTCTATGGGGCACCGCCGCTTTTTACTTCGCGTCTTGATTCAAAACATTTTGCCTATGGTGTGCCACTTATCAGTCCGAAAAAAGAAAGTTTTGTGTTGCATCGTGAAGGCAATCTCTCCCAGACACGTCCCTTGCGGCCTTTTTCTTTACTTCCCTATTT
>PDWI01006212.1_pt1 | contig 15118 bp, 13 predicted proteins | sample 1430891 | NCBI WGS metagenome assembly PDWI01 (sample SAMN01162508, study PRJNA174530) | Oral metagenome, whole genome shotgun sequencing project. | biome: Marine environment; feature: Marine mammal; material: Swab sample of the gingival sulcus; isolation source: swab sample of gingival sulcus... | reverse complement strand
GATTATCACTTAAAAGGTGTTGATTTAACTACTTTAGATTTAGAATATGCAGATTTAATTGCTGTTCAAGAGGGAGATTTATGTCCTTATTGTGATGGTACTTTATCATATACAAAAGGAATAGAAGCAGGACATATCTTCCAACTAGGTACAAAATATAGTGAAGCTATGGAAGCAACTTTCTTAGATGAAAATGGTAAATCAAAACCTTTTGAAATGGGATGTTATGGTATAGGAGTTTCAAGACTAGTTGCAGCAGTGATTGAGCAAAATCACGATGAAAAAGGTTGTATTTGGACAAAAGAAACTGCACCATTTTTAGTAGATATCATCGTATCAAATGCAAAAAAAGATGAAGAACTAGAAGCTGGACTTAAAATATATGAAGATTTAAGACAAGCAGGGATTTCAGTAATCATAGATGATAGAAAAAAAGAAAGATTTGGATTTAAGATGGGTGATTTTGAGCTTATAGGTTTCCCTTATGCTGTGATTGTAGGTAAAAAACTAAAAGATGGTTTTGTTGAAATTGCAAATAGAAAAACTGGTGAAAAAACAGATGTTTCTATTAGTGATATAGTAGAAACTATAGAAAACTTATTAAAATAAAGTTTTTTATGGTACAATCCCGCTTAAAAATTTTTAAAGGAAAAAAATGGAAAAAGATTTCATGGAACTTTTAGATAAGGCTTTGCCTTTTATCACAACTTATGCTATTGCTTTAGTGATGGCTATTTTAATTTTTGTTATAGGAAAATGGGTAGCAAAAAAAATCACTAATATTTTAGGAACATTGCTAAAAAAATCAGATAAAGTTGATACTACTTTAGCTAAATTTTTAGAAAATATAGTTTACTATACATTGATGGTATTTGTTGTTCTTGCAGCATTGTCTAAACTTGGAGTTGAAACAACTTCTTTCTTCGCTATCTTAGGAGCAGCTGGTTTAGCTATCGGTCTTGCGCTTAAAGATTCTTTAGGTAACTTTGCATCTGGTGTTATGATTATTATGTTTAGACCATTTAAAATTGGTGATTTTGTAACTGCTGGTGGAGTAACTGGAACAGTTAGTGAAGTTGGTATTTTTAATTCTGTATTTACAACAGGAGATAATCAAAAAATAATCGTACCAAATGGTGCTATTACAGCTGGAAGTATTACAAATGTAAATGCAAATCCAACAAGAAGAGTAGATTTAACTGTTGGTATTGGTTATGAAGATGATATCAAAAAAGCAAAAGAAGTTTTAGCTGATATTATAGAGCAAGAAAAAAGAGTTTTACACTCAAAGGGTGTTACTATTGCTGTTGGTGAACTTGCTGATTCATCTGTAAACTTTGTAGTTAGAGCTTGGGTTAATACACCTGATTATTGGGGAGTTAAATTTGATTTAACTGAACAAGTTAAATTAAGATTTGATAAAGAAGGTATATCTATCCCTTATCCTCAACAAGATGTACATATCCACAACGAAAATTAATACACCTCTTGTATTAGAATATATCTTAAATGACCTACTAAAATCTGGTATTAAACCAGTTTTAGTAGGAGGTTGTATAAGAGACCACTTTTTAAATAAAACCAATAAAGATTTTGATATTGAGCTTTTTAATACAAATTCTTTGGAAGATGTTGAAAAAATCCTAAAAAAATATGGCAATGTTAAATTTGTAGGTAAAAGCTTTGGTGTTTTAATCTTAAGTGTTGATAACTTTGATTTTGATTTTGCTCTTCCTAGAACTGAAAAAAAAATAGGGAAAAGTCATAAAGATTTTGAAGTTATAAGTGATGGTTTTTTATCTTTTGAAAAAGCTGCACTTAGAAGGGACTTCACTATCAATGCCATTGGTTATGATTGGGAGAAAAAAGAATTTTTAGACCCTTTTAATGGTATGCAAGATTTAAAAAATAAGGTTTTAAAACATATTGATGATGTAAGTTTTTGTGAAGATAGTCTTAGAGTTTATCGAGCTTTGCAATTTGTGGCTAGATTTGATTTAAAACTTGATATTGATACAAAAAAACTTTGTAAAAAAATAGTTGCAAATGGCGAGTGTGAACATCTATCAAAAGAGAGAATTTATGAAGAGTTTAAAAAGCTATTTTTAAAATCAAAAAAGCCTTCAAAGGGTTTAGAACTGCTGAGGGATTTTGGACTTTTAAAGTATTTTGAAGAATTACAAGCTTTGATATCTTGTGAACAAGACAAAGAATATCATCCTGAAGGTGATGTGTGGATACATACTTTGATGAGTGTTGATGAACTAGCAAAAATAATACAAAAAGAAAATATAGAAGATGAATATAGAAAACTTTATTTGTTTTATGCAATATTATGTCACGATTTGGGAAAGCCATATTGTACAAAAGAGATAAATGGAAGAATAACCTCACATAAACACGAAGTATTAGGAATAGAACCTACTATTTCTTTTTTATCTAAGCTAACAAATGAAAAGAAATTTATAGATATAGTTTGCCCTTTAGTTAAAAATCATCTAGCACCTTTTCAATTATATCTATCCCAATCATCACAAAAAGCCATAAAAAGGTTATCTTTAAAAGTAAATATCGAAGATTTATCTTTAGTTTGTTTAGCAGATTGTTTAGGTAGGGATATAAAAGATAAAGACAAATGTTACAAAGCAGTTGCTTGGCTTTTAGAAGAAGCAAAAAAATTAGAAATTCATAATGAGCCTATAAAAGCCCTAGTTCAAGGAAGGGATTTGATAGCTTTGGGATTAAAGCCTTCAAAAGAGTTTAAATGCATACTTGATTTTGCTTTTGATTTGCAGATTGATAAAAATTTATCTAAGAAAGAGATTGTAGAAATACTTGTTAAAAAATATATATTTTAAATGTTTTTTAAGTGAAATATTATAAAATGCTTTTACTTTTTATACAAGGAATATAAATGAAAAAAATTTTATTAAGTTCAATTGCTGCATTAGCTTTTAGTTCAGTAGCTTTTGCTAATTCAAATACTGGTTGTGGTCTTGGTTCTTTAGTTATTCAAAATCAAGATACTGTTGTAACACAAGTTCTTGCTGTAACTACAAATGGTACTTCTGGTAACCAAACTTTTGGTATCACAAGTGGTACACTAAATTGTGATAAACCTATGAATTTTGTATCAAATGATAAATTAAATACATTTGTTGCAGACAATATGGATCAATTAGCTATGGATATTTCAGCTGGTCAAGGTGAAACTTTAAATACAGTTGCAAAATTAATGAATGTTCAAGATACTGAAGCATTTAATGCTAAATTAAAAGCTAATTTTTCTAACATCTATTCAAGCAATAATGTAACAAGTGCTAGTGTAATTGATTCTATTGCAAAATATATGTAATTATATAAATAAAGTAACTAAGATATTTTTTCTTAGTTCTTTATTTTCTCTTTTTTGTTTTTCTGGTGATGATTTTTCTGAATATATAGAAGATAAGCAACTTTATAAACATAAATATTTTTTTAAACTTTTACATTATAAAAATGGAAAAAGTGAGATAGATTCAACTAATTTTTTTGTTTCAAAAGAGGGTAATAATAATCCTAAAAAAGAATTAATTGATTCTATAAATTCCTTGATTAAAGGTAAAAATGATTTTATATGTAGATTTCCTTTAAGAACTTTGTGGTTAGAGCAGAATATTCCAAATCTAAAAAATAAGATTAAAAGATATGAATGTAAAGAATTAGATGAATATCTAAAACAAATAAAACCAAATTATGTAACTTTAGTTTTCCCTTCTGCTCATATAAATTCTCCTGCATCTATGTATGGACATACTTTTTTAAGAATTGGAGAAAATAAAAATACACCTTTAATTTCAAATGCCATAAATTATGCTGCAAATAGTGATGAATCAAATGGACTTATCTTTGCTTTTAAAGGTTTATTTGGTGGTTATGAAGGAAGATATTCTATTTTACCTTATTATAAAAAGATAAAAGAATATAGCAATTTAGAACAAAGGGATATTTGGGAATATGAGTTAGATTTTACAAAAGAAGAAGTTTATAAGATGGCTTTACATGCTTATGAACTAAGAAATTCTTTTGCTTATTATTACTTTTTTTTAGAAAACTGTTCTTATAATTTATTGTGGTTTTTGGAAATTGGAAAGCCTGATTTAGATTTAGTATCAAAATTTAATATCAAAGCAATTCCTTTAGATACTATTAAAGTTTTAGAACCATATGGACTAATAAAATCTTCAAATTTTAGATATTCTAAGATGTCAAAGATGAAATATATTTTGAAAAAAATAAAAAATAAAGATAATCTGGATGAGTATCTTAAGGTAGATGGAAAATTGCCCACAAATTTAAGTGATGAGGATAAGATAAATTATCTTGATTTTAAAATAGAATATATGCAATATTTGCGTAGAAAAAATAAAATAGCTCAAAAAAAATATTTGAAAAAGTATTTAGATTTGTTAAGACAAAGAAGTTCTTATGAAAAAGTATCTATTTTTGATGTGGGGAAAAATAAATTAGACCCTCTTTATTCTCACAATTCTTCAAAATTTTCTATGAATTATGAAACAGATAATTCAACAGAGCTATCTTTAAAACCTGCTTATAATGATATATATGATGTAAAAGATGGATATTTAGCAGGAGCTTATATAGACTTTTTAAATATTACTTTTAGAAAAGAAAAACAAAAAGTTTTTTTAGATAAATTCTCTATTATAGATATTCAGTCTTATTCAAAAAGAGATGATATATTTAAGCCTTATTCTTGGGGTATACAATTAGCCTATGAAAGATTCAAAAATAAAGAAGACTATCTAAAAATAAAACCTCAAGTTGGCCTAACTTATGGGAATGATGATGAATTTATATATTTTATGATGATTTCTAATTCTTATGTAAAAACCAATGATTCTTTTATCTCTATTTCTCCTAAAATAGGAATAATATCAAATAGATTTAAAGATGTAAAAATAGGTGTTTCTTTTTCTTATGATAAGTATAGCAATGGCTTGGAAAATAATATGATGGAAGTATTTTCAACATATAAGATTTCAAAAAATCTAGCTTTTAATATAAAATATAAGAATGATAATTTAAAAGAAAAAAGAGATATAGGCTCTTTTTCTCTTTTCTTTTATTTTTAAGGTCTAAATATCTCATTTTTACTACCATTTACTACATGAAAAATTGTTATATTATATTTTTTTGAGTAGTATTTTAAAAGTAGATTTTGCAGTGTTGCTTGGGTTGATGGCATAAACCAAGCATTGTTTGAAGTGGCTATCATATATTTTACACCATTTAGATTTTTGAATATCTCATCTGTTGTTGCTTCATAGCAGATGGCATTTCTAAATTTTATACCATTTATATCAAAATCTGTTGGTTTTGATGCACTAGCATAATCTTTTGCACCGTTGTAAAAAGTATTGTTTATCCAATCTACTAAGATTTTAGGTAAGGGTATCTTCTCTCCAAAAGGAACTAGTACAACTTTTTTTGCTATTTGTATATTTCCTTGATTTATATGGTAAGTTGCATTGTATATTTGCTTATCCTCGTAGTTTAATGCTCCTATGATGATGTTGATATCTAAAGATTTTTCTTTTAGTTTATTTAATAAATTTACATCTTTATTTAGAATTGTTGGAAGTGAAGTCTCAGGAAGTATTATCAGGTTTTTTTTATTTTCGATGGCTTCATCTATTTCTTCTAAATTCTTATTTATCAAAGTGTTTTTGTAATTCTTTTCCCATTTTAAATCTTGTCTTACATAAAGTTGTGGCATATCTATTTGTATGTTTTTAGGATGGTCTATGATGATACCTATTTGGAATTGGTAAGCCAAAAATAAAGGGATAAATGATAGGATTTTCATCCTTTTAAAAGTTGCAATTATAAGTAATGATAGTAAAATAAGTATAAAATCTTTTGTATTTGTTCCTAAGTAAGAATTAACAAATAATAGTTGCAATTTCATCCAGTTAAATCCTAAAATAGATAGATGACTGAAAGCAAAAATAGCAAGAACTCTAAAGATTTTATAGTCAATTAGGGCAAACAATCTGAAAACAATACCATAAATAATACCTATAAATATAATCACAAATGGTGATAAATACATCAAATCATAATACTTAAAACTCAACCCTATCCAATAAAACCATAATATAGAAGTGAAAAAACCACTTATAAATAAGATTTCTTTTTTTTGAGTGATTAATAGATATATACCAACTAAGCCAAGAATAGTATATAAAATTTTATATTCTATTCCATAATACTCTAAGAATATAAAGGAAGATAGAATTATTGCACTAATCAAGCCTTTTATTATATAAGTTTTGTTAAAATTAGCCAGTTTAACTAAAAACATAAAAAAACTTTAAAAGGAAATCAAATGAATGGTCAAAGTACTGATTTAATAAGTTCATTACTACCTCTTGTTGCATTATTTGCAATATTTTATTTTTTAATTATCAGACCCCAACAAAAACAAGCAAAAGCTCACAAAGAAATGGTGTCTAACTTAAAAAAAGGTGATAAAATTGTAACAAATGGTGGCTTAATTGTCGAAATAGTAAAAGTAGAAGAAGATCACTTTGTTGTTAAAAACACTGATGGTAGTCAAATGAAACTTGTTAGAGAGTTTGTAACTAAACTTTTAGAAAAATAATCTTTTATTTAAAACATATGAATTTTCATATGTTTTAATCTCATTTTAAATAAAAACTTAAGGATTAAGATTGAAAATCTTTAATTATAGATTTATAATATTTACACTAAGTGTAATATTTGGTATAGTCTTTTCTATTCCCTCACTTTTACAAACGCATAGTGGTAAAAAGATATCATTAGGGCTTGATTTACAAGGTGGATTACATATGCTTTTAGGTGTAAATACCGATGAAGCAGTAAGTTCTAAGATAAAAACTATTGCAACTTCTGTAAAATACTTTTCAGATGATGAAGAGATTTTAATAGATGGTTTAGGAATAGAAGGTGATAGTGTTGTTTTTACTGTATTAGATAGTGATGAAATTCCTAAGATGGATAAAATGTTAGAAAAAATCAAAGGTCTTAGTATTTCTAAGACTGGACTTGATTATTCTTTAAAATTAACAGCTGAGGATATAGCAAAGACTAAGGATTTAGCAGTTTCTCAAGCAGTTGAAACTATTAGAAATAGACTTGACCAATTTGGTTTGTCTGAACCTACTGTTATAAGGCAAGGACAAACTGATATTGTTGTAGAGTTGCCTGGTATAAAAACTGCTCAAGAAGAAAAAAATGCTAGAGAACTTATCTCAAAACCAGCAAACTTAGAATTGATGGCAGTTGATGAAGAAAGAGCTGATCAAGTATATATTATGAGTGAAGCAAAGGCTAGTGAATATGGTGATATTATTTTAGAAGATACTAATGATGCAAATAAAAAGTATCTTGTAAAAGAAATTCCTATTTTAAATGGTAGCCAAGTAATTGATGCAAAAGTTGCTTTTGACCAATCAAATCAGCCAATAATTAACTTTACTTTAAATTCAAGTGGAGCTAGAATTTTTGGTGATTTTACTGCTAAGAGTGTTGGAAAAAGACTTGCAGTTGTTTTAGATGGAAAAGTTTATTCTGCACCAGTTATAAGAGAGAGAATAGGTGGAGGAAGTGGACAGATATCTGGTGGATTTACTATTGTTGAAGCTGGAAATGTTGCTATTGCTTTAAGAAGTGGGGCATTGCCTGCTAGTGTAAGACTACTTGAGAAAAGAAGTGTTGGTCCTTCTCTTGGTGCTGATTCTATAAAAGCATCTATGTTTGCTTTAATCTCTGGATTTTTGATAGTATTTATCTTTATGATAGTTTATTATAGACGTGCAGGAATTGTGGCAAATATTGCACTTGTAACGAATATCTTCATAATTATCTCTGTTATGGCAATGTTTGGAGCAACCTTAACATTACCTGGTATGGCTGGTATTGTACTTACTGTTGGTATGGCAGTTGATGCGAATGTTATCATAAATGAAAGAATAAGAGAACTTTTAAAAAGTGGTTTATCTATTCCAAAAGCTGTAGAAGATGGATACTCAAATGCTATGAGAGCTATTTTGGATGCAAATATTACGACTTTATTAGTTGCAGTTATTTTGTATGCTTATGGAACAGGACCTATCAAAGGATTTGCAGTTACTATAAGTATTGGTATCTTAGCTTCTATGTTAACAGCTATTTTAGGAACACATGGTATTTATGATGCAATAATGCCAAAAATGGCTAAAGATAAAAACTTAAAAAAATGGTTTGGAGTTAAATAATGGAATTTTTTAAGGGAAATAAAATTTATGATTTTATGGGTAAAAGGATTCCTTTTTTAGGTCTTTCTTCTTTATTGTTAATAGCTTCAATAGTTTTACTTTTTTCAAAAGGTTTAAATTTTGGTATTGATTTTGCAGGTGGAACAATAGTTCAGGTAAAATATGAACAAAAAGCGCCTATTGATAAAATTAGAGATGTTTTAAAAACTACAAAATATAAAAATTCATCTATTACAAAATTTGGAAGTGATGAAGAAGTTGTTATAAGAATTACTGGTTCATCTTCAAATTTGGCAAATGATATCGGTGATGAGATGCATAAAATTCTTGATTCAACTGGAAAGTTTAAAATCAGAAGAGTTGATATGGTCGGGCCTAAAGTTGGAGATGAGTTAAGAGAAAAAGGTCTTATGGCTTTAACTCTTTCTTTAATAGTGATTTTGATATATGTATCATTTAGATTTGAGTGGAGATTTGCAGTTGCATCAATTTTTGCTTTAGTTCACGATGTTACTATTGCTATGGGTGCTATTTCACTATTTAATATTGAAGTGAACTTAGATATTTTAGCAGCAATTCTTACCATACTTGGATATTCTTTAAATGATACTATTATTGTATTTGATAGGATTAGAGAAAGTGTGCAAACTTCAAAAGAAAATGAGTTGTCTTTAGTTGTAAATGAGTCTATTAGCAAGACATTATCAAGAACAACTCTTACTTCATTGACAACATTCTTTGTTGTTATTACCTTATTCTTATTTGGTGGAGAGATTATTCACGGCTTTGCCTTTACTATGCTTGTTGGAGTTGTAGTGGGTACTTACTCATCTATCTTTATAGCAGCGTCATTCTTAGTGCAATTAAAATTCTCAATCAGTGATTTTAGAAACAAAGAAGCTGAAAAATTAAAAAGACAAAAAGAAAAAGAAAAATTAAGAGCTATGTACGAACAAGGTACAGTATAAAAAATAAAAAAGGATAAATTTTTATCCTTTTTTTGCTACAATATTCCTAAATTTGAATAGGAGTTAAAATGACTGTAACTTTAGAAAATGTAAATAGTCAAGTTTTACAAGCTATCAAAAGTATAATTGCCTTAAGTCCAGAGGTGAAAATCAAAGAAGATACACAAAGAGATTTTATCAAAGAAGAGTTAGAAAGAGATATAGAACTTTATAGGCAAGGAAAGTTAGAAACAATTACATTAGATGAGTTAAGAAAACATTCTAGCCAATGGTAATATTTAAAAATAGATTTAAAGAAGAGTTAAGAGAGATTTTTGATTATATTGCTTTAGATAGTAGGAATAGAGCAGATGATTTTAAAAATACACTTTTTAATAAAATTCAGATTTTAGAAACAAGTCCTTATGCCTTTAGAAAATCTACAAAATTTGATGATGAAAATATTAGAGATTTTATTTATAAAGGCTGTGTTATCCCCTATTTAATAGATGATGATATTATTTTAGTACTTGGAATATATAAAGAAAATAAGTGGTAAAATTCACTTATTCAATCAACACCTATAAGCAATAATTAGCTAAAATACCCATAAAATTAAGAATACAAAATCCAAAAGGTTTAATAACAATGAATGAAAATAAAGATTTTTTACGAACAATAGTAAATGAAGATTTAAAAGCGAATAAATATAAAAATGTTATCACAAGATTTCCACCAGAACCAAATGGTTTCCCTCATATTGGACATGCGAAATCTATCTGTTTAAATTTTGGGATAGCAAAAGACTTTGATGGACTTTGCAATCTTAGAATGGATGATACAAATCCTACAACAGAAGATACAAAATATGTAGAAGCTTTAAAAGATGCGGTACATTGGCTAGGGTTTAAATACAATGGTGATGTTCATTTTACTTCTGATTATTTTGATAAATTATATGAATATGCAGTAAAGCTTATCAAAATGGGTAAGGCTTATGTTGATAGTTTGGATGAAGAAACTATGAAAGAGTATAGAGGGACTGTAACCCAAGCAGGTAAAAGAAGTAAATATGCTTCTAGAAGTGTAGAAGAAAATCTTGAACTTTTTGAAAAGATGAAAAATGGTGAATTCAAAGATGGAGAGCATGTACTAAGAGCAAAGATTGATATGAGTGCTGCAAATATGAAATTAAGAGATCCTCTTTTATATAGAATTAGAAATTCAAAGCACTTTAGAACAGGTGATAAATGGTGTGTTTATCCTATGTATGATTTTGCTCATTGTTTATCTGATTATTTAGAAGGGATTACCCATTCTATTTGTACACTTGAATTTGAAAATAATAGAGATATTTATGATTGGGTTTTAGATACTTTAGAATTAGAGCCACCAAGACCATATCAATATGAGTTTGCAAGATTAGGAATAAACTATACAGTTATGAGTAAAAGAAAACTACTTGAACTTGTAAATGAAAATAAGGTAAGTGGTTGGGATGACCCAAGGATGCCAACTATTGCAGGACTTAGAAGAAGAGGTTATACACCTCAATCTATTTTGAACTTTTGTGATACTATTGGTATTGCAAAGGCAAATTCTATGGTTGATATTGCTCAATTAGAATTTTGTATTAGAGATGATTTAAATAAAAAAGTACCAAGAGTTATGGCTGTACTTGAGCCTTTAAAAGTAACTATTACGAATTATGAAGGAAGTGAAGAACTTGATGCTTCTTATTATCCCCATGATGTACCAAAAGAGGGTAGTAGAAAAGTACCATTTTCTAAAGAGATTTATATAGAAAGGGAAGACTTTTGTGAAAATCCATCTAAGGGATATTATAGATTAAGTCCTACTCAAGCTGTAAGACTAAGACATGCTTATATTATAGAATGTGAAGGAATCATCAAAGATGAAGAAGGAAATATCGTAGAGTTAAAAGCAAAATATTATCCAAATTCAAAAAGTGGAGAGGATAGCAGTGGTATAAAAGTAAAAAGTGCTATTCAATGGGTAAGTAAAGATTTTGCCAAAGAGGCAGAAGTTAGAATATATGATAGATTATATTCTTGTGAAGAACCACAAGGTATGGAAGATTTAAATCCAAATTCACTTAAGATTATAAAAAATGCTTTGATAGAACCAGCAATTGTAAGTGATAATATCGATGAAAGATTTCAGTTTGAAAGACAGGGATATTTTTATAAAGAGCCAGTAGATTATAGTGATGAAAAGCCAGTATTTAATAAAATAGTAGGATTAAAAGATTCTTGGGCTAAAAAAACAAAAAAAGTAGAACCTAAAAAAACTGTAGAGAAAAAAGAAGTAATTCATGGTGAAGAAAGTCCTATGAATGAAGAGCAAAAAGCTTTATTTGAAAAATATACAAAAGAATTAAAACTAAACGCAGAAGTATCTAATATACTAGCAAGAGATGAAGTTTTATCATCTTTTTATGAAAAAGCATTAATTGAACTTAATAGTCCAATATCTTTGGCAAATATCGTAGCAAATGATGTGGCAAAAGAGTTGAAAAATGATAATGAAATAAAATTTACAGCTAGTGATGTGGCAGAACTTGTAGCTATGATAGAAGAAGAACTCATTTCATCAAAAATTGCAAAGCAAGTTTTTGAAGATATGTGTAGAAGTGGAGAAAATCCAAAAAAAATAGTAGAAGATAAAGGGCTTATTCAGATAAATGACCCCCAAATTATAGAAAAGCATATAAAAGAAGTGATTGAAAAAAATCCAGATAATCTAAAAAAATACAAAGATGGAAATACTAAACTTTCTGGCTTTTTTGTAGGACAAGTTTTAAAAGCTACAAATGGAAAAGCAAATCCTAAGTTAGTGCAAGAATTAGTATCTTCTAGCTTAGAAAAATAATATTTCTCACTTTTAAGTGAGAAATATTAACTATCCTATAAATTTTTTATCTTCCACTTCTTTTACTATTTTTATAGCAATATCTTGGTTTTTGTGTGCAATATTTTGAGTATCAGATGCGATTTGTGCATTTTGTTGAGTTTGTTTATCTAAAGCATTTACTGCATTATTGATTTGTTCAATTCCTCTCAATTGTTCTTTTGAAGCACTTTCAACTCCATTGATAAGTTCTAGGGAATTTTCAATATTTGAATTTAATTGAGTGTATCCTTCTATCATCTTATCAGCTATTTCTTTACCTGTATTTGCTTTTTGTGTTGCAGTTTCAACTAAGTCTTTTATCTCTTTTGCAGCTTCTGCTGAACGACTAGCAAGGTTTCTTACTTCTTGAGCAACAACAGCAAATCCTTTTCCCGCTTCTCCTGCAGTTGCTGCTTCAACTGCTGCGTTTAATGATAAAATATTTGTTTGGAAGGCTATTTGATCAATCACTGTAATAGCTTCATTTATCAAGGTAACTTGTTCATTTATATTATCCATAGCTACAGTTGTTTCTTTTGCTAAGCCTTCTCCATTTTGTGCAGATTTTGTCACTTCATTTGAATAGTTTGCCATCTTTATTACATTTTCAGTATTGTTTGTAATATTTGATGTTATTTCTTCTAGTGCTGCAGCTGTTTCTTCTAAAGATGCAGCTGCTTCATTTGAAGAACTTGTTAGTGTTCCCATATTGTCAAGTAAGATTTCTGAACTTTCTTTTAGTACTTCTCCATTTTGCTTGTTTTGCACTAAAAGTTCTGTTATGGAATTTTTTAGTTTATTTACCATTACTTCTATTTGACCAGTTGCATTGTCTATTTCTTTTGTATAGTCATTGTGTGTGAATTTATCTAAAGCTTCTACTATTTTATTGATATCATTACCAACACTTTTTTCAAAATTATCTAGCATTTCATTTATGGCGTTTTTTAGATTGTTTAAAGATTCATTTGAAGTTTGAGTTGTGATTCTTTTGTTTATATATCCTCGTTTTATATCTTCCACTATGTGGGTAGTATCATCGATAAAGCTATTTTCTTGTTTAATATTATCTTGTATTTTATCGATGTTTTCATTTACTAAAATACCCATTCTTCCTATTTCATCATTTGCTATAATTTTAAGAGTTTCTACTTTGTTTAATTTTCCATTTAAAAAATCAAAGAAACTTGATAAATGGTTCTGAAATCTTTCTATTCGATTTAATACAAGTTTATTCAAGATAAATACAATAAATAAAATAACTAAAAATGTAATAACTAGAGAAATGATAAGATTTGACATAAACATCGAAGAAATTTCTCCAAACAATGCGTCTTCATCTTCTTCTATAATTAAATAAGCATTCATAGATGGAATAAAGTTTGAGATAAGTATTTTATCAATACCATCTTTACTTGTATATTCTTTTATCACTTTGTCTTTTGAAGATAAAATATCTCCTGCAATTTTATCTAAACCTTTTATGTATTTGATATTTTTATGCTTTGCATCTTTATCATGTTTTGAATCATAGATTAACTTCTTATTTTTATGTACCATTATGTAACCATTTTTATTTACCATAAAAATATTTCTATTCTCTGTAATATTTTTCTTTACATATTTAACTATATCTTCCATAGTCAAACCAATACTAACTGAACCTAAAATATTGTTTTTAGTATCTTTTAATAAATAATTTATAAAAGCAACCAAAGTATAATTTCTTTTTTCATCTGCATTAATATTTATTTTTGTATTTTTCCCACTTGATAAGAAAGAATAAAACCAAGCATTTGCAGGGTTGCTTTCACTCATCTTTGCTTTTATACCATCTGGAGTATAATAATTCCCTGTTATTTTAGAAACTACAGAAACAGAAAAAACAGGATAATTATCTTTTAAAGTTTTTACATAGGCTTTTAAAGTTTCTAAATCTTTTTCTCCCTCTTCAAACCACTTTTTCAAAAAATAATTATTTATCATACTTGATACTAAAGTTTTATTTGGTAATATTTTTGCTTCAATATCTCCTTTTATTGCATCCGCTAAAGTAGGTAAATCTTCTTTCATTACTTTATTTACAATAGATTTTTCAGAACTTTTGTAGTTGTAGTAGCTAAGTCCCATGAATGATACAATAATCAAAACACTTATTATAAGTGTCGCCTTCATTTTAATTGATAAGTTTTTCATTTCTACTTCCTTTATTTAACTAGGGTCTATTATAACATAAAAACTGATATTTATGAAACTTTAGCTAAAATGCCTTTTAAAAATAATATGAAGGATAAATATGGATTGGGGTAAGGTTACTTATATATTCTTTTCACTAATGTCTTTAACTACAACAGCAGGTTTCTTATATGAAGAAAATGCGATAGCATTGTTTTTAGCAGCTTCTGTTAATATTATTTCAACAATATTAAAACTAGGGGTTAGAAATCTACTAGCAGCTGAATTATTAGCTAGTTCACTAGTAGCTGATTTACATCTTATTCCTGCATTTATAGTATTAACTTTCATGCACGATTTAGATTTAGCAACCTCTTTAGCTATTGGAGCAGTTGTGGCAAATACTTTCTCAATAGCATTAGCACTAATTGAAAGTGCAAAAAGTCAAGATAAGGAAGATTTTTAATAATGGAATATAAAGCAAAAGATATAGAAAAAAAATGGCAAAAATATTGGAGTGAAAATAACTCTTTTGAACCAAGTGATGATAAAAGTAAAGATAAAAAATATATCTTAAGTATGTTTCCATATCCAAGTGGACGAATACACATGGGGCATGTTAGAAACTACTGTTTAGGCGATGCCTTAGCAAGACACTTTAGAAAACAAGATTTTAATGTTTTACATCCTATTGGTTGGGATAGCTTTGGAATGCCTGCAGAAAATGCAGCAATAAAGCATAAACTTCATCCTAAAAAATGGACTTATGAAAATATTGAT
>PDWI01010461.1_pt1 | contig 15119 bp, 13 predicted proteins | sample 1430891 | NCBI WGS metagenome assembly PDWI01 (sample SAMN01162508, study PRJNA174530) | Oral metagenome, whole genome shotgun sequencing project. | biome: Marine environment; feature: Marine mammal; material: Swab sample of the gingival sulcus; isolation source: swab sample of gingival sulcus... | reverse complement strand
GATTTAACATCTGCATCAGCTGGCGGGGTTACTGTTACACTTCCATCGCCATCCGCTGGATTTGGAGTCACCGCTGGTTTTGATGGGGCTGTAGTGTCTCTCGTAGCTTCATCTGTTTGAGAGCCACTTTCATTACCTGCTACATCTTTTATTTTTGTAGTTACTTCCAGCTTCTCGTTTGCTTTTGGTGCAGGAACTTTTACAACTACTTTCTCTGCTGCTATATCTGCATCTGTCAGCGTATGCTCAACATCCTTAGCAGCATTACCATTGCTAACTACAACAATATCACCTACTTTAGCATCATCTGGCAATGCTACTGTTGCATCTACTTTGCCTTTCACAACTTCCGAAGCAGTAATAAATTCATTACCATTACCATTGTTATCAACTGCACCAATAACAACTGATTTCGGTGCTGCTGGGGCTTGGGTGTCAATAGTTATATTAATAGCTTCACTCTGTTTACTCTCATTACCTGCAGGGTCAGTTAAAGTGTAAGTTATTGAATGAGAACCATCTGCTAATGGTGTTTTAGGAGCAAGTGTACCTTTTTCTTTATCATACACTGCTGAAACTTCTTTACCATCTATATATAATTTTGGTGTATAGGTAAGATCTTTGCCTACATTAATTGCTGGTGTTGCATCATCTGTTACTTTCGCTATACTTTCATCAGATGCTATAGCTCCTTTATCATCTTGATAAGTCGAAGGAGCCTTCGGCTTAGGTGGTGCCAATGTATCAACCGTTATAGCGATAGGATCACTTGGTTCACTCTCTTTGCCAGCTGAATTTGTAAGCGTATAAGCAAATTTGTGTTCACCATCTGCTACAGGTACTTTTGGTGTCAGCGTGCCTTTGTCTTTATCATAGTCTGCAAATACTTCTTTACCATCTACATATAGTTTTGGTATATCCGTTAGGTTTTTGCCTATGTTAATCCCAGTATTCACTCCAGGTGTCGTGTCATCTGTTGTTGGGGCTGTGCTGTCATCAGATGTTATCGTTCCTACATTATCTTGATAACCAGATGGTGTAGCTGGTTTTGCCGGAGCTGTGGTATCAATAGGATCAACCGTGCTGGCATCCTTAATAGTTGCTGTGACAGTTAGCTTTTCACCTGCTGCAGGTGGCTCAACACCAACAACCACTTCTCCAGCATCAATATCTGCTGCTGTAATTTTTTTCTCAACACCATTGACAACTACTACATCACCCGCTTTGGCATTTGCCGGCAATCCCACTGTTACCGCTACTTTTCCGTCAACAAGATCAGCATCTGTAATCTTATCATCACCATCACCAATTACCACTTTTGTTGGATTTTTTGGTTCTTCTTTCACATCATCGTCTGAACCACCAGAGCCACCACCAGCAGCACCAGCTAATCCGAGCAAGCCTAAACCGCCTGCTAACCACGGCAGTGTTGAAAAGCCTCCTGAAACTCCATCTATCCACCACGGAGATAGAACTTCTTTACCCCCTAACGCTTGTCCTTCAATCTCACCTGCTAACAACTGACTTACATAATCTACAGTTTCACCTGTATCTGGGAGATAATAGTAATACTGCCCATTTTCAGCCATACCTAACAGTGGTTGCTCTCCATACTCATAATAGTTTTCAATAATAAGGTCTATTTCTTTACCTTCTTCCTCTAACGATATAAGTAAATCAGCACCTTCTCTTTTAGTTACAATATGATCCGGAGCCACACCTGTATTTTCATAAACAAGCTCATAATTAACTCCTTTCTGGGCTTTTATGACAGTTACTTCGCCATCTTTTGTTACTACTGTATGTTGGGCAATAGTTTCTGAAGCACCATTAACTTTTACTATAATTGTTTTCATCATTTTTCTCCTTTAAAATCTCAGTTCTTTATCATAATACGTGCATCTACACGACGATTTAATTGACGACCCGCTTTTGTGCTATTAGTAGCCACTGGGCGAGTTTCCCCATAACCTTTTGCCGTTATACGACTTGCATCTATATTATATTTGCTAACAAACTCTTGACGCACTGCTTCCGCTCGCTTATTAGATAAAATCAAGTTATAACTAGCGTTCCCCATATTGTCAGTATGACCTTCTAAATGCAGTAAAGCCGTAGAGTTGTTCTCCATAAACGCAACAACATCTGCTATACGCTGATTGTACTGAGAACGGATACTTGCTTTATCAAAATCAAACTCTATATGCAGATCAATTGGCTTATCAACGACTATTTCCGCAGCTGAACATTGATCTCTTTGTACTCGGCTAATTTGATGGGTTTGTTCTAAATAAACCTGCTCTTTTAATAATTTTTTTACATCATCTTCACTGATTTCTTGTGCACTCACTTCATGACCTTCTGGATTGATTAAAACATAATGTATGCTACCATCTTTTGTATTCAGAGAATAAGAATCAATTAATAATTGATTATTTTTTTGTTTTTCTTTGACGAGGCCTATTGAATATTGTTTAGGACAAAGGAGAATAGAAGAAAAAGATGATTTGTGAAGACTTGTTTGAAAACGCCCATCAATCGCGATATTAACACTCCGTTGATTATCATTATTTCTAATAAAAATAATCCTTGAGTAACCTGATGGAATTTGCTTGTTATTTATAATGGACAGGCTCCCTCCTCGCATCATCCATTTTACTTGCTTTACTTGATGAGAAGTTACACCACTTTGAATCGAACATCCCCCTAAAATTAAGGGAATTAACACTGTGCCTAAGAATACTTTTTTTAGTTTCATAACAAATACTTCCTCTATTGTTGACATAAGTTGCATACTGTTTTATTATACCCCCCCCCGAATAATTACAATTCTTTTTTCATACAGGACAACCGCAAACTATTAATTTTTAGAAATTAAATATAAAATTTAAATATAGCGGTTATATTAATGACTAAATTCGCGAATTAAATATCTAACGTGGAGACGTAGCATGCTACGTCTCAGAAAATAAGTTAATATACATAAATCCGTTTTTATTAATCAATCTACAATATATTTTTATAATACATCTTTAGTATATTTAAAATATGACTTATTGATTTTAAATTTATTTATTCGTTCTAATAAAAGTATGATCTTACTCTGGCTTCTCTTGAATATTTAGACTACCCTTGAATATTATAATTAAATACCCAACTTGCAATCAGCACCACCACACCAGTAATAATACGTAACCACGCAAAGATGGTGAAATCTCGGCGACTCACCCAAGCGACAAGCCAGCGAATACAAAGCAATGCGACAATAAAAGAAATTAGCGTACCTAAGCCTAAGATCATTAGATCTTCTGAAGATTGTAATAGATCTTTATGTTTTAATAAATCTAATAGACCTGCCCCAATTAAAACTGGGATACCTAAGAAAAAGGAAAATTCAGCAGCCGCTTTACGAGAAACACCTAACCATAGTGCACCAATAATGGTTGAGCCTGAGCGAGATGTACCTGGAATTAAGGCTAAGCACTGGAATAATCCAATTTTTAATGCACTTTTAATATCCACTTCTTCTGCTTCTGTGGCGATAATTTGTTTAGGTAATTTTTCTACATAGAAAATCAACAAACCACCAATAATCAGCATTACTGCAACGACAACAGGGTGGAACAGATAAGATTTAATTTGATCGGCAAAGGTAAAACCAACAATCATTACTGGAATGGTTGCTACAATTAAGCTAAAACCTAACTGACGTGGATTACTTAATCCTTCTGCTTTTCCTGTTATCAAACCAATAAAAGCGTGCCATAAACGTCCCCAGTAATCATAAATGACCGCTAAAATTGCCCCTAGCTGAATGACGACCACAAAAAGATCCGATTTTTCAGGTGTCCAAAAATCCATTAGGTCAGAAGATAAAATCAAATAACCGGTACTTGAAATCGGTAAAAATTCTGTAATCCCCTCAACAATTCCCATTATTAAGATTTTGATTATTAATAGAAAATCCATATAACCTACTTTTTATAAATTAAACAACTGAGTTAACTCAGTCGCAATGCTGTCTTCATTATTTGAACCAATGGTTTTATCGGCTTTATCCTGAACTTCTTGTTCACAGCCCCCCATTGCAATCCCTAATCCAGCAAATTCAAGCATACTAATGTCATTAAAATTATCACCGAATGCGACTACTTTTTGTGGATCAATACCTTCAATTTCTAACAATGCTTTCAAGCAATTGCCTTTGGTATTCCCTTGATGCGTAATATCCACACGATCTACCCAAGACCATTCAGGACTAACTTTATCAAGCGGTAATTTTTCTACAAAATTTTGCATTTTTTGTAAATCAGGATCACTGATTAAGACTTTCCACACTGTCACACCTTGATCAATCACTTCTTGAAATTTTGTCACTTGATGTACATCTGGGCGTACAGCTTCATCACAAGAATTCACCCAATTTACAAAGCGAGTTAAATGTGGATTTAGCTCTTCATAAGTCATTGCATCACGAAAATAAACAGAAACGTGAATACCTTCAGCTTGGGCTGAATTAATTAAGTCAGATGCTAATGCGGATGGTAATGGTTGAGAAACAAGGACTTTATCTTGATGAAAATCATATAAATAAGTTCCGTTACAACAGATAACCGGTGTATCTAAACCTAACTCTGCATAATAAGGGCGTACTGCGGTGTGATGACGACCCGTTACGATATAGACTTTAATCCCTTTTTCACGTATTTTTTGAATTGCTTGTTTACTACTATTTAACAATGTTCCATCTAAATCAAAAGCGACTGCTTGATATGACATATTATTTACCTTCTAAAAAATTAAACAAAAATTTCTCTTACTAACAACTGTAAACTAGTGTTCCCTCTAAATTCATTAATATCTAAACTGTACACTAAACGTGCTGTTTTAATCGATAAATCAGGAAATTGCTGTAAATCCGCATTAAATAAAATAGCATCAAATAGTTGATTATGAATTTCAACCATCATTTTTAAATGCTTACCACCCACTAATCGTTGTTGAATAATCTTAAATTCACCTTCAAAAATGGGCTCTGGAAATGCTTGTCCCCAAGGTCCATTCTCTTGAATTAAACGTGCTGTTTCTGAATTGAATTCGTTGGGTTGCAACTCACCGTCTGTATAAATGATATTTTGTAATAGCTCAGGGCTAACTAATTCATTCACGACTTCATCAAAGACTTGTTGAAATTTTAAAAAATTATCTTGATGAATGGTTAACCCCGCCGCCATTGCGTGACCACCAAATTTTAGAATGAGATTTGGGTATTTCTGATCGATAGATTCCAGTAAATCTCGCATATGTAAGCCTGAAATAGAACGAGCCGATCCTTTGATAAATTCACTGTCTTCACTTTCTTGGGCAAAGGCAATTACAGGACGATTAAATTGATCTTTAATGCGAGAGGCTAAAATTCCGATAACACCCTGATGCCAATCTGGTTGATACATCACAATACCATAAGCCTGTGTATTTTGCATTAAATTCGGTAATTTTGCACACAGACTCAAGGCTTCCGTTTTCATATCCTGTTCAAACTCTTTACGTGTTTGATTTAAACTGTCAAGCTCAAAAGCAAGCTGACGTGCCACACTCATATTATCGCAAATAAGTAACTCAACGCCTAAAGCCATATTTTCTAAACGCCCTGCGGCATTTAAACGTGGGGCTATTGCAAAACCTAAATCACTGGCTTTTAGCTGGCTAATATCTCGTTTGGCAATTTCAACTAAGGCTTTAATGCCCGCTCTACAATAGCCAGAACGAATACGGTTAAGACCTTGATGTACTAAAATGCGGTTATTGTGATCAAAAGGCACAACATCAGCCACTGTTCCAAGCGCAACAAGATCTAATAATTCCGCTAAATTCGGTTCTTTATCTTTAAATAAACCTTGCTCTCGCATTCGACTACGTAAGGCCAACATCACGTAAAAAATCACGCCGACACCCGCCAATGATTTAGACGGAAAACCACAATCAACAAGATTAGGATTAATAATCACATCAGCATTAGGCAATTCTTCTGGTGGTAAATGATGATCTGTCACTAATACTTGAATATTATGCTGTTTTAATAATGCCACCCCTTCTACTGAAGAAACACCATTATCCACAGTAATCACCACTTCTGCACCGAGATCTATTGCCATTTGAGCAACACTGCTACTCAGCCCATAACCTTGCGAAAAGCGATCAGGAATAAGATAATCTACATTTAAAAAACCAAACTGCTTTAAAGCTAAAAGAAGTAAAGAAGTACTTGTTGCACCATCGGCATCAAAATCACCAACAATAATAATTTTTTTCTGTTGGTGATAAATTTCAATCAATAAATCAATGGCTTTCTCCACATTTGCAAATTGCATTGGTGAATGTAAATTTTTCAATCCATACTCTAATTGTTGAGATGTTTTAATATCTCGTGCTTGATAAAGACGATTGAGTAACGGATTATCCGAAAGTTGAATAGTTGTAATTGGTTTGCGTTGTTTTATAATTTTATTTGACATAATTTTAATAAAAGAAAGCGGTGAGATTTTTATAAAAATTTACAGATTTTTACCTAAATCTTACCGCTTAAAAATAAATTATTTTTTTAATATCTTAAGTAATTAAGTAATTGCTTTGGTTCTAGATAACCACCAATAACTTCACCTTCTGAACTTATAATACCAGGAGTACCTCTTAATCCAAATCGGCGTGCTAAATTATAGTGTTTTTTAGTTATCTTTGGTGTTAAATACTTTTTAGGGTAATTTCCCAATTTAGCTTCATTAAATACGTAATTTTTATTGTTAGATTGCCAAATTGCTTCCATTTGTTTAGCTTTATCACTGTTTATTCCTGAAAAAAGCGCTGCCCCAAGATAACGAATAGTAATACCTAAATCATTATATTCTTTTATTTTTGAATGCAACTTTTGACAATAGTAACAACCTATATCCGTAAAAACTGTTACCGTATATTTCGGATTTTTAGCAGGATAAATGATCATTTCATCTTTTAAACTTTCAAGCTCTGACATTAAAGGTTTATTTGTAATATTATTTACTTTACCATTTTTAAATTCTAGAAGTGTTCCTTTAAGAATAAAACGACCATCTTCACTAATTTGTAATATACCCTGATCAGAAATCGCAGATTTAAAATTCGGTATTGGTGAATCAATAATTTTAATATTTGTTGCGCCCATTTTCTCTAGCTGTTTTAATAATTTTGTATTATCAGCAAATACAATTGTTGCAAGGAATAATCCCAAAACTGCGATAATATTTTTATTCATTTTTAAATCCTTATTTAAATTTTGATTTGATTCTTTTTACTTTTGCTAAAAAGGCTTTACGTTCTTTATTTGACATTGCTGACGTACCGCCAACACCCGGTAAGCGTACTCGCATTGGGTTCACTGCTTGTCCATTGATATGAAATTCATAATGTAAATGTGGTCCTGTCGAACGCCCCGTATTACCCGAATATGCAATTCGCTGCCCTTTTCTTACTCGTTGCCCAGTACGAACCAATTGACGACTTAAATGCATATAAACTGTTTCATAACGAGAACCGTGCTTAATTTTAATATATTTTCCCGCACCATTACGTTGATAAGCAACACGAGTCACCACGCCATCAGCAGGTGCTATAATAGGTGTTCCAGATCTCAAACCAAAATCGACCCCTTTATGTGGTCTTACTCTTCGAGTTATTGGATGACGACGGCGTAAATTAAAATGAGAGCTTATACGAGGTCTATATAATAAAGGATAACGAGAAAATTGTGATTTCTTAGTTATAGCACCTTTCTCGCCATAATAATGCCCATTTTCTGATAAAATAGCATAATATTTGTTGTGACCCCGTGTTAAACGAAGTGCTTCTACTTTTCCAACAGTAATTAATTTATTCTCTACATACTCGCAATTTGCCAAAACTTCAATTTCATCACCTTTTTGCAAAATTTTTAAGGATAATTGTGGCTTTAGTCCATTAATTAATTGGTAAACTTGATGTGAGGATATGCCTAACTCTTGTAAACTACTGCTTAAATTCGCTACGACTTGACCTGTCAATATTTTCTCTTTCCAAATTCCTTTTTTAATAATAACTTGACGTTCAAATATTTCAGGTGAAACTAACCGAAAAATTTGCTCCTCACGATCAGAAACTTGCCAATACATATTCTCTAGATTACCTACATTATTTGTAATCCAATAAAATTGTTGTCCTGCTTTTAAATTCACCAAATCAGGGTATTTTTGTATTAATTTTTTTGCTATTTCAGTATCCAGCCCGTGTTCTTCAAAAATAGAAGCTAACGTATTACCACTGGTGACAATATAACTAAATTGATCATTAATATGTATTTTTTCATCGTCTTCTTCAGCTTTTTCTTGTATTTTTTCTTGTTCTTTCGGCTCTCCAGAATCATCAATGTCAATATTATCAGCAGAAAAATCCTCAATATTTAGTTCATAACTTATTTTCTCTGTACTATCTGTAGTTATAAAAATCGATTGATAGTTTTTCAATAATGCAACAATACCAATTAATAAGATAATAAATATCACACCAAAAAAAACGATTTTTTTTAATCGTTTATTTCTGGAACGTTTTGAAGGTAGCATTATTGGTTTCAAATTAATATCCTAGTTTACCTAAAACTCAATCAGAGTAAATTACTTTATAAAAAATACGGTTTAGAATTATACACTGTAATTAAAAATAATTTTAGTTTTTATTTCATAAATTGTTGCGACTTTTATTAAAATCCGTTAGCTTTATCACATTTTTAGAAACTATAAAAATTTTTGCAAAAAATGAATAAAATTACACCGCTTATTTCCCTAAAAAATATCAATGTTTATTTTAATACTCAGCATGCATTACAAAACATTCATTTAGATATTTACCCTAATACCATTACCACAATAGTTGGTCCAAATGGTGGGGGGAAATCAACCTTACTAAAAGTATTACTAAAATTAATGCCGCCCAATAAAGGGGAAGTTATTCACCAGAAAGGGCTAAAAATTGGCTATGTTCCCCAAAAACTCCATATTGAAAATTCAATGCCAATTACTGTTGAACATTTTTTAGCATTAAAACCCCAATGTACAAAAAAAATGATCACAAAAGTACTCGAACTTTTTTCTATTGAACATCTTGCTAAAAATAGTTTACAAAAATTATCTGGTGGTGAAATGCAACGTGTACTACTGGCTCGTGCAATGTTAAATAATCCACAAATACTGGTACTTGATGAACCAATGCAAGGTATTGATATAACAGGGCAAACTGAACTTTATCAACTATTAACTAAAATGCGTTCAATGTTAAACTGTGCGATTTTAATGGTTTCTCACGATCTCAATATCGTGATGGCAAATACTGATGAAGTATTATGTGTGAATCATCACATTTGTTGTTCTGGCACACCTGAAAAAATTACGAATGATCCCAAGTTTATCCATTTATTTGGGGATCAATTTGCAAAAAATATTGCACTTTACTCACATCATCATAATCATCACCACGATTTACACGGTAATGTATGTACTGATTGTCATTGCAAAGATTAAGGTTTAGTTATGTTTGAAATATTATTTCCCGCTTGGCTTGCAGGTATATTACTTGCATTTATCACCGCTCCACTCGGCTCTTTTGTGGTATGGCGAAAAATGGCGTATTTTGGCGATACCCTTTCCCACTCAGCATTACTCGGCGTTGCTCTGGGTATCTTTTTAGAGATCGATCCCTATCTTGCAGTTATTTTTATGACTGTTCTTCTCGCCTTGCTTTTAGTGTGGTTAGAACACCGTACTAATTTTGCAATAGACACAATGCTCGGTATTATTGCTCATAGTTGCCTTTCTTTGGGCGTTATTACGATCAGTTTATTGGATAACGTTCGTGTTGATTTAATGGCTTATCTATTTGGTGATTTACTGGCTATCGATTTTTCTGATGTTAAAATTATTGCTGTTGGGGTTATTTTTATTGTCGTTATATTAGGGATTTTTTGGAAAAAACTACTCTCAATCACAATCAGCCCTGAACTTGCCCAAATTGAAGGTTTAAAAGTGCCGCAACTACGTTTATTACTTATGCTCTTAACGGCGTTAACCATTGCATTAAGTATGAAATTTGTGGGAGCATTGATCATTACTTCTCTATTAATTATCCCTTGTGCAACAGCAAGACGATTTGCAAAAAGTCCTGAACAAATGACTGCTTATGCCATTTTATTTAGTGTACTTTCCGTTACAGGAGGGCTTCTCTTTTCAGGGCTTAAAGACACACCTGCAGGACCTTCTGTGGTGATTTGTGCAGCAAGTATTTTTATGCTTTCACTTTGGAAAAAAGAGCGTACCTAATACAAATATGATGAATAAAAATAGTATGAAAAAAAGTATTTACGATACCCCAATTTTCTTTGAACGTTATCAGCAGCTAAGAAAAAATCCAATCAGTTTAAATGAAATTGTCGAAAAGCCAACAATGTTTAGTTTGTTGCCTGATTTAACCAATAAACGAGTATTAGATTTAGGTTGTGGCACTGGTGAGCATTTATCTTATTACTTAACCCAACAAGCAAGTTTTGTGATGGGATTAGATCTCTCAACAGCAATGATTGAACAAGCAAAACAAAATTTTGCAAAAAATCAGCAAAATCCGACCACTTATGCGTTTCAAACATTACCAATGGAACAACTTGATACCTTAGAACAAGGCAATTTTGATATTATTACCAGCTCTTTTGCTTTTCATTATATTGAAGATTTTGGCTTACTTTTAGATCATATTAAACAAAATCTTGCTCCAAATGGTTATCTGATTTTTTCACAAGAACACCCAATTGTTACCGCACATAAACAAGGAGATCGTTGGGAAAAAGATGAAAATAAACGGCAAGTGGCTTATCGTTTAAATCATTATCGAGAAGAAGGCTTGCGAGAAAGAAACTGGTTTAAACAACCTTTTAAAACCTATCATCGCACAATGGCGACCATTTTAAACACACTTATTCAAGCGGGCTTTGAAATTGAGGAAGTTGCAGAACCAATGCTACAAGAACAAATACAGTGGCACGATGAGTTTAAAGATCTGCGTCACCGTCCACCGTTGTTATTTATTAAAGCAAAACTATCGTAGCGACAATGTATGCGTTGTTGAATATCAATTTATATTACAATATTTATTCATTAATTGATTTTTCGTCAATGCATTCATCGACGCTACGATTTTTACCAAATTGATTGCCAATCAAAAACGCAATCAATCCTACGATAATCGCTGGCACAATGGTGTGAAAACTAAAAAATTTAATGCCGGTTATCACTAAAAATCCATAACTTGCTAAACCACCAATCATCGAGAAAATAGCCCCCATTGCGTTGGCTTTTTTCCATAAAAATCCAAGTAAAATGACCCAAAAGAAAGTGGCTTCTAATCCACCAAGAGCATTAAGATTAAGCCAAATTAACATTTCAGGGGGATTAAGGGCGGCAATAATCAATAATACTGTGAAAATAAGCGTTGTTAGGGTTGAAAGGTTTTTAATTTTCTTTTCATTTTGAATGGCGTTCGGTTTGATCGCAATATATAAATCTTTAATTAAGGTTGAAGAGGCTTGAATTAACATTGAATCAATCGAAGACATTATTGCTGCCATCGGAGCAGCTAGGAAGATCCCTGCAACCATCGGTGGCATAACTTGTAACATTAAGGTTGGAATAATTTTATCCGACACGGTTAAATTTGGATCTAATGCTCGCCCTAACACGCCTGATAAGTGCATTCCTAGCATTAAAAATGCGACAACAACCGTACCAATAATAATGCCTTGATGTAATGCTTTGCTATCTTTGTATGCCATACTACGCACAATTAAGTTTGGTAATCCCATAATTCCAAAGCAGACTAACACCCAAAATGACAACATAAAAGTGAAATCAAGCGGACGAGATTCTATTCCATAAGGGCTAGTTAAATTAGGATCAATAGTTTCTAAGGTTGTAATTGCATTTTCAATGCCGCCGGTTGCATAAATAACACCGCCAAGTAGCAAGGTTGTGCCTACAATCATTACTACACCTTGAATGGTATCTGTGAGTACAACAGCACGAAAACCACCGATAAAGGTATAAATACCAACGGTTAAGGAAAAAATTAAAATAGCAGTTTGATAAGGAATACCTAAGGTTGTTTCAAGCAAACGCCCCGCACCAAAGAATTGTACGGTCATCATCGCAAAAAAAGAAATGAGCAGTGAGAAACTGGCGATCCAGACCACAAAACGATTTTTATAACGAGCATAAAGTAGATCGTTGATCGTCACACTTTTGGTTTTACGGGCAAGAATGGCTAATCGCTTACCCAGTACGCCTAAGGTTAAAATTACTACTGGCACTTGTATCATTGCCAGTAACACCCAGCCTAAACCAAATTTATAAGCCGCTCCCGGTCCACCAATAAAAGAACTCGCCCCAACATAAGTTGCCGCTGTTGTCATTGCTAATACAAAACCCGACATTGAGCGACTTCCCATATAATATTCATTTAGAAAGCTTTGACCTTGACGTTTTTGATAAGCATAAAAAGCAACACTAAATACGAAAAGTAGGTAAACGATTAAAGGAATTAACATATCAAGACTCATCATTTACCTCTAAATCAATCTCTTTAAACAGTAATTTCACCACAGAGATTGTGATAAAAATAAATAAAATAGGAAAATAAATACAAGCTAATTCAAACCAAATTGGAAAGCCAAGCATACCTTTACCTGCTGGTGAGAAATAGCCAAAAATTATCCAACCAAGAATATAAAAAATAGTCAAAAACAAAGACCAGCGAGCTTCTTTAACAAGCTGCTGTATCGCTAAAAATTTCATTATTGCCTCTTTAAAGCGGTGATATTTTTATAAAAATTTACAAAAATATTTTTAAATGATTTTCCCTTCGATAAGCTCAGGGAGCAAAATAACTAATATTGCCAATCTTTTGGATCGATTCCTAATTCTTGCATTTTGATTTTTGCTGCCTCGGGAATTTCATCGTGACGCGCTTTCATTAAGTCTTCATCGGTTGGGAGTGGTTGTCCTGTGAAAGCGTGTAAAAATGCTTCACAAAGTAACTCACTATTTGTCGCGTGGCGAAGATTATTAATCTGACGACGAGTACGTTCGTTAGTTAAAATTTCTAATACCTTTACAGGAATAGAAACGGTCACTTTACGTACTTGCTCACTTTTTTTACCATGTTCAACATAAGGGCTAATATATTCGCCGTTCCAATCTGCCATTTAAAATCCTTACCATTTAATAAATTAATCATAATTCTAGCAAATTATGAATATAGCCGTCTAGACTTCTTATGATTTTGTTGGTGTTTAATGTAAATTTAAGTAAAATAGACGAGTTTATATGGAGAGTGAAAATGAAATTTAACAAATTATTAAAAAAAACTGCAATTATTTTAGCAATAATAAGTATTACTGCTTGTTCTTCGATCGACCCTAAAACGGGAGAAAGAAAAGATCCTTTAGAAAGTTTTAACCGAGCAATGTGGGCTGTAAATTATAATGTGCTAGATCCCCTTATTCTAAAGCCTGTGGCAAAAGGTTGGCGTGATTATATGCCAAGCCCAATCAAAACAGGTTTAACTAATGTTTCAAATAATTTAAGTGAGCCTGCAAGTTTCGTAAACCGTTTATTACAAGGTGATGGAGAGAAAGCATTAGTGCATTTCAACCGTTTCTGGATAAATAGCACCTTTGGTTTAGGCGGTTTGATTGACTTTGCCAGTGAAATGAAAGATCTTAAATTAAAAGAAAATCGAACCTTTTCACACACATTAGGAAAATATGGAATGGGTGATGGACCTTATATAATGCTTCCTATTTTAGGCCCTAAATCACCAAGAGATTTACTTTCAGAAGTTGATTATACTTATCCTGTATTATCACTCTTAACTTATCCAGCCACAATCAGCAAAAAAATAATTGATGTTGTTGATACAAGAGCAAAATTACTAAATCAAGATGAGATATTGAAACAATCACAAGATCCTTACATTACGTTCCGTGAAGCCTATCTTCAACACAAAAACTTTGAATTAAGAGATGGAAAAACAAAAGAGCAGAATATTGAGGAAGAAAAATTTTCTGAAGAAGATTTAGCTGATATAGATTAAAATCAAATAAATTTCTTCATACAGAAGTCTAAATTAAATATTGATTTCTGTATGAAGAATAAATTTATATCTAAGCCCCAAACATCGCAGAAATAGATTCTTCATTACTAATTCTACGAATCGCTTCTGCTAACATTCCTGATAAAGTTAATTGACGAACTTTACCTAGCGCAATCACTTCTGGTGATAAACCAATGGTATCTGTGATCACAATCTCATCTAAAGCAGGATTACTTAAATTAACTGCTGCATTACCTGATAATACTGGATGTGTAGCATAAGCAAATACTCGTCTTGCACCACGTTCTTTTAATGCTTCTGCTGCTTTTCCTAATGTACCACCGGTATCAATCATATCATCTACAAGGATACAATCACGATCTTTCACATCACCAATAATGTGCATAACTTGTGCGACATTTGCTTTTGGACGACGTTTATCAATAATTGCCATATCCGTATCATTGAGTAATTTCGCAACTGCTCTTGCACGTACTACGCCACCAATATCAGGTGATACTACAATTGGATTTACTAAATCAGTTTTCTTTAAAATGTCATCAATTAATACTGGTGAACCAAACACGTTATCTACTGGCACATCAAAGAAACCTTGTATTTGCTCTGCATGTAAATCACAGGTTAACACTCGATCAACCCCCACACAGGAAAGAAAGTCAGCAACAACTTTTGCTGTAATAGGTACACGAGCTGAGCGAACTCTGCGATCTTGTCTCGCATAACCAAAATAAGGAATAACTGCAGTAATACGACCTGCTGATGCACGACGTAAAGCATCAATCATTACTACTAATTCCATAAGATTATCATTGGTTGGTGCACAAGTGGATTGGACAATAAAAATATCTCCGCCACGCACATTCTCATTTATTTGTACTTGAATTTCGCCATCACTAAAACGG
>PDWI01008319.1_pt1 | contig 15119 bp, 8 predicted proteins | sample 1430891 | NCBI WGS metagenome assembly PDWI01 (sample SAMN01162508, study PRJNA174530) | Oral metagenome, whole genome shotgun sequencing project. | biome: Marine environment; feature: Marine mammal; material: Swab sample of the gingival sulcus; isolation source: swab sample of gingival sulcus... | reverse complement strand
TATAATTTATTACTTTTCGGACAGCCTCTAAATAAGATATTATTTATTTTATAAATTATATTAATTTTTATTTTTGCAATACTAATACACTCATTCCGGGGCGTAGCCCTTTAATTTCTTTAGTAGGATAAGCTTTCACTTTAAATGTTTTTTTATCGAAATCTCCTGAAGCTTTAGTTGCTGTCCATGTTGCAAAGTCACCAAGTACAGCAATGTTTTTTACTTTCCATGTAAAATCTTCATTATCTAAAGCAGGAATAGAACCATTGAATTCTTTACCAACAATAAAATCATTAAGTTTATCTTCTCTAACATTAATAATCATCCAAATGTCTTTAGTATTAATTAAGTTAGCAATAGGAGTTCCGGCTCCGGCAACCTCACCTTCTTCTAATATCAATTCTTGTACTATGCCATCTACGGGAGCATATATTTTTGTTTCTTTCTCGTAGGTATTGACTTCGTCAATAACACCTCCGGCTCTATTAACAAGAGCTTGAGCAGCTTGTTTGTCTTCTTGGCGAGCACCTTGTTTAGCCATGTCGTAAATAGCTTTAGCAGCTTTAGCTAAATCTCTTCTTGCTTTAAATTGTGCGAAAGCTTCATCTTTTTTCTGTTCCGAAACAACTTTTTCTTTAAATAAGTTATTAACTCTCTCGTAAGTTACCTTAGCTAATTCAGCAGCGGTTTTTGCTGTTTGCCATTTATTATAAGCAGCTTGCACTTGTTGTTTTCTGGCTCCTGCATTAGCTTTATTAAGTTGTGATTCAGCAGCCATCTTAGCAGCTTTTGCTTGAGTTAATTTGGCTTGTAATCCGGGAGTTTCTATAGTAGCAATTAAGTCTCCTTTTTTTATGGTGTCGCCTTCGTTAACATGAAAAGAAGCAACTCTGCCGGCAATTAAAGGAGCAATAATTGTTTGTTTTGATTCAATTTGACCTTGAAGATAATTTACAGGCTTTTTAAGTGTAAAATAAATTGAAGCCCCTAATATTAATGCAATTAGTATTATTGCAAAGATTAAATTTTTTTTACTTTTATTTTCCATTTTATTTTGTGTATAGTTTTATAAATGAAACAGACTTAGTCTGATAAATGTCAATTTTATTGATTATTTAGTTATATAATTATCGAACTCGGCACTTTGTCCGCAAATTTCAAGAATCGAAGCTAAGTACATATCGAATTCGTATAGAGCTTTTAGTTTTTTTAGTTTTATTGCAGAACGATATAATGCTGCATCTATAACATTTGTTGATGTAGCAAGTCCTTGCTTAAAAGCTTTTGTTCTGGCGCGAAATAATTCATCTGCAAATTTTAAATCTTTATCCAAACTGGCAGCTAATTCTTTTTGTTTAAGAATTTCTTGATAATTTTTGCGTACCAGCACTTGAATATCCGAAGTAGCTTGTTTTTTTAAATACTGTAAACTTTTGTTTAAAGCCTTAGCTTCTCGTATTTCATTATGCCTTTTTAACCCATCGAAAATAGAAAACTTTATTCCAACTCCTACAAACCAATCAAATTGTTTTGAAAGAGGAAAATTATCGGTATATAAATGTTTTTGACCAAGTAAAGCAATTGTTGGCATATATGATGAACGTTTTGCCTTTATGTTTTGAATACTTAACTCTTCGCTTAAATATAATTTCTCTAAGTCGGGGTAGTGTAATTTAGCCTCTTCTTGGTAATAATCCAGTTTTTTTAGTTTATCACTTAAAAACATTTTTGTATTTAACTCTCTAGTGCATTCATCCACTCCTAAAATTCCGGCAAGAGCTGTTTGTGCTAATTCCAAATCTTTTTTAGAAGATAATAATTCCCTTTCGGCATCTGCAAAAGCAGCTTGTGCTTGCAACATTTCCACTTCGGCTATCATACCGTTTTTTACCATTAATTTAGCATTGTTTAAATGTTGCTTGGTTACATTATAGGCCTCTTTTCGTACTTTAACTGCCTCTTGAGCTAATTGTACTTGAAAATAATATTGAGTAAGCTGGGATAATAATTTGTCTTCTTCGGCTTTTATCTCAGAATTTTCAATTTTTTCTTTTATTTTACCTGCTTTTACTCCGGCATTTATTTTACCTCCTGTAAATATAGGGTAGGTCATAAGTAAGTCAACTGAAGTTACGTTTTGTTTTTGAAACGTGTGACTCCAATCACCTAATACTCCCGGATTTTGCATTACGTAACCTGCCATTTGTTTTAAAATAGGACTGCTATTTAATATTTGTCCCAGAGCCGGATCTGTCATTAATTTTTGACCTATTTCACTTTTTTTATAATTTAGGTCTATACCAATGTCTTGGTTTAAATGAACATATTGACCTGTTAACAAAATGCTTGGCAACCTGTAACTTAATGTTTGTTTTTTTCCGTATTTTGATTGACTATTTATGAATGTACTAATACTTAAAAATATTAGTGCTAAAATAAAAAATTTAATTTTCATTATTTAACTTTTTATAAATTTATTTAGTTTATATACATTTGTTTTTGTAATACCGTTAGTTCATATTAACATTTTAGTATCAAAAAAACTTCTTAACATTTTATGATTAAAGGAGTATTTTTATTATTTAGTTCCTTTAAATAAATGAGTTAAGAAAGTTACTATTATTTTTTTATTAATTTCAGACCGCAAATAAATATAATAATCTTCAATTTTGCAAATAAAATTGAACTCAGGTTGTTAAACTATTGAAAATATATGGCTTTATGTTAAATAAAAAAACCTCAGAAAATTTTAAGATTTCTGAGGTTTAATAAGTTAATGATTGGAAGTATTTATTTCTATATAAAATAAAAATATTTTAAACATCTTCTTAATTTTTTTAGTATCGTATTAGCATCCGCAACCTGAGAAATTCAATTTTTCTCCGGCAAGAGGATGGTTAAAATCCATTTTTACGGTTTCATCTGTAATTTCCAAAACAATACCGTTAAGTCTGTTGCCTTGTGCATCTTGCATTGGAACAGTATTACCTAATTTTATAATTTTTTCGTTTATTTTTCCGTCTTGTTCAAAAATGTTTCGAGGTATATCAACAATAGCTTCAGGGTTAACTTGTCCGTAAGCATCGTCAGGATTTAATGAGAAATTAAATTCTTTTCCTGTTTTTAAACCTTCTAAATGTTTTTCGAAAGCAGGTAACATGCGTCCTGCACCAAATATAAATTCTAACGGTTGATTATCTTGAGTTTCTTCTACTAATTCACCATTTATATCGTTAAGATGTAATTTATAAGATAATGTTACGAATTTATTTCTTGAAATTTCCATTTTATTATTTTTTATTATTACTTATTTTATGGGTACAAATAAACGTTTATTTTTTGGATAAATAAAATAATTTTTAAAATATAAGTTTTTTTAGTTCATTATAACCAAATTATATAGAATTGATTTAAACTTTTTATTTACAAACTTAAATTTATAATCTTCTTATTTTTAACGCTTTATAACTTATAAGTGATAAGTGATAAGTGATGGGTGATAAGTGATGAGCGATAGGTGATTAGTGAAAGGTGATGAGCGATATAAAGGTATCTCGTACCAAAAAAAACATTGTTAAAATAGTAGAAGGAAAAAAATTAAATGAATATATATTGTAACTTTATATTAACTTTCGTTATATTTAAAGTATGCTTATATTTTTTTTATAATCAAAAAAAATTAATTTTGTATATGTTTTAGGCAAACCTTAGGTATGTAAAATTATAATCAAATGAATAAGTTAATATTATTTTGGGCAATATTTATTTTACAAATACCTTTATTTTCTCAAAAAAGAATAAAGGCAAGTGGTAATATAATAAAAAAAGAATTTAAGGTTTCTGATTTTAATAATTTAAATATTTCGGGTTCGTGCGATATAAATATTTCTATAGGCGAAAAAATAAAGTTAGAAATAGAAGCTGCCGATAATGTTATTCCCATAATACTTGTGGATGTTGAAGAAGAAACTCTTAATATTAATTTAGGTAACAATATTGTTACAAATATATCAAAAACAACAATAAATTTAATTGTTCCAAAATTGGAGTTGATAAATATAATTGGCTCGTGTAGTATGAAAATAAAAAATAAATTTTCAGCAAATAATTTGAAAATAATAGGAGAGGGGGCTGTAAATATTAATTGTAAAAAATTATTAGTAAAAAATTTATTTGTTAAAATGAAAGGTAGTTCTAATATAAAAATAAATTATGAATCGTGTAATAATATTAAATTGGATGCTATAGGTAGTGTAAATATAGATTTTAATAATTTGAAGTGTAATAATTTTACGGCTAATATTGATGGAAGTGGAGAAATGAATGTTAAAGGAAAAACGAAAGAAATGAAAATTAATGGAGCCGGAACAATAAAAATATTGACTCATAATTTTGTATCAAAAGAAGCAAATATATTATTAAAAGAAAGTTGTGATTGTAAAGCTTATGTTAGCGATAAATTATTTGTTAATTTATATGGATTAAGCGAATTAAAATGTATGGGAAATCCCAAGGTTGTTGAAGAGAATGTAGAACCTATGGCATCGTTAAAACTAGTGAAAAAATAAGTTTACAATATTAAAAATATTAAGTGAATAAATTAAAAATATGACTATAATAAATAAAATCAAAGAATTAGCAGAGTTTTATAATAACGAAGTAATAAATATAAGAAGACACATACATGAAAATCCTGAACTTTCTTTTCAAGAGTATAAAACATCGGAATATATTTGTAGTGTTCTTACAAATTTGGGTGTAAGTTATAAAAAGGGATATGTAAATACAGGAATTGTTGCAAAAATAGAAGGTAAAAATCCGGATAAAAAAATAATAGCTTTGCGTGCAGATATGGATGCCTTGCCCGTCATTGAAAATTATAATCACTCTATAAGGTCTAATAACGAAGGAGTTATGCATGCTTGTGGTCATGATGCTCATTCCGCATCATTATTGGGTACAATGATGATTTTAAATGATTTAAAAGAGTATTGGGAAGGTACTATATTATTTATTTTTCAACCGGGCGAAGAATTGTGCCCCGGAGGTGCTAAACTTATGATGGAACAAGGTGCTTTAGACAATCCTAAGCCTGAAATTATAATTGGTCAACATGTGTTGCCTGATATGCCTACAGGAGATGTGGGTTTTCGAAAAGGTATGTATATGGCTTCGGGAGATGAGATTTTTATTACCGTAAAAAGTACAGGTGGTCATGGAGCCATGCCTCATAACTATCCCGATGTTGTTGTTGTTGCTTCTAATATTATTGTAGCAATGCAGCAAATTGTGAGTAGGGTAGTACCTGCTTATATTCCAACAGTGCTTTCCTTTGGTAAATTTATAGCAGAAGGAGCAACTAATGTAATTCCTCCAAAAGTAGAAATAGAAGGAACTTTAAGAACTATGAACGAAGAATGGAGGACTAAAATAAAAGAAAAAATAAAAAAAATAGCTTATAATACTGCTGATATAATGGGAGCAGAGTGTATTGTGAATATTAAAGACGGCTATCCCGTAGTTAATAATAATGATAAAGTTACTGAGATTTCGCAAAAAGCAGCATACGAATATCTAGGAAAAGAACATGTTCATAATATGGATTTAAGGATGACTGCCGAAGATTTTGGATATTATTCGCAAGAATATCCTTCTACTTTTTATCGTTTTGGAGTTAAACAACCGGATAATGAAATTACCGGTAGCTTACATAGCTCTGATTTTAATTTAAATGAAAATTCATTGCTTACATCTACCGGATTAATGGCTTATATAGCTATATCTAATCTTATTTAGATTTATAATGAATAAAAATAATTATGTTTATCTATTTATAAGCTTTTCAAATTAAATTTATTTGATTAATTTATTTTGTTATTTCGGAAAACTGCCATAAATTTGCACTACATATTAATAAATAAAAACAATAAAAATGGCTTACGTAATTAATGATGATTGCATTGCATGTGGAACATGTATTGATGAATGTCCGGTTGAGGCTATTTCAGAAGGTGAAATCTATTCAATTGATGCATCTGCTTGTACTGATTGTGGAACTTGCGCTGATGTTTGCCCTACTGAAGCAATTTCTCCGGAATAGTATGCAGTTATCACAAAAAACAGATTTTAAAGGTGTGCAAAAAGTTTTGTACACCTTTTTGTTTTTATAGAAGTGATTAAAATTTTTTTTATAAATCTGAATTTAATTACATTATTGATGTTAGTTGTTAGCCTTTTTACTAATAACCATAGTTGCCAAAGGTAAGAAAGTTAAATGCTAATAGCCAATAGTAGTCAGAAAAATTAAAATTAAATGAATGTCCTGATTAATATTCAGCCGACATTTTTATATTTATTTTTTTTGTAAGTTTATTAATAGGGACTCCTATTTTATTTAGTTCTAATGATATCGGTTGAAAATGATTACATTTAAAAGTAATAATTCCATTAGTGTCTTCAGGTACCATAAAGCTAAAGTAGCCATTACTATCACAAGTTTTATTAACTAATACTCTACCATTGGAATTTAATTTAACTTCTACTCCATTTATAGGAATTTTGGATGTTTTTGTAACAACTTCTCCATAATATTTTATAAAGTTAATTTTTTTGCTTTGTTTAAAAGAATAAATATCATCATTGGAAGTTTTTTCTTCTTCTGAGCGGTTAGAGCAAAAATAACCTTTTAAATCATTGTCATCATTATTTATGTAAATAATACCAAAATCATCGTATTCTGAATTTATTGGAGCAGGCATTGAATATGCCGGAGAATATTTACCTTCATCAATCAAGCAATAATAAATATCTAAACCACCTTTGCCTCCTATTTTATTAGAAGCAAAAAATAATCTGCCGTCTTCTCTTACGTAAGGAAATAATTCGTTATTTTCCGTATTAATATTAGGTCCTAAATTATGAGGATAGCTTAAAAAACCATTCATATATTTAGAAACATATATATCCATACCGCCATAACCTCCGGGTTTATTTGATACAAAATACATTAAACCATTATCTTCGTCAAGATGAGCATGCATATAAACAAATTTTTTCTGAGGAAGACTAATAGCTGAGACTTCTTTTTGCCATTGTCCTTTAACTTTTTGGGCTGTATAAATATTTAAATAATTTTGATTTACTCCTTCTTTTGAATTATTTCTGGTTATAAATGCTATATTATATTTTTTATTGAAACAAACAGGACCGTTATTTAATTCCGCTTTAAGATTTTTATCAAATTCTTGTAATTTATTATTCTCATCAATAATAAATAATTTATACAATTTATTTTTACTTGTTTTATTCGATTTTAGACTAGCTCTATTGGATGCAAAAACAATAGTGTTTTCATATTTTACAGGACCTATTTCGGATGCCGCAGTATTAAATTCTAAATTAGAGATTTCAAAAACGGGTTTATTTGAATTTTTTTTAAGTTTATTTGTTTTTCTATTATTATCAGTTTCACTAATACTATCTTTTTTAGATTCTTCAGTATTGTTTTGTTGGTTTTTTATTAGATTCTCATATCTAAAATTAAGTTGTTTAGCTAATTCTTTTTTATTTAAAATATTCAACTTAGAAATAACATGTTTTAAAATTTCAGCATCGTAATATGTAGAAGACCCTGCAATGGTGTAATAAATAATAGCTTGTGAAGTGTCTTTTAGCATTAAAGAACAATCACCTGCATACATTACGGAACGATAATCATTGTTATTTTTTTTAATTTGTTTTTTATATATTTTTAAAGCTTTATCATATTGTTTGTTTGTATACATTACATATGCCTTGCTATTATCTGTTTTTGAAGTTGTGACCTGAGAATACCCATATGTTACATTTAAAAAGAATAATATAAATAATATAAATATTTTCTTTATATTAGGAATTATATTTTTAGAATTACTCATCATTTGTATTTAAAATTAAAAATTTTTATTAAAATAAAATGTAATTAATTATACTAAAAAAATCTAGGATTAAATATTTTCTTTTTTTGAAAATTAAAATCATAGCTTAATAAAATTTCATGTGCTCCGTCATTGTATTTTCTTAGCTCTTTCAAACTCATGTCGTAAGAATAAGCAACTTTAATTTTATTGTTTATTTGATATTGTAATATTCCTCCCAAAGTAGAATTTGTTCTATATAAAAAACCAATAGAAAAACGCTTATGAATTATTGCTGCTAAATTTAAATCCAAAACAGGGCGATGAGCTCTTGTTATTCGAACAAAAGTTGAAGGTTTAAGAGCAAAATTAGTATCTATTTTAAATAATCGTCCATACATAATATAATAATGTCTTACTTGTTTTTTTTCTGAATTAACAACATCATTTGTTTTATATTCATTTTCGATAATTCTTGGAATAGAAACACCAAAGTAGTAATTTTTAGCAAAAATGTAAACTCCAAAACCAAAGTTAAATAGAGTTTCGTCTTCGGGTACATTATTATAAGCTTCATCAATAGAAGTTATATATGATAAGTCAGCCATGTTAAATAAATATTTATCAAAACCTCCTTGTAAACCTAACGATAAAATATTTTTTTCGTTAAGTTTTAATTGATATGCGTAACAACCGGAAACACTAAATTGTTCAACAGGACCTTGTTTGTGTAGGAATAGGTTACCGCCTACTCCCATTTTTTTATTAACCAAAGCATGTCCGTTAATAGTATTTGTTTTGGGAGCTCCATCGAAACCAACCCAACGTCTTCGGTTTATATAGTTTAAGCTTAAAAATTTATGAGATCCTGCATATGCAGGATTTACAGCTAATGTGTTAAACATATATTGTGTATATAAAGGGTCTAATTGTGCCTTTGATTTACCTGTAAAAACATATAAAAATGCTACTATTAAAAAAATTTTTATGTTTATTTTATTTATTTTCATCTTTAATATTGATAAATTAGATTTTAAGAATAGATAATATTATTTTTTAATATAAATATATCCTTTAATAACTGATTTAGATTTTTTTATTATTAAAATATAGTAATATGTTCCTTCTTCTAATTCTTTGTTTTTAACTCCCGAGCAGTTTCCCAGTCCTGCCCAAGAGTTATCGTAATTAGATTTCTTGTAAACTTCTTGCCCCCATGAATTATATACCATTAAATCAACTTCACCTAATTCTTTTAAATTAGGAATAATAAATACGTCATTAACTTTATCTCCATTAGGAGAGAATGAAGTTGTTATTTTATTTTTTTCTTTACAAACTATTGAAGTTAAATTAATAGTAACTTTAGCAGAACTACATTTACCATCAGGATTACAGCCTTTATATATAAACCATTCTGTAGAACAAGCTGAAGTTGTAAGAGATTTATAAGTAATAGTATTATCATTATTTACCGATATTTTACCGGTACAATTACCTTTGTCTGATATTTTAATAAGTATTTTGTCATTAACATCAGGGTCAATATCATTTATAAGGACATCAATAACTTTTGTGCTTCCTGCTTCCATTTCAACAGCATCATCATTTAAAATAGGCGGATTATTTGTGTTTGTTATTTCAACTATAACAATTGCAGAAGCACAAGCTCCTTTTGTGTCACAAATTTGATAACGAATAGTGTCTTCACCTACAAAGTTGTCATCAGCTGTATAAATTATACGAGAATTACTAATTGTAGTTTTTCCGTGTTTTGCATCTTTTGTTATTGTTAATGTGTTGTTATCTAGGTTGTTGTCTATATCGGTATCATTAGAAAGTACATCAATTGTAACACTTTCTTTTTGGTGAACTGTAGCATTATCTTTTATTGCAACAGGAAAATCATTAACCGGATTAACAGTTATGTTAACTTCATTTTCGGAGCAAAGGTTTCCTGCATCACAGAGCATATATTTAAATACATCTGTACCATTATAGTTTAAATCTGGTTTATAAATAAATTTGTTGGTTTTTATATCTAAAGTAACATTTCCATGTTCCGGTTTTTTGCTAACACTTATAACAAGTTCTTCGGGCTCGTTATCAATATCTGAATCGTTATTAAGCACATCAATTGAAACAGATTCATCTTCTTGTACAGAAACTTCATCCGCTTTGGCTACCGGAGCATCATTAATTGGTTCTACGGTAATGTTAACAATAGCTTGGTCACAATGTCCATCGGTATCACAAACCCTATAAATAAACTTATCGCTACCAAAGAAGTTCAAATTAGGTGTATAAAAAATTAAACCATTTTTAATTATTGCTTTTCCGTTTGTTGGATTATTCACAATAACCAAAGTTGAACTATCAATGTTATTTTGAGGGTCTGTATCGTTTAGCAGAACATTAATGCTTTTGGTATTATCTTCATCAAGGGTAATGGCATCATTTTTACAAGAAGGGGATTCATTACTTATTGAGATGTTAACATTAGCTGTATTACTTTCAACTCCTTCAATATCTTTAATTGAATAATAAAAAACATCATTACCTACAAAATTAATGTTTGGCATATAAGTTATAGTCTTTTGTGAGGCATCGTAAATGATTTTACCATTTAAAGGTTTTAAGATTAATTTTAATGAAGTGTAATCAATTTCACTGTCAGAATCACTGACCAAATCATTAATATTCATTTCTATTTCTTGATTTTGTGAAGTAGATATATTACTATTAGTAGCTACAGGAGCATCATTTATACTATTTATGGTTACTTTTACAGTATATATGGCACTACGATTGTTTTCGTTTTGTTGGTCATCAACATAAACATCTATATTAAGTTCACCATTAAAGTTTGGTTTGGGAACTATTTTATTATCTATAATGGAATAATTATCTCCCGGGAGGATAACAATTTTAAAATCATTTGGATATATATTATCAGAATCGTTAACTATAAGGTTGCTTAATAATATATCAAATGATTCGTCTTCATTAAAAGTTAAAGTAGTTTGACCTGTAATAACAGGAGCATCATTAACCGATTTAATATCTACAGGTAATTGATATATAGAACTTATGTTATTTTCAGATTGGTTATCACTAACACTAACATTAACAAATATTCTACCGTTATAATCTTTTGTAGGAACTACAGTATTACCGGATATCATATAATTTTGTCCCGGGTTAACTATAATTTTAAAATCATTAGGGAATGTATTGTCAATATCTTCAACAGAGAGATCACTTAATAATATTGTAATAGGTTCATCCTCGTTAGATGATAAAGTTCTGGAACCGGTAATTCTTGGTCTGTCGTTTATAGGAGCTACATTAAAAACAACATTTGCTGTAGAGCAAAATCCCAATTGATCACAAATTTGATAAATTAATTGATCTTGCCCAAAGAAATTATTATCAGGTAAATACTGAATTAATCCGTTATTTAAAACAGTAGCATTCCCGTTTGATGGTCCCGCAACAATATTTAAAGAAGAAACCACAATATCATTTTGTAAATCGGTATCGTTTTGTAAAACATTTACTGTTGTTTCATTATCTTCGTCTAAAGAAACCTCATCGTCATTTGATATAGGGCAATTATTAGATACTATAATAGTAATTTTTCCGGAACAACATAAATCACCTTGATCACAAATAGAGTAAGTAATATAATCTACTCCGTTATAGTTGGTTTCTGGAGTATATGAAATGGTTCCGTCATAATTTTCAGTTGCTTCTCCATGAGTTGAAGTTTCAAGTATGTTAAGCGATTGTAAATTAAGGTTGTTATCTATATCATTTATATATTGTACAACGTTAATGATTACTTTAGTGTTTTTATGAGTTGAAGCATTAATATCTTGACCTATAGGAGCATCATTTACACTTTTAACTTCAATTTCAACATTATAAATTTCACTAATATTATTTTCGCTCGAAGAATCTTTAACTCTAACAGGAACTGTTAAGGTGCCAAAAAAGTTATTATTAGGAGTTATAGTATTATCAACTACCGAATAATTTTCGCCACTTGAAGTTAACAAAGTAAGTTCATTAATATTATTATCAACATCATTTATTAAAAGATCTGATATTTTTAATGTATAACTTTGATCTTCGTCAATGGATATTTCTTGTTTTACTCCAATTATTACAGGAGGATCGTTTATTGGTATAATGTTAACAGAAAGAGGATATAATGCCGATTGTCCTTCTAAGTCTTTAATTATTATATTTACTTTTAATTGTCCTGTAAAGTTAGTTAAAGGAGTAATTTTATTGTTGTTGACAGTATAATTGTCTCCTGATAAAACAATTAGAGTATGTTGATCGGGATATGTATTATCAGGATCCTGTACAATTATATTAGATAAAGGAATGGAGAAAGGAGTATCCTCTTCCATATTAATAATTGATTGTCCTGTAATAATAGGAATGTCATTTATAGGTGTTACAGTGAAACTAGCATCCATTGAAGAAGATAGTTCGCCGTCTGATGCGGTAAATGTAACTTTTGTATTTCCATTCCATTCAGGATCTTCAATAGTTATAATTGCAATATTATTATTGTTAATTGTAACATTTATTTTATCATTACCGGATGTAGTCCATTGAATATCTGAACTGTTAGTTTTATCATCATTAACAAATAATGATAATTCAATATTATTAAAAGTTTCTCCTTCTTGTACCGAATAATCAGGGAAAGGAGTTAATTGCGGAGGATTATTATTATGAACAACTTTTATTGTAATATTATATACATCACTTGTTCCGTTATTAGGATCGGTAACAGTTATAGGCACTGTTATATTTCCCATTACATCGGAACTTATGGAGTTATTATTAACAGTATATCCGTTTCCCGGAAGAATTGATAAATTAAAACCTTCAGGATAATTATTGTCCACATCGTTAACAATAATGTCAGTTAAATTTATAACACTTAAAACATTATTAGGAATGGCAATATTTTTTTGTCCTGTTATAACAGGTAAATCATTTACCGGCAATACGGTAACTATAATGTTAAAACTATTACTAACTAATGTTCCTTCGTTGACATGAGCATTAACATTAAGTGTTCCTGAGAAATTAGGTGAAGGAGTAATTGTATTTCCCGAATGGGTATAATTTTCTCCATCTTCAACTATTAATACATAAGATGTTGGGTCGGAACCTTCATCATCTGATAATTCTATATCCGATAATTGAAGAGTGATTGAGTTGTCTTCTTGTATTTCTAAAACATTTTGTTTTATAAATACAGGTGCATCATTTATTGATATTACATTTATATTAACCGTAGCTATGTCATGATAATTGGCACCATCTGAAATTTCATATTGAAAATCATCATTTCCAAAATAATTATCATTAGGAGTATATAATATCATATTAGAACTTAATGAAGCTATACCATGTTTGGGAGGTTGAATAATTTTTAATGAACTTTCAATAATATCATTTTGAGGGTCAGTATCATTTTCTAACACATCAATCAGTACAGGTTTATCTTCGTTTGTTTGTGCATTATCATCCATTGCATTAGGAGCATTGTTTGAGATGCTTATGTTAATTGTTCCGTTAACACATAAATTTTCAGTGTCACAAATAGAAAATCCAAAACTATCATCTCCAAAGTAACTTTCTGTAGGAGTATAAGTAATAGAATGATTATTAATGTTTAATACAGCTGTTCCATGATTAGGATTAGAAGTTAATGAAAGAGAATTATAATTAATGTTATTATCAACATCGTCAACTATTGTAGATATATCAATAGTGACAGGCATATTTTCTTTAGTGGATATAGGTGATTGGTCTGTAATAACCGGAGCATCATTAACGTTATTAACAGTAATAGGGAATGTGAGAATATTACTGATATTATTAGTTGTCTCAGAATCGCTTACCTGAGCATTAATGTTTATAACACCATTGTAGTCGTGAGCAGGAGTTATGATATTATCTGCAACAGAGTAATTCTCTCCGGCAAGAATATTTAAAACAAAATTTGAGGCATCAGTATCTATATCGGTAATATCGAAATCACTAATACTAAAACTTAGAGGTGTGTCTTCTAAAATTGTACTTGTCCCGTTGTATGAATTAATTACCGGAGGGTCATTAACAGGATTAACAGTAAATAAAACAGTCACACTAGAAGAAGAATTCCCGTCGGAAGCTGTAAAAATAACATTTTCCGAACCATTCCAATTTTCATCGGGTATAGATATGTTTGCTACGTTTGATACTAATGAAATAGCAATGTTGGTTGTTGAAGAAACGCTCCATTGAATATTGTCACCTTCTTCATCTGTAACATGATTGTTTAAATTAATGCTTGTAAAAGATTCTCCTTCGTCAATAGTTTGGGCTGAGATACCTGAAATAATAGGGGGGTCGTTTACGGGTGTTACTATAAAATTAACCACAGTAGAAGCGGTTTCTTGTCCATCACTTGCTGTAAAAGTAATTGCTTCAGTACCATTCCAAATATCATCTTTAGTTGAAATAGAAGCTATACCACTAGTTATGTTTATAGTGAAATTTATAGGAGTAGATATAGTCCAGTTAATTTCATCCCCATCAGGGTCGTTAATATACGAATTTAAATTAAGATTGTTAAAATTACTTCCTTCGGCAGCTATTTGATCCGGTATAGGGTTTATAACAGGAGGGTCGTTTACGGGAGTAACTGTAAAATTAACATTAGTACTAACATTTACGGTTCCATCATTAGCTATAAAAGTAACAGTTTCTGTTCCGTTCCAATTAATATCAATAGGAGTAATTGATGCTATTCCGTTATTTATTACAATATTTAAATTAGTAGGGTTATTACTACTCCATGTAATAATATCACCATCTACATCGGAAACATAATTGTTCAGATTTATGTTAGAAAAAGTTCCTCCCTCGGCTATTGTTTGCGAAGGAATAGGAGTTATTACGGGGGCATCATTAACTTCTGTTAAAGTAAATGTTACAGTTGTACTTGTTGATAGGCTGCCATCGCTTGCAGTAAAAATAATATCTTCGGAACCATTCCAATTTATATTGTTAGGAGTTACAGTAGCAATTCCGTTTGATATTGAAACCGAATAGTTTGTGGGTGGTTGATAAGTCCAAGTTATCGGGCTTCCTTCAACATCTGTTGTGTAAGAATCCAAATCTAAAGTAAAACTATTACCTTCTTCTGCA
>PDWI01007836.1_pt1 | contig 15120 bp, 12 predicted proteins | sample 1430891 | NCBI WGS metagenome assembly PDWI01 (sample SAMN01162508, study PRJNA174530) | Oral metagenome, whole genome shotgun sequencing project. | biome: Marine environment; feature: Marine mammal; material: Swab sample of the gingival sulcus; isolation source: swab sample of gingival sulcus... | reverse complement strand
TAGCACTTTTTTCACGCTTTCCTGGCCAATCACATAATCGTCTAAATGGGCTTTAATTTGGCTGGGGGTGGCGAGCACAAAGTCTTCGCTGTTTTTATCGGCTGCTTTATAGGCCAATAATTCATTGCCGTCAGCCAGACAATAGCTGCAAATCGCTACACCGGGTTGGTCACCGGTAATCATGCCATTGGCGTCAGCTTTATTGCGCCCGCAGAAAGAGCAAAGCAGGTTGTTATGCGGTTTTTTGCTGGTACTCATGTCGGATTAGCCCTCACGTTTTGCAATCACGTGATCTACCAAGCCATAAGTTTTGGCTTCTTTGGCGGATAAATAATGATCACGGTCAGTGTCTCTGGCAATAATTTTGACCGTTTTTCCACTGTGTTTTGCCATGATTTTATTCAGGTTATCACGCATTTTTAGAATTTCTTTGGCGTGAATATCGATATCGCTGGCTTGGCCTTGAAAACCTCCCAACGGTTGGTGAATCATCACCCGCGAATTCGGCAGCGCATAACGTTTACCCGCTGCCCCCGCATTTAACAAAAATGCCCCCATTGATGCTGCCTGGCCGATGACCATTGTCGAAACATCGGGTTTAATAAACTGCATAGTGTCATAAATCGACATACCCGCCGTCACCGAGCCACCCGGTGAATTGATATACAAAGCAATATCGGCATCGGGATTTTCGGCTTCTAAAAACAGCAGCTGGGCAACAACCAAATTGGCACTTTCGTCAGTCACCGGACCGACCAAAAAAACGATACGCTCTTTCAGTAAGCGCGAATAAATATCAAAAGCACGTTCGATGCGGCCGGTCTGTTCGACCACCATAGGGATGGGCATAAAAGCTTGAGTTTCTGTCGTCATGGCTGTAGGGTAAAATCAGTAAAATAAGGCGGCTATTGTAGCAAAACTATGCATAGTTTGCGGGTTTTTATGCTGTTTTTGCTGCAGCAATTAAGTGCTGGCGCCATCAGCTGCCGCCGGTGGTGAATTAGCGGTTTGCGCAGATATTTTACCTTTGTGATTTTTGCTGCTTTTACCCGTTGGTATGGGCAGGCGAACGATGGCTTTTAGGCCGACATCGTTAACAAACTGCAACTCGCCGTGGTGGGCATCCAAAATGGCTTTGACCATAGATAATCCCAGACCATTACCGTTAGCAGTATCACGATGTTTTTCCAGACGATAAAAGCGCTGTGTTAATTTATCAATATCTTCTTCAGGCACACCGCTACCGCTATCATGCAGGGTGAGTTGTGCCGTTTGGTTTTTCGCTACCGTTTCTAAAGTGATTAAAATACGCCCTTTTTCCGGTGTGTATTTAACAGCATTGGTAAACAGATTAACAATCGCTTGAGATAACAGTGTCTTGTCACCGATAACAATAATATTAGGGGCTAAGTTTAGATTGACCTTTTGGGCTTTTTCCTCGGCTAAGACATCATAAAAATCCATGATTTCCATGATCAGGTTCGATAAGTTGACTTCTTGTTTTAAAATTTCCGCCGTACCTGATTCGACATGAGCAATACGCAACAAAGAGGTGAAAGTATTCAACAAATTATCCGTTTCTACCAGTGCTTTTTCAGCTTCTTGGCGGATTTCCCCGTCACTTTTTCGGGCGATGGTTTCAATGTTGGCACGCAACCGCGTTAGGGGTGTGCGTAAGTCATGGGCGATATTGTTAGACACTTGCCGCGCATTTTGCATTAAATCATCGATTTTATCCAACATATTATTCAAGCCCCGACCTAAATCGGCAATATCATCGTGTTGCCGAGACGGTGGCACGCGCAAATCCAAATTACCCGCGACAATCGACTGACTGACACGTGCAATCCGATCGATACGCTTAATCGACTGAAACGAAACCAGCAAGCCCCCCAAAAAACCAAAAACCAACAAAGCCAGTAAGGCTGTTGATAAGGCATCTAAAATATCTTCACGACGCTCGGTGGCATCATAACTGTTTTTGCCGATAAATAATTTAGTGCGGTCGGGTAAGGTGACGGTTTTACCAAGAATATTGCCTTTTTGTTCGATGCTGGAATCATTGGTAACCACCTTTTTTGCCGCAATTTGCAGTAAATCGGTGTTATCGTCGGGGGCTTTTTTCAGCTCGGCCAAGACGGGGATTTCTTCAATATTACCTGCAACTTTGCGCCCAGCATGTTCGATAAAAAACGCATAAGGTTCGGTTTCAATACCCAGCTGCAAGCTTTGGTAACTGCCGATAAAGCGTGAAATTTCAGCATTTACTTCTTTTTCGATACTGGCTTCGATATTTTTATCAATCGTCACATAAGCCACGCCGAGCATGGCCAGCGAAGCAATCAAAAACAACAACGAGTACAATACACTTAATCTAAATATATTGTTTTTAATTAATCGTTTAAATAAATGCGGATGTTTATCCATACGGGCATTAAATTAGTTTAGTCGAGTAGCTTAGCGGCTGGAAAAAGCAAAAAACCGCGACTTTATGCCGCGGTTTTATCCTTGCTGTCATTAATCGATTTTAAGCATATAACCGGCACCGCGGACGGTGACAATCGGTTGTTTTTTCACAAATGGGTCAAGTTTTTTACGCAAACGTGAAATATGGACATCAATAATATTGGTTTGCGGGTCAAAATTATAATCCCAGACATTTTCTAGCAGCATGCTGCGGGTAATCACCTGATTGGGTTTTTTCATAAAAAATTCCAGCAACGTATATTCACGCTGCAGTAAATCGACTTCCTGGCCGTTAACTTTGACCGTACGCGACAACAGGTTAATTTCTAAGTTACCGTTGGTGATAACGGTTTTGCCAAATTCGCTTTGACTGCGTTTTGATAATACTTCAACACGTGCTAATAATTCAGAAAAGGCAAACGGTTTGACCAAATAATCATCACCACCGGCTTTTAAGCCTTTAACGCGCTCATCAACGTCATCCAACGCCGATAAAATTAGTACCGGGGTTTTGTTGTCGGTAGCACGCATGGTTTGAATAATTTTCAAGCCTTCGACTTCTGGCAACATGCGATCGACAATCATCACATCGTATTTTTCCGTAGTGGCCAAAAATAAACCGTCTTTGCCATTGTCGGCGTGGTCAACGATATGGTTTGACTCTTTTAAGCCTTTGACAATATAAGCCGCGACGCTTTGGTCGTCTTCGATAAGTAAAATTTTCATGCTTTGTCCTCGTTAAATTGTTGGGGTAGTTGTCCAGCGTTTTAGCCGGTATTTGTCTTTCAATGCGATTCAACCACAGTGTATTGGCCTTCGATAACGTCGGTGTTTGATGCTTTGCCGTTTTTACCAAACTGCTGGCGCTGCACCCATGCTGGTGACCATTTTTGCTGCCATTGGGCTTTTTTCTGTGGGTTGACAAACAAACCGGCAATCAGCATGGTGATTAACATAAACATCATAAAGCCTAAGCCAATAACGAATAAAAAAAACGCCAAACTGCCCAAAACAATACTGGCGAGCAGGGTTTTTACTGTTTGCATAGTTGCTCCTGTTATATTATTTAATGTTTTAGCGTATTGTAGCTAAAGAAAATTACCAAAATCCTAATCAATAATTAATAATATTTCATTAAAATTAGAACTTGTAATCTTTTGTATTGGGCTGAGGTCATGTCACTGCCGGTACGTTGATAAAAATACGCGTAACCGCCCCAGTGCCTCGGTCAGTTGTTCGGCATTAGGCAAAAACACCATACGAAAATGGTCAGGTAAATCCCAATTAAAGGCGGTGCCTTGCACCAGCAGCATCTGCTGATGCGTGACCAAATCCAGCATCATTTTTTCATCGTCCTGGATATTAAACCGCTTTTGGTCAAGCTTGGCAAAGCAGTAAATCGCGCCACGCGGCTTGGTGCAGCTGACACCCTCGATATCATTTAACAAGCGATAGGCAATATCACGTTGTTCACCCAGGCGCCCCGTGGGCAGGGTTAACTCATGAATGGTCTTGTCGTGGTTGAGTGCTTCAGGAATAACATATTGCGCTTGCACATTGGCACACAAGCGCATAGAAGCCAGCATATTCAGCCCCGCTAAGTAGCTTTTGGCATGATTTTTGCATCCGCTAATCGTCATCCAGCCGGCGCGAAAACCCGCCAAACGATAGGATTTTGACAAACCGTTTAAGCTAATTACCAGCAAATCGTCTTGCAAACTGGCAAACGGGATATGCTCAGCCTTATCGTATAAAATCTTATCGTAAATTTCATCGACAAAGACCGGTAAATGATGCTGTCGTGCCAGCTCGGCAACGGCGAGCAGCGTCTCGCGGCTGTAGACGCTGCCAGTGGGGTTATTGGGATTAATCAGCACAATCCCTTTGGTTTTATTGCTGATTTTAGCACGCATATCGTCAATATCGGGGTTCCAATCGTGGCTTTCATCACAACGATAATGCACCGCTGTACCGCCCGCTAAACGGGTGGCCGCCGTCCACAACGGGTAATCGGGCATGGGTATCAGCATTTCATCACCGTCATTGAGTAAGGCTTGCATTGCCATCACAATCAATTCCGAGACTCCGTTGCCGAGAATAATGTCATCGACACTGATATTTTGAAAACCGTGGCGTTGACTTTCTGCAAAAATGGCTTCGCGAGCGACTACAATGCCTTTGGATTCACAGTAGCCTTGCGCCGCCGGCAGGTTATCGATTAAGGCCTGACAGACGTGGTCTTCGGCATGCAGACCAAACGGCGCAGGGTTGCCAATATTGAGTTTTAAAATATTGTGACCGGCGGCTTCTAAAACGTTGGCGGCTTCGAGCACAGGTCCGCGAATATCATAGCAAACATGGTGGAGTTTATTGGATTTATCGATATTATGCATTGGATTTTAATAATGATGGAAAATTTAACACATTACGTTAATTGTTCAGCGGATTGATAACGCAGAGTAATATATTGATGATAATACAAATCGGTTTTATCATCCTCGCCCACGCTGCCCAGATAATGAAATCTATTTTTTTTATCAATACGTTGATTCATGTCGGCAAACCACTGATTAATATTATCAGCACCTTTGGCAGCGGCGCTAATCATTTTGCGCTGCGGATACAGCGCCGAGCACGCCGTGACCAAATTGGCAACCAAATAATCCGGGATGCTTTCGTCATTAACGATTAAAATTTTATGGCTGTTATCTTGTAAAAAATAGGGATTAATATGATATTTTTCTGCATATTGGGCAATCAATTGACGATGTGCTTGCACATAACGCCCCGGCATTTCCAGTTGCTTGCGCAAATAGCTATCGCGGTGGGCTTGTAAAAGCTCGGGCAAAAACAGTTTTTTCGATAATTGCATATAGCTTTTTAACGTCAGCACCCGGCGCTGCGGCAATAATTTATCCAGGCGCTCGAATAACATGGGAATATTATATTTGCGGTGATTTAAGCGCACAAAACGCCCTTGTGCTTTGCTTGATATTTTAGGCGCATTGGATACCGTGACGACTTTTTTTTCATCGCCAGCCGATACCCCCGTCAAGGCTACATAATAATGCCCTTGTAAACAAAATACTGTTGTCCAAGCCTGCCGTGAAGCACACTCTCCTAGAATCACATAGCTATTTTCCAACAACCCAAAATGAAAGCCTAAAAAATCCTTACACCCGTGTTTTTTTAAGGTGGTCAACAGCTGTTTATCCATATGACCCAAGCCTAACTGCTTTAATGGCGTGTGCAATAAGATAATCTTTTCAGGCCCGAATTGACCGGATAAAAAGCTTTGCCAATACGATTGGCCATAACGCCGACGGTAGCTGTACAGCAAAAACCACGCCAGCATCAGCAAAGCCACATTGGCCAGTAATAAAACTTGATTAATCATGGTCACCGGATTGCCGATTTTTCTTAATCACTTTCTGACCGTCTATCATTAACACAAAAGACGGGGTTTCTTGGGCTTGCTGAAAACCAAAACGTATGACTTCTGATTCCATCAATTGACTGGCATCTTGGCTATCGAACTCAAAAAACTCATTGGTTTGGGTGGTACCTGAATGATAGACCATATGTGGGCGTTTGGGCGCATTATGGCGAAAAAAACTGCTATACAGCGACCAGTTAAACACCACCAATAATGCCGTCATGGCAGCCAAAACAATGGTTATTTGCAGGCTATAATCCTTAGCTTCCCAGATACTGGTGGATAGCAGACGCACGCCAAATAACCACGCCAAGAAGCTAATCAGGGGAATCCACAAAGCCACCCAAATCGCCCAAAAGAAAGTGCTGACTGATAATTCAGTCAGTTTGCGCGGCCAGGTGACGGCGGCCTTGTCTTCGATAATTAACTCCCTGAGCCGATACCGCGATCCGGACTGGTCCATATTGCGCGTTCTCCTTTTCTTTTTAAAATTGCCTTGGGTACGGCAATAATCGTGGTTAATAAACTAATCAGCCAAAAAATAATGGGATACCAAATAATCCAGTAAAAATAGCGCCCTGTTCCCGCCTCGAAACGGGCATTAAAAAATAAACTGACGCCAAATTGTAATACACACACGGTACCTAACATAAGTCCTTGCATGCTTGGTAATAATTGTGATGGTGCCGGCTGCCAATGACCGGCTATCCACTGATAAGCGCTGAATGCAAATAAAGCCAACATCGCATAAGCCCATAGCACACTGAGAAAATAATCACCCAGCATCACCCATAGACGATATTTTTTACCAAACAAAATGGTTTTTCCATGGCGTAACGCCGCTTCCGCCCCGCCTTGTGCCCAGCGCAAACGTTGTTTCCACAGTCCTCTGAGCGTTTCCGGGCATAAAATCCAGCACATGGCATTGGGTTCAAACGCCACCGACCACCCGGCGATTTGCAAACGCCAGGTAATATCAATATCTTCGGTAATCATATTTAAATTCCAATAGCCCACCTCATGCAGCGCTGATTTACGAAACGCACTGACCACGCCTGATACCGTAAATAAATAACCCAGCATTTGTTGGGTACGTTTAATCAGCCCGATAATCGCAGAAAATTCACCCACTTGAATTTTTCCTATCAAGGTCGAGCGGGTGCGCACCAGCGGCATCCCCGTTACTGCACCGCATTTCGGATCAGCTAACATGTGTGACATCAACCATGTCAAGGCATTGGCGTCTAAAATCGCATCACCGTCAATACCGACTAAATATTCATGCTTTGCCACCAATGCCCCCATCCGTAATGACATGGCTTTGCCTTGGTTGGTGGTTAAATCGGCAACGCGTAATTTATCGAATTGCTTGGTTAGCTCCAGCAAGATTTTTACCGTTTTGTCACTGCTGCCATCATTAATAGCAATAATTTCAAAATCAGGGTAATCCATCTGATCTAACCAATAAATGGTTTCGTAAATATTTTGGCCTTCGTTAAAACAAGGCACTAAAATCGACACCCCGGGATAATGCGGCAACTGCGGCGGAATACAAGGGTGGGTTCGCCCCGCCTGCTCATGGCGGATAAAAAATAAAATACCACCCGAAATCCATACCAATGCCATGAGCAATGGATAAAAAAACGCAAACTGAGCCAGTACATTAAAAAAACCTGCTATCATTATGCCTCCGCCTAAGCGCTGACTTTATCATCGCTTTATTCCGGGAAAGGGGTGGTTGATAAGGAAAATTTAGGACGAATCACCGATAATTTGGGGTGTCCCTGAATAAAATCGTCAGGATAATAACCAAAATTCATCACCCCTTCTTCTAATAACCACTGCATTTTTTCTGCAATGTGCTGACTGCTGAGCGGCTGCTTGGTTTCCCAGTTAACCGTTTGTATTTCAAAAATACTTTTATCCAGCCCTTGCGGATAAGCCTTGACCGCTTTGACCAACCGTTTTAGCCAGCGTTTGGGATGCCGGGCTTTTTCCAAATACGGCATTGCCATAATAGCCGTGTAGTCATAGTGTTGAATGAATTTGGCAAAGTTTTGCGCAAACCATTGTTCACTTTCCGGTTTCAGAATCACACTGGCAAATATATTACGCGCGGTTTTTGCCCGTGGCCGATATTGACGAAACGTTGCTGTCAGTTCGTCTGTAAAGGCCAAAAGCAAATCCGTTTTTTCCTCAGCCGATAGCCGGGGTAACTCTTGTTCACGAAAATAGGCATCATCATGGAATAACAGGCCGTCAATCTCATTATGAAAAGCCAGTGACTGATAGATATCACGGATGATTTGACGCACTCTAGGTTTGGTAATATCCAAGCGCTGGTGTGCTTTTGCATCGGCGGGTGATAACTGTAGCTGTGCTTGTTGTTGGGCATCAGGCAGCTTAAACGCCATGACAGGTAACCAAGCATACACCGCTACGTTTGCCCGCGTTTTTAATTGCCATGCCACCCGGTTAAATAAATCCATACGCACTGGCAGGTGTGGGTTAGGAAAATATAAAGCCGAAGCCACACCATCGGCATCCTGGTCGGCAAAAGCCTGTAAATAAACCGCTGAAATCCCCATGCGCCGTACACGGTCTAAAAGTTTGGATAAATTGGCATTAACTTGCGCCGGGTCGGTATCATAAATATAGTCCAAATCGACTTGAATAATGCGCTGTGGTTCTGGAATTTTATGATAAAAATCCAGCACTTCACCTTTTTCGGCCAAGGTGCGTTTTTGTCGTTCAACCAATTGATAGGTATAGGTAGAAACAGGGATGTTCTTACTCATTAAAATCCGCTGAATACCACGGCGCTCGTGTACATCATTAGCGACTTTATCTTTTAGCGTCAAAGAAAAGGTCATCCCCAAAGACCGCGCCACATCATTGGCCACTGCAGTACGGCGGCCGTAAGGCCAGGTTATCACCCGCGGGCGCTTGCCCGTGTGGCGATAAATCAAATCACTGCTGGTTTTTAGGTCACGGTAAATACGCTGCTTATATTGTTGCTGGGTTTCATAACGATGGCTTTTACTAAAATAGCGTGGCACAACAGCAGCAGGCTCAATATTACCCTGCCCGTTTGCCAAAACACCTTTGTGCAAATTGTGCGTATGCGAAGAAAACTCAACCAGCCCCGACTGCGCCACTTCGCGTACTTGCGGCCAGGTCATAAAGTCTTTGCGCGTCAATTTGCGATGACCCACATCAACGTACTGCTTCGCCGGCATTTCAATCCAATCCGTCACCAAAGCAAAAACCGCAGGATAATTATACATTTTTAAGAGCGGAAAAATATGAGTATAAAAACTGAGATAGCCGTCGTCAAACGTTAATAAAACTGCGTTGTCGGGCAATGGCTCACCCCCCTCACTTGCCGCAATAATCTGGTCAATACTCACCGGGTGATAATCATTGGTGGCCAACCATTCAAATTGACGTGCCAATTCATGCGTCGATACGGCAAAACGATCCGGGTCAACCAGTGGCAATACATCATCACGCACATCGTGGTAACACAAGGCAACATAATGATTTTTTAATGTTTTTAATAAGTCTTTGTTTAATTGCTTGGGATTTTCCAGCGTTGCCGATGCTAAAGATGTCATCGGCTTTGCCTCAGTAGCGGCCATCGCCACGCTGATATTGGCTAAGCACGCTGTGGTTAGTAATGCCCAAAATAATTTTTTAATGTATGCTCTATTCATTTTTTTGCTACCTTAATAACGCTTAGGTGAATCGTGACTTGCTTTAGTGTAATTGCCAATTAAAACCAAACATAAAGCCCATGTTTTTCTCACGCTTACCATCGTAAACCTGTGTTTTCCAATTGCCATAATAATAAAAGCCAAGATCTTTATTGAGCTGCCAATTATGACCATAACGTACATTAACCAAGGCATCACTACCAAATCCTGCTTGATTGCTGACACCGGCCTCCAGCAATAGATTTTGTGAAAATTTAAAATCATAACGCGCATAAGTCAGCCAATGATTATCCAATGAAATTACCACCCCGCTAGCATGACGCGGATTAAAGTAACTGGCCGAATCAATCGCACGATTGTGCGTATAATCGGCACGAACACGGCCTGTCAGCCGGTAATCAGGGCTTTGATACAATTGCTTTTCACCCTGCAAAGCCAACGCTACACGGCGATTATCATCACTAAAATTCGTCTGACTAAGCGCCATATTTAGCGATAAGGTCTCATCAGCACGATAACGCAGAGATGCCGAGGCTTTATCGCCGTCCACCTCGTCTTTAGCGGCTTGGATAGGCACAAGCGTATTTTTCTGATAGGCCAAACTCGCTCGCCACTGGTCGCTAAAACGGTGTGACCAAGCCACATCACCGGCACCACGTCTGTTTTCACCGCTGCCCAGCGCAAAATGCCATTGGTTACGCCCCTTCTCATAGGCCACACCTGCTAACGTTCGAGTTGCGCCATAACGCTGCCCGCTCAGCCCGGCTCTATTGCTTTCGTGCTGTACATAAGGCCGCCATTTATCGGCGATTCTCGGGGCGGTTAATGTGGTTTGATAGCGTACTTCATTACGCCCAAAAACCGAGTCTTTATTATCCGCATAATCCACTTTGGCGTTAATCGCCCAACCGTTGCGGCGTTGCCATTCTTTTTGCGTTTGTAAAACCCGCGGGTTATCAGGGCGCAATTTCAGTAATAATTGCAACTTTTCTCTAGCTCGCTCATAATGCCCTAACTCCATATCGTTATCAATACTGTCTATCATTGTCGTTAGGCGATTAGGATCTAAATTAGTCGCAATATCATAGTCTTTTTCAGCCGCCTCATGCCAGCCGCGATAGGCGGTCACGGCAGCTTTATTGGCACGAATATCAGCATTACCCGGGGCTTCTGCTGCCAACTGCTCAATCGATTGATGGGCTTTAGGCAAGTTACCTTTTTCCACTTGCAAAGCAATATTTTTTAATTCAATATCAATACGTTTGGGATTTTTTTCCGGAACACGCAAGGTCTTTTTACCTAAAACTTTTGGGTTTTCCCTACGCATCTTGTCAATCAGTGCTTGTGCTTTGTCAAACTGACGTAACTCCGTATAGGCATAAAACAACACCTGCTGGGCTTCGTAAGGAATTTTTTTCGGGTAAATTTTTTCATAGATTTCAAGCGTTTTCTCAGGCTCTTGAATGGCTAAATAAGATGTCGCCACCGTGGCCTTAACATAATTAGGTACTTTGATTTTATCTGCTAATAATTGTTCATAAAGTGCCACAGCTTGTGGTGCCGCATTCATCTCGGCATAGGCCACGATTAAATCGTATTTCGTCCGCAACCCCGTTTCACCGGATTGCCGACTGCGAGACTCTAGCCGGGCAATGGTTTGCTGCTGATAATACCGTTCATCGGCAAATGTTATGTGGGTGGCATCACGCCAACGAATGCGATTTGCCAAAAAATCACCCGCCAACTGTTGCTCTGCGGATGCGTTAAAGACCTTGGGGTGCTTATCGGCAAGCTGTTGCGCCCTTGATATGGCTCCTAATTGTTGGTATACCGTGAAAAGCCCGCGTAATAATTCCGGGTGGTCAGGGTGCTGCTTTAGGCCTTGCATATAGCTTTTTGCTGCCTGTGTATACGTTTTTTGTTGTGTTTGTAAAAAGCCTTTAGCCAAATAATACTCAACGCTACGCGGAAAATTTTGCCATAGTTGCTGAATGGCTTTTTGAGCATACGGGTACTGTCCACTCAGGCTGGTTGCCAAGGCACTACCCAATAAATAGTCTGCCTTGGCCTGACGTTGATAGAGAATTTGATAATAACGGTATGATAAGGCATATTTATGCACATTACGGGAAACCTTGCCTAAATATTCTAAAACATAAGTCGGTGCTGCACTTAGATTAGGAATTTTTTGACCGAATTGAAAGCTTTTATCCAACTTGCCGGCACGTGCTGCAATTTCTACCAAATCATATAAAACAGGCAAATCATCGGGGTAACGCCCATGCAACAAAACTAAATTTTGATAGCTTTGCTGTACCTGCCCTTGTCGTGCCAGCTGAACCGCTTCATGGCGCAGCTGTGTGACATCAGCAGCCCAGACATTTAGGGTACTTAAACTGATAATTAAACATAACCATTTCGGCAAAATATTTTGCTTTTTTTTGCTCATTATAAATCCCTATTTTAATGCAATTACAACGTTGTACACAGAAACCTTCGCATGCATTGATACTCAACACATTAGCGCTATTTAAATAAACTTATATTATTATACTTAATGATGCGGTTAGGATAGTATATTAACTTTATCAAAATAACAAGCACGTAAAAAAACCTTATTGCAAAGGTTTCAGTAAAAAAAGTGGAAATATTTTTTCGGGTGCGTGGACTAATGGTTTAATACAATCAGTCTTTTATTATTCACTTTTGCTCAAATGCAGCTCGCCATTCTCTATCGTCCTTGTAGGTATAGAATAACGATCTATATCACCATTCATTGTTAAAAACATATCTTTGGTAAATAAATCATTACCGATATACCAAGAATGACTCTTTGTTCCGATAGCTTCAATAACACTTTCATTCTTATTGTAGTAATTACCGCAATTGACATTAACGGCATGCTCAGGAATATCTGCCGGTAACCCGATTCTGCCAACACGTGGTGCCACACCTATTCTTTTGACATTAGAAAGCTTTAACGCGGCATCAAAAGTGATTTCGCAGATACATCCGCGCCTATAAACATTATCTGACTGACTGTCCAGTTCGAAGCGGCAACACTTGGACGGTCATCGGCATCGTCAAATGCTTCTCTCACAACATAAGCACCCGTAGAATGTGCCAACAAGTGCACATTAATTTGACAGCTGTCCTCCTGCATAATCGAGAACGCTTTAATACAGTCATCCACCAGCTTGATTGCCGTTTGTTTGGCATCACTGCGATCTTCAAGGTAGTTTAATGCCCTGTCAGCACTGGGCCAATCAAAACTCACCACTTCGCCTTTGAAACCCCGCTTTTTCAATGACTGTTTGATTTGCCTGTGCCTTTTTAGCATCGTCTGCTGACTGTTATTATATCCATGTATAAAAACAAGAATATCACCATATTCATTGCCATCGTCATCTTTTCCAGCTACAGCGTTTTTCAGTACGGTCTTAAACCATTCTGATTTTTTGCTAATTTTATGGCCAACTGTGATATTTGCCTTGTTTGCCGGAACGGCCAGAAAATATGTTGTTCCCGGTTCGTTACCAAATTCCCCTTTTTCTATATTTCTTACACAAACTATATAATCAGTCATGATTTTCTCCTTTTATAGCGACATGAATTAACATTTGCTACAGCGTTTACGTTTACCTGACTATTTAGGTCATGGTTGTATCGTCTTGTCATCCCTCACCTAGTGACTAGGTGAGGGATGACAATTTCGAGCACCGCGCAACGAAGAAATCGTCACGTGCAGGCGTTTGTGCGTTTGTGCAAAGGTTTCTATAACATTAATACTTTAGCACACTACTGTTCAAAACTATCAGCAAAGAGAACACTTTCCGTTGTATTTTGATACGCCGGTAATTCAACGACATAAGCATCCACTGAACGACCGTCTTCGCTACCACTCCAATCAGATGCAAATAGCACACGCGTGCCAGAAGGGCTAATTGTCGCATGTGGTTCGCCCCAATAATCAAATTCATTCTCATCACTGCGATGATGCCCAATACGACAAACAATGGGGTTGTTGGGATCAGCTTTGGCAATTACCAATTCCTGATCAAGTAATGCTTGCCCGTCTTCTTGATAACCGATCATAGAAGCAGCCAGCCATCCCGGTTCACTATTTTTATAAGCCAGGCCGGACATATGCGTACCCGTTTTGGGGTAGGCGTAATCCTGTTCTTGACTGATAATATTAAAACAACTGCCTGTTTCCAAGTCGTGTGCAACAATATTACCCAAACAGCCACCTTGTGGCCCTTCAGCAAAAGCAACCGACAATAAGCCGTCATGACCATTGGATAATTGCCCCATACTGTGGTGTTCTGTTTTATGCTCATTCAGTGATAATGCCAAGCTGCCATCTGTGTTATAGACTTTGGTATTATGATAAAAACGCTGTCCATTATAGCCAATCGCCGGGGCAACCCAATTAAGCGGATTGGGCGCAATAGCAAATGTGGTCAGTTGTTGGGTAGAAATTTGGTACGAATAAGCGGTCTCATTCCCACAGCGAAATTGAACGTGGTCGGCATCGCGAGATAACATCTGAACATCATTACCCAATGCAATAGAGCCTGAGCAACCGGAAACCGCTCGCATATTAAACAGTATTTGCTTGTTCTGCGTACTGACGGTGTATTTGATAAAATTTTCTGTCCCTGTTTCGGGGTAATACAAAATATTAGGTTCGTCCCAATCCCAGAAAATCTGCTCAAGATCCTTTGGCGCAATATCATCCAAGGTGCGAATAGGCTGATAGGTTCTGCCATCAAGCAACAAGTGCGCACTGCCATTGGGGCCTCCGGCTCTGTAAAGTATCATCAGGCTTTCATCGGCATTCCACGCCTGTATGGTACTGTAATGCGGTTTAATGACTTCACCTGGAGCGGCGTTGCTGATTCTGCGAATCGTCGTGCCAAAAGAGGGATCGGTCACTGTTTGATAAACTGCCGGTTTAGCCAGCGGCTGCATCGGGTGTGGTGCTAGATCATTGACAGGCAAACCCTGGCATAAGTTTTGTGCCTGAGCCCAAGTGGACAACCCCAGCACAGTGGCAAAAAGCAGCGATTTTTTCTTCATAATTAATGAGTTTAGTAAAAAACAGTCCTCATGCTAGCAGATTTCTGAGCCACGCTCAAGCAAGTGTAACACATGTAATAGTTATGCTATTTTTAACCGCAGACTTTGTAACTACCGATGCAAAGCGAACAATGACAACTAACAACCGAGACAATATGCGTTTTTAGTGCTGAGGTAATATTGCCACAATGGTATGTTATTTGCATACGATTGCCTGCGTATTAAGGTCTGCGTGAGCAAATGATTTGTTATGTCTTTTTATTGCTGTTCAACAATAATTGTTGGATATCCTTGTTCGTTGTGTATTTATCCGCTGTTCTCCCCAGAGAGTCTTTGCGAGTCGTTTCTGCATGGTATTTCAATAGTAAATTCACCAACGCGAAATTCTGTTCTTTTGCCGCTAGCATCAGTGGCGTTATT
>PDWI01006211.1_pt1 | contig 15121 bp, 12 predicted proteins | sample 1430891 | NCBI WGS metagenome assembly PDWI01 (sample SAMN01162508, study PRJNA174530) | Oral metagenome, whole genome shotgun sequencing project. | biome: Marine environment; feature: Marine mammal; material: Swab sample of the gingival sulcus; isolation source: swab sample of gingival sulcus... | reverse complement strand
AGCTTACGCTAACCCTAGCGCTATGCGCCAGAGACTACGGCTTAAATACTTCCATAGAATATATCCCATTCATGAACAAAAGCGAATTTCAAAAAATTTCCCAATGGTGAATTTCGCAGAGATTTTTCGTCAGAATGAGTAAACAAGTTTGTGTTCGATGAAATTTCTCTACCCTACTTCATCACCCTTTTCGTCCAAATATTTTCACTGATATTTTTTACTCTAGCACTGAATTTCGCAGAGATTTTTCGTCAGAATGAGTAAACAAGTTTGTGTTCGATGAGAGTAGAATATCTAATTCGCGAACGAGAACACAAACGAAGTTTATGAAATTCTGGCGAAAAAGATCAAGAAATTCTGCATAGTGGCATAGACATGCACCTAGGACCCCCACGTCCACGAGAAAGCTCTCCTGACGGTATAATGTGTAGTTTCGCACCAGCACGCTCTAACGCCTCATTGGTAATTTCATTTCTATCGTAAACCACAACCTCTCTTGGTCCAATGGCAAGTGTATTATAACCATCACTCCACTGCTCTCTAGCAGCATCTAACACAGTTCCACTACCAGCACGAATGAGCTCAACAGTATCAATTTCTAAGTACTTTTTAAGAACATCTTCAATAGAACTGGTTTCTTCTTCCACTTCCAAATTATTGTCGCGGATACTCATTGAAAAAATCTTAAGAGTGTCATCAACCTCAGGGTGTAGCGTAAACAAATCACGATCCACCATGGTAAATACAGTATCCAAATGCATAAACGCATGAGACGACGGAATAGTAAGCGCCAGAACGGTCTCGTAATCAGACTTCAACAACAAATTCTTCGCCATCTGTTCAATCGCAATAGGATTGGAACGTTGACTAATACCAACAGCTACCACTTTATCCGAAAGAACAACAATATCTCCCCCCTCAATCGACGGTGGAAGATGTCTATCGTAATACATTGGAAGTTCAACATCTTTAAACATTGGATGATACTCAAAAATCGTCTTTCCAAACAGTGTTTCGCGCCTTCTTGTTTCAGACCACATGCTATTTAAGCTAACCCCATTTCCGATGAATGAAAACGGATCCCTCATAAAATAGACATTCGGCATTGGTTTAATAATAAATTCTCTCTGAAAATCAGCTAGCTCTGGAAGTGATTTCTTTTGGTAAGAATCAATTTCTGTCTTTCGAATACCTTCAATCATTTTCGAAACCATCGCTTTATTGTCTAAATCATATAGAATCCTCTTAGCATGCTCTCGCTCTCTATCAAGGTACACACCCGCCTCACGCAAGTACGTCTCCACAAAAGAACGCTTTACATCTTCATCTGAAATTGACTCTGCCACCAAATCGACAAGATAATAAACTTTTACACCATTATCTTCCAATACTTTTGCAAATACATCATGCTCTTTTTGAGCATTTTTTAAATACGGAATTTCATCAAACAACAGCTCAGTCATGGTATTAGGGGTTAAGTTCCCCAACTCGTTACCCGGCCGATGCAAAATAACTGACTCCAATTTGCCAATTTCCGAATGTACACTAATAGGATTTTTCCTCAAAATAACCTCCACAACCATATAATACTAGTCTCAAACAAAACAACTCTTTTTTCTCAAATTTCTAAAAGCAATTTCCCACCTTGGGCTTCGATCGCTGCGCTCCCTACAGAACCAGTTCGAAATTCTTTTAAAAATTCGTTTTAAACACCCAATGTATAAATAAATTGAGATTAGTATAAAAATACTGAATTTCAGCACTTTAATCATATCCCATAAAGAATGAAAAGTCAATTTATCCTAGCGTAATCAACTCTTTACTTTTTATCTCTCCAATATCCAAATGATACTGCAATAATCGCTCTGAAAAACCTGCTGCTTTATCCATAAGAAAAGGTTCACAGCGAACCGCAGGAGCTCTACTAATATCCGATTGTTGCATATAGATTAGAAAACGGAAAAGCCGACCTGTTGATGGAATACAAACTCCTTGAACACACTCTTTGCACAACCTACCGTGTTCAACACTCAAAAAATCATCCTCAGCGCCCTCTCCTCCGCAAGCAAAACAATGGGTCATCTCTGGCATAACGCCCAACTCCACACATAATTTTGTTACAAAAAAAGTCCTAATAAGCCTCGGGCTAACACTGCCCTCTGCCAAAAATGCCAGCGCCGATTTCAGCATATGATACAATCTTGGTTCCGCATGCTCTTCACGTGTCGTTTTCATCACCAATTCTGACAAATAAGAAGCACTCGCAAGTGCATCATAATTATCCATAATACTGAGATTGGAACTCACGATATCCGCACTCATAACAATGGGAACACTCGCAGCTTTTAACAAATATTCAGAACAAACAAAACTCCTCGAAGAAGCATTTAATTTCGATTTATAACTCTTTGATCGCTTGGCAATAACATCTAATTTTCCATATTTCTGCGTAAAAAGCGTGAGAAAGACATCTGTATTGTAGGAACTCCTCTTAGCGAGAACGATCCCTTCTGTCTTCATCACGCTTATTTTATTCACATGCACTCTCTTTTTATTTTAGTCACTTATTTTCGCTTTTTATAGCCAAAATTTCGAAGTTGCGACGGGTCATCACGCCACCCTTGGCGAACTTTCACAAACAATTTAAGATTGACTTGTTTTCCCAAGAATCGCTCCATATCCTCACGAGCAGCTTTTCCAATCCCCTTGATGGTATGCCCTGATTTGCCAATAATAATACCCTTATGCGAATCGCGCTCACAGACAATTTCTGCTTCAATATCGTACAGTTCTCTGCCTTTACGCTTTTTCATTTTCACGACTTCAACTGCAATACCATGTGGAATTTCATCCGAAAGATAAATCAGCGATTTTTCACGTATAATTTCCCCTACAATGGTACGTTCACTTTGATCAGTAAGCTGGTCGTCTGGATAATATTGCGGTCCCTCGGGTGCCATATTTTTCAAAATACTAAGCAGGTCATTAACCCCTTTACCCTCTGACGCGCAAATTCCAATCACATCATCAAACAACTCCAGCTCGGCTGCCTTATCATAAAACTCTTTAAATCGATCAATCGCTATTTCATCTAGTTTGTTGATTACCAACACCTTCTTCGCTGGATTATTCTTTAAAATCTCAATCAAGTTTTCTTCAATATCACCAAAAAACGGTCGGTCTACAACCATTACCACCAAATCGACATCTTCAAGGGAGGAACGCACTTCACTCACCATAAAATCGCCGAGTTTTGTCCTCGCTTTATGAAATCCTGGCGTGTCGACAAACACAAGCTGTGCTTCCTTATCGTTGTAAATTGCGAGCGCCTTATGTCTCGTCGTCTGCGCTTTTGGGCTGATTATGGCTAATTTTTCGCCAATAATTGCATTTAGAATTGTCGATTTTCCGACATTTGGTCTTCCAATAATTGCTACAAAACCCGATTTAATCATGTTCCTCCTATTTCTCCAAGTACGATTTATCAAACGAAAACGGCATAAGCTCCGACAATTTCTTCTCAACAATTCCGCCCTTTCCATCTTCAAATACAACATCAATATCGCCAAATTCAATCATAAACTGCAAACACATTCCGCACGGAACAATACGCTCTCCCTCTTCAATAGCAACTGCTATTTTTGAAAACGCCGTTTCTCCACTGCTAATCGCTTTTACAAAAGCAGTTCGCTCAGCACAAATCGTTGCTCCATAAGAGACATTTTCGACATTACACCCCTTATATACCGTTCCATTCTGAGCAAGAAGAGCCGCCCCTACCTGAAACTTAGAATATGGCGCATAGGCATTAGCACGCGCCTCTTCTGCCATAGCAAGTAATTCCTTATTTGAAATCATAACACCTTACCTTTTCCAAAATCTATCTAATCTAAAAACCATTCTTAATTATTCACTACCAGTATCGTGTGAGATTTTATTCTTTAATTATCAAAAGCAAATTCAAAAACTCATCTATTATCAAATACGAATTCTAATTTCATGTATACTATAACTTCCACTACTCATAGCTTAAAATTCCTTGATACACAATATGTAGCGCGGTCTTACCAGGAGCCAAGATAACATCACTGCCATCCTCATAATAAAAACGCGTCAAGTCCGTCATTTCGTCTTTACTCCACTTGAGTTTCACCACTTTTCCATCTCTAAACAAGTATGCATCTCCACCCTGATAGAGATCGATTGCAAGTCGCCCAGCATCGTCAAGCACTTCATGATATGCATATTGAACCAAAATATTTGACACTTCAATCGTACCATCATCGTGTTCGTCGTGTTGCACCTCTCCTACAAGTTGTCTTGTATAACATCCTGTCTTTCCGTCGTACTGATAACTGGCATTATATCCTACCGAATCGTAAAGGCCAGGGTCTCTGTATGAAAACTTAATAAACTCCGCGGAATCAGCATCTTTTAAATGCTTTTTATCCTCCCCAAAATCATAAAATTCTGGTTCAGAAGACATACGATAACCAAGACTTTCCGCTTGTGCCATCAAATCATTATAATAGGCGTAGGTATTGTGTGGAGGAAGTTTCGGCGGCATCCTATTAAACGCCCCAGACCACAGTCCATCCAAGTCGGCAACACCGTAATTTTGAATATCGGTAAGAGCCTGCATAGAACCCCCAACATGAGCTAAATACGCATCGTGTTCTAACGCTTTTAGTACAATATAAGGTCGTGCAGAGCGAATGGGTCCAATAATTTCAGGTGCATCACCGTAATAGACACATAAAAATCTCGTAATCAACCCCTCAGCGAGAACTTCAATATAGTAATCCGCATGAGAAACCCCTGACTGTGGCCAAGCGTCGTTAAGATTGTCATAAGATACTAGAAGAGGTCTACGCCCTTCGAGCACCTTATGCTCCTCTTCTGTAACACCCAGACCTGTTAACGGATTCGTATAAGAATATTCAGGCTGTGTCGTCTCCGCGGTTGTAATTTGAGTTTTTGTAGTCGCCTCTGGCGTCGTTACTTCTGGAAGTACCACTTGCTTTGCCGGCAGTTCCTCTTGCACAGGTTTGCTGGGATTATTCATTAAAATTCCTACCAATACCAACACACCAATTATCAACAACACCAATATAACAATCAAAATTTTCCGCCGAGTTGGAAACTCCAAAAAACTTTCAAACCATTCTTTTATCTTATCCACAGACCATTTTCCTCTTCCTTATTTTTTGATTAAATTCTAGCTTCGCACGTCTCATAAAGTTATGAGATTATTAAAGTTTTTGGAATCCCCCTACACTCATTCGAAAATACTTCCAAAAACTTATCCACTTTAAGTAATTGTGCTCCACAAAATCAAGGCAACTTCTAATAAAATAGCGGCGATGCTTAAAAAAGTTTATCACCAATTACCAATTATTAAAAGTTGCCTTCACAAAAACTACTGTTTATTGTAATTTAATTTTCTTCCAAAACGTCTTTCATACTCTTCAGCAAGTTCTGCACGGAAGTCAGGGTGTGCAATGTTAATTAGTTCCGCAGCACGCTCTTGAAGCGATTTAGCAGCTAATTTTGCAATACCGTACTCTGTTACAATAATATCAACATCATTGATAGAAGTTGTGACAGAAGAACCTTCTGTGATAAACGGTGTAATCTTCGACTTTTTGCCTTTTACAGTTGATGGCATCGCGATGATATTTCTACCGTTTTTACTCCAAAGAGCACCACGAACAAAGTCAACCTGTCCGCCAACACCACTAAACTGTCTCAATCCGATTGAACTTGATACTACCTGTCCTTGAAGGTCGATTTCGATACAAGAGTTAATACAAACCATGTTGTCGTTAAGCATTACTGTTCTTGGATCATTGACATAATCAACAGGGTAGAATAAGAACGACGGGTTATCGTCAATGTAGTCATACAATTTTCTTGTTCCCATAAGGAATGTTACGACACTTTTTCCTTTATGAAGATTCTTTCTCTTATTGGTAATGTTTCCATTCTCCATCAAATTCATAACACCGTCAGAAATCATCTCTGAGTGGATTCCAAGGTCTTTTTTATCCGTCATAAAATGTAGAGCTGCATCAGGAATCGCACCGATACCTAGCTGCAAGCAGTCACCGTCATTAACCATTGAAGCAATATGACTACCGATTCTCTCTTCTACTTCACCAATTTTAGGTGGCGCAAGTTCAATAATTTCTTCATCATGCTCAACAAGGAAATCAATATCAGAAACATGTACAAAAGTATCTCCGTGCGTTCTTGGCATACGGCTGTTCACCTGCGCGATAACAATCTTAGCAGTATCCGCAAACGTTCTTGTAAAGTCACAAGAAATACCAAGACTACAATATCCATGCTTATCTGGCGGCGTTACAGTAATCAGTGCAACATCAGCTGGAAGCAAGTCTCTGTATGTACGAGGAGCATCTTTAAAGAAGCAAGGTACAAACTCACCCTCGTTTCTCTCAACAGCTTTTCGCGTGGGAGTTCCTAGGAATAGCACTTTTGATTTAAAATGATCATAAAGACCTTCTGCTGCATAAGGAGCTTTTCCTGGTACAAGTGTTGTAATTTCAACATCTCTATAATTATCTTTTAGACGAACCATTTCTTCCAACAAATATGTTGGCTCTGCATATGCATGGCTAAGTCCTATTCGATCACCACTTTTAATGTGTTTTAGCGCCTCTTCTGCACTTACACACTTACTCTGATAAATTGTTTTCCAATCCATAGTACACCTTCTTTTTATTTTTATTCCAAATTAAATTGTATCATAACAAAGTATGAATCCCAAATTATAAAACGATTCTTATCAAATTCAAAAAAATTGAAACATTTCTATTAAGTAATGATTAAAATTGATTTATTTACTCCGCCAACTGAATCATTTCATTTTTGAAAATTCCCAGTCGCTTCATCACAATTTTTTCCATGGCGCGCATTTCCACTTTGTCATCTTCCTCCATGTGGTCATAACCAAGCAAATGAAGCATACTATGAACCGTTAGATAACTTACCTCTCTCAAAAAACTATGTCCAAATTCTTCCGCCTGTTCAGCCGCCCGTTTTGCACAGAGGACAATATCACCATAATACGGATAAGGCTCCATTGCAATTTCAAAGAGATTGTTGTACTGAGGGAAAGAGAGCACATCAGTCACTTTATCAATTTCTCTTTGCTCTGAATTCAATCGTTTAATCTCTTTTTCCGAAACGACAAGCACCGACACTTCTCCATACGGTATCCCATGAAGTTCCAGAACCGCTGTAATCGAATCACGAAGAATATCCTCCGAAATTAGCTCATCGAGTTCAGTCATCACTTCGGTAGAAATCACCAAAGACATATTCTCATCCGCTGAGTCCATAAAAGCGTTGTTTTCATCGCCAATACGGCAACGCGTTCTATCCACTCTCTGCCAATTTTTTGTGCGTTTTCTTCTGATTCTTCTTCTCCACAGCTCCCTGTTCATCGTTCACCCCTTATTTCTCAACGATCTCTATTCAACATCGTTAGTTTTTCTACCATTTTCAAATATTTTCTAAAATTTAAGATCCTATAAAATTAAGCTCCTATGCTTACTCTTGTATTTCCACGTTATCTTCTTGTGTATCTTTTTTCAAATTTTTTATCTCTGGATATTCTACGCGTTGGTGTCCAGATGCATTAAGCACATCAATAAACGCACGCTTGATTACATGAAGTTCCTTAAACGTAAGCTCTGAATTACTCATCTGATCTTCTCGTATTTTTTGATCAAAAATAAGATCAACAACCTCATCAACTGGCTTGCCATTCATCGCACGAACCGCCGCCTCTACACAATCCGCAAACATAATAATACACTGCTCTTTTGTCTCCGGTTTCGGTCCAACATGTGAAAAATCCGCTACATCAAGCTCCACATCCCCTTCTTGGCTTGAGGTCATCTTTTTATGATAAAAATATCGCATCATAGAATCACCATGGTGTCTTCGTGCAATTTCTATAATCGGTTTTGGGTAGTGATTTTTTTTAAGAAGTTCTACCCCATATGACACGTGTTTTCTAAGACATTCCACCGATTCCTCTGGCGTCAAATTATCGTGTGGATTTTCACCACCTCCTTGATTTTCAATATAATTATACGGCGCGTTAAGTTTTCCAATATCATGATAATACGCTCCCACTCTAGCAAGTAATCGGTTCGCACCAATTTCACCAGCTGCCGCTTCGGACATATGCCCCACCATCATACTGTGATGATATGTTCCAGGCGCTTCGAGCATCAACCGCTTAAGAAGTGGTTTACTAGGGTTTGATAATTCCATTAAGCGCATCGGGGTAATCATGCCAAAAACACTTTCCATAATCGGCATGATTCCAATGGCAAGCATGGAGCTTAAAGCACCATTTAGCAAGGCATACAATTGACGCAGCTCCAACTTTGTGTAATTAGCAGAAATCACGACCAAGTACAAAATCACACCACTGACAACCCCAACCACAACCAGCCGAACACGCTGACGCGTAATCGACCCTATTACAGATGAACAGGTGGAAGCCACCAAGTACCCTACAATCTGGTAGATGCCAATATGCCCAAAAATAACGGCATACAGAATTAGCGCCGTACTCATAGAGGTTGATACCAGCGGGCTGTAAAGCACCGTTGTAATCAGCGAAAACGCGATAATCGGCATAATCAGCACATCGATTTTAGCCGTAAAATAGATGGCGTAAAAGAATAATAAAAACAAAACTTCTAAACCCAAAAACTGTCGATACGGCATTTTCTTTGATATAAATGCAGAGTGAGCAAACAGCCATACTGCAATATGAACAATGGAAAATCCCACTAAATTTAATACACTTTTTTTAATCCACAGAAACAATAGCCATGTCACTATAAAAACAAGCACACTCGTCAATAAATACTGGATATTTTTTTTATTGATTTTCATATTCATTATTCTTCACGATTCCTCTCGTCATATTCTTTGTATTTGGCGATAATTTTTTTCACCAAACTATGCCTTACGACATCCGCCTCAGAAAAATAAACAATTTCAATCTCTTGAATCCCTTTTAACACTCGAATAGCATGAATCAGCCCCGACTTTTTCCCTCTTGGCAAATCGATTTGAGAAATATCGCCGTTGACCACAACCTTCGAATGTGCGCCAAATCTCGTGAGAAACATCTTCATTTGCTGTTTTGTCGTATTTTGCGCTTCATCTAATATCACAAAAGCGTTGTCCAAAGTACGACCGCGCATATAAGCAAGAGGAGCGATTTCAATAATACCGCGTTCCCTGTGATTGTTGAAAGTTTCCACCCCTAAAATGCTGTGCATCGCATCATAAATCGGTCTGAGATAAGGGTCAACTTTACTCTGGAGATCTCCTGGAAGGAATCCTAGATTTTCACCAGCCTCGACCGCAGGACGCGTGATAATAATTCGCTGAACATCACCAGATTTTAGCGCTTTAATCGCCTCTGCCACAGCGAGAAACGTTTTTCCTGTACCAGCAGGGCCGACACCAAACACAAGTTCACGTCTTTCAATCGCCTGAACATAACGCTTTTGACCAAGCGTCTTAGGCCTGACAATCTTACCATAATGCGTATTGATAATTTTGCTTTCTGACAGCGATTTAATGTCCTTCTTATTGATTTCTTCACCGCTCTTTACAAGATCCATCACATACTCCACTCGTTGTTTATCAATGTTACGATAATCGTCCAAAAGAAGTGCCACAGAGTGAGCCGCCTTCTCCGCTTGCTCTCCCTCCACAATAATTTCACCAGCTTGCATCGTGATAGTAACACCCAGATTATTTTCAATCAACCGAATGTTTTTATCAAGATCCGCAAACAATGTATGAAGCGCTTCATAATTTTCAATTTTCAGTTTTTTCGTCATAACTCTCCCTGTAAATTTTACCATATGTGATTAAAATATTAAACAATAAAATCCCATCCAGACAAATTCTTCGTTGGCACCATCACCCAGTGCACTCCGAATTGTCTGATGGGCTTTTTATCCATTGATGATATACTTTTTAACACATAAGTCATGGATTAAACAAGGAAAAATATAACACTAAAAATAACTCAAAATGAAATACGTATCAAAACAAAAAAAGATGCTCATATTACAAGCACCTTTTTGAATCTCTTATCCGTCAAGACTAGAACTGCTTTCTTCTTTTCTTTCTAGCAGCTTCAGACTTTCTTTTTCTCTTCACGCTAGGCTTCTCATAATGCCTACGCTTTTTGATTTCAGCCATTATGCCCGCTTTAGAGGTTTCTCTCTTAAATCTCTTAAGAGCGCTATCAATACTTTCGTTTTCTCCTACTTTAATACCTGACATCTTCAACCCTCCTCTCGCGTGCAGATTTTTTTGGTCGCACATATGTGAAAATTATACACCAAATTTTTATTTTTAGCAAGTGTTTTAATTTTTAAATTTCCGAAATATTTTCCAGCGAAAATTTTGCATAAAATTTTAAAAAAGTTTCACTTACCGCCAATTCGTAATCCGGCTACCAATACAATTTTTATTTCCCATCAACATGAATTGGAAGTTTTTTACCCCCCAATATGTGATAATGGAGGTGAAGCACACTCTGTCTTCCGTTTTCTCCAATATTTGTAACTACTCTATACCCATCATCATGTACACCAACTATTTTAGCCACTTCTGCAACAGCAATTTGAAGCCTTCCAAGAATTTCTAAATCACTCTCCTCAACATGTCCAAGAGACTGAATATGCCTTTTCGGAACTACTAAAATATGTACAGGTGTATCTGGAAATTTATCTTTAAATGCGCATACATGCTCATCCTCATATATTTTATCGCTTTCAAGCTCCCCACTTATAATTTTACAAAATAAACAATCATCCATATCAAACCTCCTAAGTTCTACTATCTATTATACAAATTCAAGTATATACAAGCAAGCTCAAAAATCGCATTTCTTCCAATTCAATACGCTACTCTCCCTGCAGAATAAAGATTTTCCACATCGCTGCGCCACATCGGTTGAACATTCCCAAGTGGTCATTCTAAATTACCAATAAATTTATAGTGAATTTCTACCTTTTGAGTAATCTCGCCATCAACTTCTACTCTGTCATAAACATAGATAACATCAATTACTTGATTAAGAATATATCTACTTAGTTCTTTTATCTTGGCAAACTTACTAAGGTTCGCTATAAATTTCTCGCAGTTTTCTTTACTTTCTACATTTAACTTTGCTAGTGTTTCTAGTCTTTCGATTTCCTTAATTAACGATTTTTGCTTTCATAATCTCATACCTCCTCATTTTTTATTTATCTTTTTTAAATGTCTCTTTATACCAATCGTAAATTTCATTTGCTAAGTCGTCATTTGTATAATAATCTCCAAATCCATCTTCTTTGTGTAATTTTAAATATTTTATACCTTCACTTGTATTATATATTCCATAAAATTCTTTAATTGTTTCACTCGATAATTCTTCGTCTATTTGATACTCAGGATAAACAATTTTAAGTTTCTTATTCTTAATAACCTTAATTAGCTTTTCATAATTTAACTTTAAATCATCAACATTACAAGATGAAAAAAGTTTAATTTTGTCATTTAAGTTTCCTTGTTCATATTCTTTTACTAGTTCTTCAATAGAAAGAGAACAAACGTAGGAATCTTTACTAGTATAATAATTACCTTTATTATCATAAAATACAAGCATTTTGTTTAAACTATTTTCCGATGATAATTGTCTATCTGTATAATCATAATAATAAATTTTTTTCAGAAAAACTATAGCAGACATTTTATTAACTTTAAAATCTTCTTCTTCTAAAATATTTAATAGTATTAAAAAAATAATTAAACATAGAAAGAAGAGAAGAAATATTTTACTATTTCTTCTCATATATATTACCTTACTTCTGTTGGATTGGAACAATTATAGAAATTGTTAATCTTTTTAATACCATCTGATGTTATATCAAAGACATGCCATACTGTTCCTACTTTATCCTTTGGCACAATAAATTTATCAATTAAATTATTTCCTGAATAGACATGAATTGTCGCTCCAGATAAAGATAGTTGATCTGAATTCATACTATTCTTATTTGAATAATCATGTACTGAATAACTAAACTTATTATCACTTGATACAACATTCTTTTTAACAGTAGTTGTAATTGTCTCAGGACCATATGAACTTGTATCATCAAGGTCTAATTTCCCTATTATTTTACCGTTGTATTCAGCTTCCTTATTTCTATAAAAAACGTGACATTTTTTTTCATTTCCTACATAATATGTTAAATGCGAATCTAAATCACTCGGTTCATTTCCCCAAGTTAATATTATTCTATATTCATCATTTTCCAATATTGGTGTTAAAACTATATCTACTTGTGAAAGAACTGAATATTTTCCACTTGGTGTAGAAATAACATTGTAGTAGGCTGTTACATATCCATCTTTTGAAATCTCAGCAGTATAAGAGCCAACAAAAATACCATAATCAAAATTACCATCTGTATCTGTTTTCGTCTGCTTCACACTATCAAAAAGCGTTTTACAATAAACTCCCTTTTTATTATTCCAGCCTTTTCTAAACTTAACAACTGCTCCTTCAATCGGATTACCATTTAATGCATCCTTAACATTTCCTTGAACTTTATTTTCAGTTAATAAAGCTGTTAATAAAGCCGTTAAAGGATCCAGGAATACAGTTTCTACATAATTAGTTTCATCGGGTTGCACTATTAGATTATTATAAACATATGGTAGATATCCCTCTTTTGATATTATTAAGTCATATGCGCCTTGTGGTAATGTTTGCACATAATTTCCATCTTCATCTGATTGAAATACAAAGCTGTATTTACCTAAATTATATTCACCTGTACTTTTCCTAACAGCTGTTATCTTTACATTACCTAATTTTTTATTTTCGCTGTCTTTAGTAATTCCTGTAATAATACCAGACGGCCAATTAATATCATTTTCACTAGTAGGCGCATTTTTCGCCTCAGTATAACAACCAACTGCGTCAGGAAGTTTATATACATATTCGTCCTTAGTTACAGTTTCTTTGCAACTTTTTGAAATAAGCGATTTAACAGTAGAACCTTTCAAACCAGGATTAACTTGATACATCATAGCAACTATACTAGCTATATAAGGAGAAGCCATACTAGTACCATTTTTTAACTCATACTTTGCTAAATTATAACCGAATGGAACACTGCTCAATATTTTGTATCCAGGTGCAACAAAATCTACTCTATTTCCAATATTACTGAATGAAGTTAATTGAAAATTTCTATCTTGTCCATTATTTTTTATTGCACCAACTACAATTATTCTTTTTTTCAAATTTTCATCTTTAATTGCACATAACGGAGAGTTCCAGCGAGTATATGCAATCCCTGTAAACCTTTCTTTTCCTTCATCATCTTCATCTTCTGAATCATATTCTTTATAACCATAAAAGCTACCTTCACCGGTACTTTCAACAAATTCGTCATTAGAACCATTTCCTGCTGATGTAACAATAACAAAATCATAACCAGATGCTACTAATTTATTTAAATATTCAGCTAAACTATTTGCTGAATTGTTAATGTATTTTTTTGCATTTTCCGATTTTGTTTCTCCTACAATGTCAGGATTTCCAGCAACAAAACAAATTGGTGATACATATCCTACACTTACATTTATAACTTTGACATGGTTACCTATTAATGTGGCTAATCCAGATTTATAACTCATAACGTTTTGAGCTTCATTTCCTTTATATGCATAGCCATACAATTTAGTTTTTGTTGCTATACCTGAAATTCCTTTTTTATTATTGTGTTTTGCAGCTAAAATTCCAGCTACGTGAGTTCCATGATCTTGCTCTTTAACATCAGAAGTATTATTTTTAATATCATTAAAATGAACATCTTCATGACTGGTATCAAAGCCTTCATCATAGATACCAACCTTAACTGTTTTAAATTCGTCTTTATATGCCCAAACGGATGGAACATATAAAGCTTCAAGCCCCCAGTTATCTCCCTTAGGAACACTTTCATTCCAATCATCATCTTTAGTAGAATCAAATTTAGTAACCTTAACTTTTTCTTCTTCACCCTCATCATTGGTAATTATTTCTTTTGCAGAATAACAGGTTTGTTTATCTTGATACAACTCATCATTTGGTAAATAATTATTTTCATCATCTGTTTTAGTAAAAAATACAATATTTAATGTTACAGAACCGATAAAAGAATAACTATCTATATATTCAGCTATTTGAGAAAGTTCTTCTAAAGTTTTATTTTCTTCAAATTCTATCTGATAGTCATTTGTTAACTCAATATAACCTACAATTTCGGCTCCAATTTCATCAACTATTTGTTCAATAACTGATTTTTCTACTCCACTTAATGCACTAATTAAAAGTTGATTTTTTACATAAGGCATACCTGTTTCTTCATCAATAATGATATCTTCTGGTTTTGGTTCTTTATAATAATTTTCACCTATATCTTCAAAAGGTTCATCATCATTATTCCAATTTACTATTAATTCTAAATTTTCTTCAACTTTTTCTGATTCATATACACTTCCATCTTGATAGGTAATCTCTGCTTCATATCCATCAATGCTTGGAATCTTTAATTTAGTTTCAGCTTGAACTTTTATTACATTTGGTAAATCTACTCCATCGGGTGCATTTTTATGCTCTAGTTTTACATCATAAGTAAGAGCAGTAATTTTAATTTGTGGAATGTTTACAACTGGTTTTTCACCGTGCCTATAAGTCATTCTAGTAGGTTCAAATATATCTTTTAACCCATCTGCAACAGTTATAAAACCTTGTAATTTCGCACCATTATCTAAGTGTTTTTTTGCAAAATTACTAAAATTTTGTCTAGCGGTTGTACTATCACTTGCTACATCTTCTGTCGCTTTTACATATTCCTGTGTAACCACTGGCTTAAATCCTTGTATTCTTTTATATCCATCCCAAATTACGAGTTTAGTACTTTGGTCTACATCTGAATTACTATAACCATTTTCACCAAAACCTAAGTTACCATTATATTCCTTAAATGCATTTACTACACTATCATTC
>PDWI01006210.1_pt1 | contig 15121 bp, 12 predicted proteins | sample 1430891 | NCBI WGS metagenome assembly PDWI01 (sample SAMN01162508, study PRJNA174530) | Oral metagenome, whole genome shotgun sequencing project. | biome: Marine environment; feature: Marine mammal; material: Swab sample of the gingival sulcus; isolation source: swab sample of gingival sulcus... | reverse complement strand
AAATCCTTTTCCCGAAACACAGATACCTGTGTGTCATCCCTTAATCATTGGCGCCCTTGCCTTCCGTACCCAATCCATGCTCACATGACATTAGTCCCGGAAGCAATCCCTTCAAAACACAAAAAAAATTTGTATCTCCACATTCCTTCACCATGCCATGATGCCCTTCCGGTTTGTACTGCATTGCTAATCGAAAAAATCATCTTTTTCAGTCACATCTTTACGAAAAGAAAATCCCGACTACCCTGTTTACAGTTTTTTTCAAGAAAGCGGAAACTGCTGACCGCAGATGGAGGTGGTAGCAACGGTTCTCGAAACCGCTTGTGGAAGATTGAGCTTCAGAGGTTTGTCAAAAAGACCAGGTTGAATGTGACAGTATCCTATACTCAGAACCGTCATAATCTGAACTTTTTAAATCCAGTTCAATCGTTATAAAATATGGATAAAATTGGTTTTCAAAAGCGAAATTTATACCGGTGGACAGTATAAATTGAGCGATTATAAAGCTAAAATGTGATTCTCATTCAGTAGTGCCAAGGCTTCAACAGATTTCCAGTTTCCACTGGTTCAAGTGGGTAGATGAATATCCTCCTGCAGGGGGTATTTTCAGTATTAGGTACTATTTTGTTATTTTAAACCGCAGATATTTGATTTTATTGAAAGAGCAGAAAATTGACAAAAAAATTCTGTGATTTAAATATCAATAAATCAAATGATTATCATTAAGCTTAACAAAGTGACAATAATTCAGGAGTGGCTATGATTTTAGACCTTCTTCTGCCGCTTACCCAGCTTGTTTCTCAATTATGGCAGGAGGCCCGGAACACTTTTTTTGTCGGATGCGCTTCAGGCGCGGTGCTTGCGGCTATCTCTTGGTGGGCTGCTTATTTCGTGGCGCTGAATGTCAACCGGCAGTTTTCCGTTCGGATTCAGCATCGTTTTTTCTGTTTGGTGGCAGCCCTTGCCACCCTTGTGTTTTCCATTCTTTTTGTTGCGTTTCAATGCACCGGCCATGTTGTGGAAGGCATCGTAACGGGATGGGAGACGTCCATCTGCTTGGATGAAGGATGGAAGGGCGGCACGTTCAAAAAAGCCTATGAGGCGGTGTACAATCTTCGGGACAAAGCCGGGGATCAAGTGGAAGACTTTAAAGATTTCCCTCACCCGGACACTGGGAGAAGCATCAGCATTCCCCTTAACCACGGCAGGTCCAGGAGAACCGTAGCCGAGACCTATGCCGGGGAAGCGGCCAATCATTTTCGTGACAAGCACCCATTTCTCAGCAAAATTCTATGGGCCCGGGCAGAAACCGCCGAAAAAGGCATTATTGAAGACATGGAACGGGTGTTTTCAGAAAATCCTAAGTATCCGCTGGATGACGCCGTTCGGATTGCCGGAAAAAGAATACGCCGGGAATTGAAGAAGCAGGTTCCCCGTATTGTCATTATATCCCGCATTGCACTTGTCATCGCCTTTCTTTTTATCCAGGCGATTGTATTTGTTCTGCTGATCCGGGCGGCACTTGCGGATATCAGAGTAAATTTTTCAACTCAACATTATAGAGGGCAATAAATATTTATAGAGGGCAATAAATATGTCGCAATACAATTATCTGCTGATTGGTCTGGGCGGCACTGGCTGTGCCGTTGTTCGGGAATTGAAGAAAAAACTGTATGTCGAATGGCGTTCCAAGGGCAATTCCGGCCCTTATCCTGAAATTTATGAATTCAGTGATGATTTCGGCGGCGAGCAGGTGGATTCGCGGATTGCCACCTTGAGCATTGATTCCAATGAAAAAGATCTTGAAGGACAGGGGGAGCGTTCCCGGAAATGGCGTGTTTTCGGGGAGTCGCTCCGTTTGGGGGGCAGGGAAAAACTCGTTCTGGATCCCTCCGGTCTCGGCAGGATACTGGGCAGCGTGGAACGCTATCCGGGCATCCATCCGTGGATTCAGGATGAAATGGATTTTGCTGCGGATATCACACGGGGCAGCACGGAAGCGGCCGGCTGCAACCAGATTCGCCGGATGGGACGCCTGGCCCTGGCCTGCGGAAACAGCATTGAGAATGTCATCAGGCGCGTTGAGAATCGCCTGACCCAGTTAACCGCAAGCCGCGAAGTGAGGGCGGAAATCCATATTGCCTGCACCATTGCAGCCGGCACGGGCAGCGGCACCCTGATTGACATCCTTGTGCAAATCCAGCGCTATCTCAAAAATCAGCCGGGTGAATTCAAAGTGTTTATTCACGCCTTTGCCACTTCCAAAGATGTCGGGTCTGCGGACACGGGAAATTTTCATGCCAACCAGTATGCCGCCCTTCTGGAATTGAATGCCCTCCGACTGGGGAATTACAAACCATGGGATATCACAGCCCAGGCATCGGCGAGGCGACTGGCGGTTCCCCTCCCCGGGGAACCAAACAACGACATGAAAGATACCTTCCGATCCGTGGCATTGATTACCGAAACCACTGAAGGCGGCATGGATGTTCCCCTGGATCATCAAATCGAAAATGCGGCCGAATTTATTTTTCAGGTGGCAGTACGTCAGATGGGGGATCTGCCCAAAGACCTGCGGGATGCGATCTCTTTTGAAGACCGTAAACAATTTTCCGCCGACACCCCCGGAGGCAGCCGTTCCAACGCTTTTATCGGGTATGGGGTGCAGCGGGTGGCCATCCCGGAGCGGGAAATACGGGAAAAACTCAGCTATTCCATCGGCAGACAGTTTCTGCTCCAGATCATTTATAATAATTGGGACGGTCGCTACCGGGAAATCCCCCGGAGTTTTTCCAAAGACGGCTTTATTCATGAACGCCGCAGCAACTGGAAGGTCACGAAAAAGCATCTCTGCCTTGATTTGATTGAGGAAATTCCGGGACAGCCGGATTTCCCGACGTATGAAATAGACTGGCGGAATGAACTCACCCGTCAACAGACACGGGTGCAAGAGCAGCTCGGCGACGCCTTTAACGAGCGGACAAGATGGCTGGATGATTTTGAGCGGCGCGGGAAAGCCTATTGGGAAAAAGGATTTCGCTCCCGCGGAGAAAGCGGCGGAGTGAACACCTATTTCCAGATTCGCCGTGATCCGAATGAAATGAACAACCGGGCGCGGCACATCCGCAAAAACATTGAAACCGATCTAATCGAAGGTATGGAGCGCAGGGACGGCGATTACGCACTCCACCACATGGCGGATGCAGTTGAATTCCTTGTCCAGCAGATTGAAAAAGATCTGGCGGATTTCAGTGAAGAAGCCCCAGGGATTGTAGAAGCCTTTACCAATGCCGACCGCACCCGCGAAGAAATCCGGGGGGAATACCAAAAAGTAGGGCGGTTGCGCATCGGTGATAAACACGGGAAACTCTTTACGAAATACCGGGAAACCACCACGCGATACTATTATTACCGCACGCTTCAGCAGGCCGTGGATTACGCCCAGTCCTTTTGCAAAAAACTGATCAAAGAGCTAAAAATCCTTCATCAGCAGGTGATGCTGTTTGATCTCCGCATGAAACAGATGGCATCGAATTTTGAAGATGAAATCAACGCACGCATCCGGGAAAATGAAGCGGATGATTCCAGGGAGGAGGTGGTCTATCTGGTGGACGCAGGGTATGTGAACGATAATATCCGAAGCCGTTTTGAATCCGATAAATCCCTTCTTGATGCCAGCACGGACGCCACGATGAAAGCCCTGCAAAAAGCCCGTGGAGACCGCAGCGAATTTTCCGCCTACCTGGACAAAATGCCGATGGATGAACGCACGGAGCGGGTCGGCGGGCTTGTGGCGGATGAAATCCGCCGGATATCGGAAGAGAAGGCCATTGAATCCCATGAGAGGATGCGTGAGAATGACAATGAATTCGGCGGTATTTTTGGCCAGAACATCGTGCGGAAATTGTATAACGATTACGGCGGTCAGGTGGACGGTGAGCTTGAGCAGTGGATAAAAGATCTCATGGGCAAGGCCATGCCCATGGTTTCGTTTGATCCGAATGAAGAGCCGATGGATTTGCCGACCCAGGGGCCGGTGCTGCGCCGGTGCGTGTTTGTGCCCAAATGCAAAGCAGTTCCGGAGGAATTCGGCCGACAGCTTCGGCAAAAGGTGGAATCGATTCTCGGCGGAAAAGGAAGCTGCAAGGAAGTGGAAACCTACTACCAGGAAGTGCCAGAAGAGCGCAATCCCAGCGAGATCGCCATTATTTCGGTCGCGTTCTTCTTCCCTGCCCGGAAGACCCGGCTGGCCCACGGTTTGAAGGAGCGGTATCAAAACCGGTTGCAGCAGAAATCCGAAAAAGAATCCCGCCGGGGTTATTTCGAGGTGCATACGGAAAGTCATCAGCCGCAGCTGCCCGACCTGATGAAACTGGGCCGCAGGGAAGTGCTTGAGGGGCGGCTGGCTTTTGTTCTCCTGGCAACCGCTTTGGATCTGATGCAGGTTCCCGAAGAAAACGGGAAAGAGATTCTTTTCGGCACTGTGGATAATTTCGGGAGAGTTAAAGGGAAAGTGGAAAGCGGCATGAAAATAAACGCTGCATTATGGACGGTAGCTGCTGAGAGTGAGGCGCGTTTCGGTCAGGAGATTCCCATTGAAACCATCGTTGTCTATTCCCTTTATTTTGATCAGTTCAAAGAGGATAGCTGCGCCGCATTGGAAAAACTGGTCGAGGAAAGAATAAGTGACGGCGTTGATCTTGACGCGCTGGGCCGTGTTTTTGAAAATATGAGCGGTCACAGCTTCCTGCTTTCCGGTAAAAAAGAGGAAGCTCCGACCTATGCGCTTTTTAACGCGAAAACGGCGGAAGCCTCCGAGATGGCTCGGCGTCTGGCCGATCAATCATCACTTTAGAAAGAGCGGTTTATGAGCAAAAAAAAATTTTACCGATGTGAAAATGAGTATGGCGACCCATGCGAATATGCTTTGGAAGGCCGCAGAATCCCGGAGTCGGAAGTCCTTTTGGGCATGGACGGGAAAACCAGATGTCCTGGAAAGACGCAGTCCGGTAAAGAATGCGGCAGTGAACTGATTCCCATTCCCGGCGGTGGCGGTGGAATTCCGAAAGCAGTCCTGATCGCTGCTGCCGTGCTGGTCGTTCTGGCCGCTCTGGGAGGAGCAGGTTACTGGCTGATGGGCAGCGGCGGAATCCCGCAGATAAAAGTGGAACCCGCCGCCTTGATCTTTCCCCGCACGGAAACCGGCGGAAAGGCAACGGTCAGCCTTCAGATTTTCAACGACGGGGACGGCGAACTGGTCATTGAGCGCTGCGAAGTGAATCTACCAGAGTTTTCCGCGCCGACGGAAAAACTCATGGTGTCGGCGGGCGGCAGCGGCTCCTTTCAGGTTCAATTCAATTCCTCATCCCGTGTGATGACGCAAGGCGAACTGCTGGTTTACAGCAACGCTCAGGATTCACCAGTCATCATCCCATTGATTGCCAATCAGGATCCCTGGTGGGTGTACCGGAAACTTGAAAAATCATCAAAAATTCTTTCAGCGAGGCAATGATTCCCATGAATAGATCAACCTGTATTCTCTGCTGCGCTGCGGTGCTTCTCCTGTCTTTTTCAACCCATTACCCCGCATGGGGGGCAGATGATTATGAATCACTATACCAATCCATGAAAGCAAGGCAGGCCCGGATGGAAAGTCATTTGATGTCTCCCGACAGCTGCCTGGGGGAGCGTCTCAACGGCCTGCTGGAAATCAATTATGACTGCCCCGATGAGATCAAGCAGTTTGCGGAGGCGGAAAACCGGGATCGCCGAACGCTCCACGCATTGATGGCCGAGGATGCCGGAAGCACCGAAGCCGAAGTCGGAAAGGAGCGGGCCGAGCGGTATCAAAATAATTATCCACAGGGTGTTTTGCGGGAAATTCGGCTCTCCGCCACCCAAACCACATGGTGGGACGGATTGCCGCCTGATCCGCGAAAAACACTTGTTTCCCGCGTTTTGTCATTGCAGTACGCCCGCATCCATGCGCAGCCGGACGACGCAAGCCAGGCGGTGCGGGATAATTTGCAGCTATACGAGGCTTTCGGGGTGGTGGATAAAACCACGGACGAATCGGGAGACACCTGGTACAAGGTGACGGAGGAGTATGTTCCCAAAATAAAACCCCGTGACTGGAATCCCAAAATTCTCGGATGGATACCGGGCAAAAACGCCATTCCCTGGCAGCGGGCGCTGGTGATGCGCTTTACAAATGCTTATGGTCGTGATCCCTCCATTTTTTTCAGCAAGCCGGAAGTGACTCTTGAATTAATCCGAAAAGATCCGGCCCGCAGGAAAAGCAGACTTGATATCATCCGTTCCCAGATTATGGAAGGGGACAAAGGATTAAACGGAGTCATCGCTGTCGAGCCGCTTGTCGGTTCAGGTCAGGAGCAAATAATCATGTATCCGGTTCTTGATTTTTACTCCCGTGAAAATGGAGAAGAGGTGCTGATTGACGGCATGTCTGCGCGTTTGCTTGAGGTTGCCGCCCAGACCCGGCCCGGCAACGAGACCGGTGACAATAAAAAAATTCAGGGCGAACTTCCCATTGACATTCTGTTTGTCATGGATACGACCAATTCAATGAAACCTTATCTGCAAATGGTACTCGAAGCGGCAACGTCGTTTGCAGGTGAAGAGAACGGCAACGGAATTCAATTCGGTTTCATCGGATATCAGGATAAAAACACAAAATTCGAATATGAAGTCAAGACGTTCACCCCCCAAACCCAGCCGGCCTCCAGCTTTGTCAGAACCCTCAAAGGGGTGAAAGCACGTGAAAAAGGTGTGAAGGGAGATGATATCCCCGAATCGGTTTTTGAAGGCGTTGATGCGGCTCTGGAAAGCGATCTCTGGCGGGAAAAATCCGTAAAGATTATCTTTCTGGTGGGGGATGCCCCCGGCAGAGAAGGCACTATAAATGTTACAAGTCTTCGTGACAAGGCATACACCCGCAAGATTAATATTTTTGCTTTTCACATTCAAAACTCAAAGGTTTCCAAAAAATTTGATCAGATATCTAAAGACCAGTATCGCAAACTTTCCTCAACCTATGAAGGGGCTTATGGCACCAGCCGTGAGATTGGCCATTTACTTTCCATTGATGCCCGTTCGGCGGATTTCGGACAGCTTATTCTGGAGAGATTTCGCGAGGCACAGGAGAGATTCAGAACAATTATTGGTGGGGAAATGGCGCTGCCTTCGGTTAAGAGCGGCTCTGTTTCTGAATTGATTTTTCAGCAGGCCATGCTTTTGCTGCCGGATGAATCCATGCCGAAAAAATCCATCAGAGGATGGGTTTGCGACAAAGTGTTAAGCAATCCGGGGCGTGAAGCCCTGGCTCCCATGATCCTGCTTTCCGAGGCGGAACTGGACGAACTGGAACAGCGGGTGAAGGAGCTGAAGCAGATCGGCGTTTCCGCCCTTCGGGGTGAAGGCGGCACCACCCTTGATTTTTTTGATCTTGTGTCCAAAAACACCCGCTTTACGATGGTGGATCCTGCCGCCGTCAATTTCCGGGATGCGTTTTCCGTTCCTTGGGGCATTGATCAGCTTCCTTATGACAGCGATATTATGGCGGCGACAAGGGAAGAATTTCACAACCAGGATCGGGTGCAGGAATTCGTCCGCGCCATGAGTAACAAACTCCGCCATTATGAAGATTTGAGACGGCGGCGGGGCGATGCTTCCGTCTGGAAAAAACTGAGTACGGGCGCGGGAGAACGGGATCGCGTTGTCGGCGTGGAACTCAATCAGCTTCCCTGATCCCATGCAGACGATGATAAAAACCTCCCGAAACCGGCTTTATATCCGGGGAATGCGGAAGACGCGGGGGGAAGAGGCGCGGAGAATCCGGATTGATATCCCGGAATTCCGGGTGCGGCCCGGGGAGTTCGTGGCGATTGTGGGCGGCAACGGCAGCGGAAAAAGCACATTGCTGGATATGCTGGGGCTGATCCTCTCGCCGGATCACGCGGATGAATTCGCGCTGCACACCGATGCCCCGGTGGATCTCACCCGCCTTTCTTCAAGGGAAAAGCTGCGCATCCGGCGGGGGCATTTTGCGTATGCCCTTCAAACCGGGGGGCTTTTGGAGTTTCTCAGTATCCGGGAGAATATCCGGCTCGCGGCAAGGCTCAGGAACAAGCCGCCTCAAAAAATAATGGAAACGGCCCGCGCCCTCGGCATTGAAGACATCCTGGACAAGCGCCCTGGAAAAACATCGGGGGGGCAGCGGCAGAAAGCGGCCATTGCCCGCGCCCTGGTGCAGGAACCGGATGTCATCCTTGCCGATGAACCAACCTCGGCCATGGATACGCCAAGTGCCGCAAGGCTGATGGAAATGTTCCGGCGTCTGATCGGTGAATCCGGAGCAAGCCTCATCATGGTCAGCCACGATTATGAACTGGTTCAGCGGAGTGCCGACAGATTTTATCATTTCCGGGTGGCGGAAAAAGCCGCTGATCGCCTCACTTCAGTTTTAATCAACGGCCCGCCCGAAGCGGCCTATTTTTATCCATCCGGATGATGCGCCTTTCACCTGGGTTTGTTTTCTGGAAACCCGTTTTTAAAATATACAGAATCAAGATGCTATGTTTTTCCGCGATTGCCGACATGTTGCCGCGCTGATTTTGCCGGACCTGTGCTTTGAATGGATTCTTTCAATCTGCATGGTTTTCTCCCTGGGTGCTATTTTTGCACCGCTTTTTATTCTTCTGGGTCTTCAGGAGGGCATTGTCGGCAACATGATTGACCAGCTAAAACGAAGCCCGGAAAGCCGTCTGGTGACGCCCAGATATCCGCTGAAAACTTCATTGGATGACGATTGGCTGGCAGCACTCGGCAGGCAGGCCGAAACTGTCATTACATCGCCCGCATCCCACCTTCTGCTGGATATAGAAGGGCTTGGTGATCCGGTCAACGCAATCCCCACCACCCCGGAAGATCCGCTCCTCGCTGAAAACGGCATATCACTGGCCGGAGGAAATGAGCGGTCCGTCGTGCTTTCCGCCGGGCTTTCCCGGCACACCGGAAAGAAAAGGGGCGATTTTTTTACTGTCATTCTCGTACGATACATCGGCGGCAGGAAAGAACAGGCGCCGATTCAATTTCGTGTGGCGGGCGTCCTGCCGGAAACCGCTTCACCGGATGCAAAGTTCTGGATTCCGAGGGACTTGTTCCGCTGGTTTGATCAATGGCGGAAAGGGCGGGCCGTTCCAGAACTCGGGCTTTCGGGAACCGGCACCTTTCTGCGGCCGGAATTTGACGGAATACTAACACTTCTCAAAAAGATTCCACCGGACGAGGATTACCGCCGGATGCTCTCAGGCAGAACGAGTTTCAGCCGGCTTCCGCAGCCCTGTGAGGATGCCGGATGGCAGCTGCCGCCGGAGAGCCGGGCGCATCTGTGGAAGCCCGTCAACAGCCGTATTTATAAGTCTGATTTTAAGCCGCTTGAAAATCGCCACCACGAACTGGGATATGCCGTGGAGACGATTCCCTTTTTGGAAAATTTCAAGGTGGAACTCTCCTCAGAGGGGCGGGACAAAAAAATGACCGTCACCATTTTGCCGGATTCGCCCCCCGGCAATGAATCAGACAAAACACCGCATGTCATGTGTTCGGATGAGGATGGATTCAGAACCGGCGCAACAGGGCAGATATCTTTTTCTTCCGGAAGCGAGAAAAAAAGAATCGTCATTCCCGTCAATATTCTTTCTTCATCAAAGATAAAACCAGGCAGACTTGCCGTTCCGGACAAACAACTGGCAGGAAAAATGAACGCAGCCCGCCGGCAGACAGCCACTTATGATCCCGTGTCCGGCGAATTCAGTCCTGTGGGGGAGGAAATGCGCTATTTCCGGGCTTACGCAAAATCCATTGACGGACTGGAAACGCTTGTGGAATTCATCCGCCAGGAAGGGATAAAACAGGGAAGCGGCGCTCTTCGTGAACCGAATTCCAGACTGGAAGAGGTTCGCAGCATCCGGCGTCTGGCCTTCTATATGGAACAGCTTTACATTCTTATTGTGGTTGTTTCCGGCGTTTCCGGCATTTTCGCCATTGCCGCGAGCGTTTATGCAGGGGTTCAGCGAAAACGAAAAGATCTTGCCTACCTCGAACTGCTTGGCGTCCACCGGGGGGCCTTGTTTTTATTTCCCTATCTTAAAAGCCTGATGCTCGTTGCAGGCGGCGTGATTTCGGCGTTTATCGCCTACCTGATTTTTGGGCATTTTTCCGATAAACTGTTTGTCCATGTTCTGGGGGAGGCAGCATCCCTGACCCGATTGACCGGCTGGAATATTTTTTATCTTATTGCGGGAATATTCACAGCAGGGTCTTTGGCCTCGCTGCTTGCCGCCACCTCTGTCATGCGCATCGAACCGGGGGAGTATATCCGTGAATAAATGCAAAATTTTGTTGATGAACGGTATTTTGCTGTGGACTGTTCTTTTTTTGATTTCAACTGTCAACGCCCAGGATGCACCTGAAAAAGTGACCCTCCAACTTCCCGGTGGTGTGGAAATGAATTTCCGTGCGGTTTACCTGGGAGTTGACGGCAACGCCCTGTTTGCCTCAAAGCGGATTAAGCTCGGTTCACGGGAGCAGGAGGGCGCAAATTATAAAGAGCAATTGACGGACACCCTGATATCCGGCGGTTTTGTAGGAAGCAGGGGGGGAAAAAAGGAATGGCTGTATTACCTGGGGGAAACCGAAGTCCGGCAGGATCAGTGGGACGCAGTGATGAGTCCGTCCGCTTCCGGAAATGCCGGTCAGTCTTCGGGGAAAAAACGGCTCCCGAAAACCGCTGTCTCCATCGCGGAGATCTATTCATTTATTGAGGCCTTAAATACATGGATGCTTTCCCATCAGCAGAAAAATCTTCCCAGATACCGCAATGCCGTTGCATTTTGCCGACTGCCGACGGAAACCGAATGGGAGTTTGCCGCAAGGGGCGGCATTGCGGTCAGCCCGGATGTTTTCGACCGGCGGCATCCCTATACGGATGATAACGGCAATGAATTTATCGGCAATCACGAATGGTATCGCAATACATCGGGAAGACGGGTGAGGCCGTGCGGGAGTCCCCATATCAAGGCCAATCCCATTGGGCTTTTCGACATGCTGGGTAATGTGGAAGAGATTACCCTCAGCCTGTTCGGGCCGGAATACCAGCAGGGGCGTTTCGGCCAGTTTGTCATCCGGGGCGGCAATTTCAGCACAGATGAATCCAATATTTCATCATGCAGCAGAACGGAATACCAATCCCACCAGGAAAAAGAGGGCAAGCTGCTCCGGCAGTCCAAAGTGGGGTTTCGGCTGGCACTCGGCACCCGCATCACCTCAAGCGGTTTGCTGCCGGATGAACTTGATGAAGGCTTTAAAAAATACATTTCAAGCAGAGGGCTTACTCAGCCGGGGCCGTCCGGGAAATCCAGTCCGAGCAGCCAGGCCGGTCAGGATATGCAGCACTCCCGGAAAGAACTTCTGGCGCGTCTTCATGCTGAAAATGAACGTCTTTCCCAAAAACTTGATACGCTGGAGGCGGCAAAAAATGAAGTGCAGAAAGAGCTGTTTTTAGCGAAGAGTGACAAGGAAAATCTTGAAAGAAAACTTTCTTCTGCAAGAAAAGAACTTGAAGAGATGGGGCGGCAGAAGTCCCGGCAGCCAAAACAGGACAATAACAATTTCCAGAAAGCCCTGGTAAAGCGGCTCAGGTCAAGAATCGGCATATTAGAGCAGCAGGTTCGGAAAAGCCAGTCGATAGGCTTTGTTGAAAATAAAATGGAGGAAACCCTTGCCCGGAAGAATCAGGAAATTAAGGATCTGAAACGGCGGGTTGCACAATGCAATCACGAGACGGGCAAAAATGCCGGACGTGTTCGTTATACGGAAAAAAGGCTGATTGAAGCATTGATGCGTCAGGCCAGCGCCAATGCGTATCTCGGCTATCAGGCATTAAAAGAATTAGACCTTTTAATAAGGAATAAAATGCGTCCGAAAAATAAAAAGGCAGTAAAATTGAGGGAAGGCACCCAGATGGTTCACGATTATTACAAACTGGTGGTGCAGATTGCCGATGAAACCCAGGCCGATCTTTTCCCGGAGGTAAAGGCGGAGTTTGCCGACTGGCTGCGGGAAAAAGAGAAAGAAGGTTTCAACGAGTTCCAGCGCAAGGCGCTTGACATGATGGAGCGCCATGTTTCGGATGCGCGAAAAAGGCGTTATCACCGACCAGAAGATCTTGTCCGGTCATTTCTGAATGAACCGGAATTCAAATAAAGATTGTAAAACACAAAAAAGGAGGGATTCATGGAATTGTTTTATGTCAGACGCTGTATGGCAAGCATTCTGCTGGTTTTATTTTTGATATCCGGATGTGCATATAATAAATATATGAGCATCGAAGAAAAAAGAGGTGTTGATCTCAATAGTGAATTAAGAAAGGAAGAGGAGCGGAAGGCCCGGCTCAATAGTGGCAAAGATACTCTGGAATCGGAGATCAGCGGGTTGAAACAGGAGGTCAACACACTTCAGGCAGAAATAAACAAACGGCAAAGGGAGATCAATAATTTAAAAAGTACGCTAAAAGGAGAAGAGGCGAAGATCAGGAAGAAAAAAGAAAAAGAACGAGAAGTGGTGGATGCCTTAAAGGACAAAATCAAGAAAAAAAAGGCGGAGATTGCCAAGAAAGAGAAAACGCTGAATGAAATCGGAGAATATTGATTTTATTGGATTTCTCCTGTGCTTAATCGGCAATGGGGGATCGGGTGAAAAAATCATCATAACTCCTTTTTGAATTCAGGAGCGGGAATGATTCACCCGTTAATGAACGTCTTTATGTTTTACGGGAGGGGAGTTGAAAATGAAAAAGTGTTTTTTTGAGATTATTTCCGTTTTTGTCATTTTATCCTTTCTTTCCTCCTGCGCCACCATGCCTTTGGGGACAGGGAATGCCGCACCGGAGAATACGGCGGAACGCGAGATACTACTACAGGCCATAACGACGGGCGCGATTCTCGGCGGAACTTTTGGTGCCGGACTTGGTGCTTTGCTTGACGAAAACAACCGAGTCCGTGGAGGTGCTATCGGGGGTGCTGTCGGCACTTTTTTGGGAGGGATTATCGGCAATGAGGTAGGAAAAAAGCAAATTTATAATTATCGAAATGTTCAATTGAAAAATGAGCAACTGGCAAAGCTTTTGAACAGTGCCCGTGCATATAATCAAAAAGTTGCGAATTATAATGCAAATCTCCGAAGCCAGATTGCTGGGCTGAACAGGTCCAGGCCCGAACATAAGAAAATTGCCTTGCGAAAACAGAAAGAGGCAGAGCGATACCGAGCCCAGGTAGAAGCGGCAATTAACGAACGGAGAAAACTTTCCAAAACTTTAGTTCCTGCGCAGAAGGCAAAATACCAGAGAACGCTTAGGGAGCTGGAAAGAAAAAAACAGGAATTGGCCGCAACCATCAGTGAACTTGAACGGATATCCGGTCCCGCTATCGTCGGATAATCAAAGTGTGCGATACCTTTGCTTTAAAAAACAAGGGTATCGCCACAGCAATTCCCGCTCATCCAGTTTCAAAGTTTATTTTTCGGAATACATGAAAAATTGGACGTTATCACTACAAAGATGAACCGTGTTGCGACTGAAAGCGATAATCTTCCCGGCGGAACAGGTTGTACCGGTCTCCTGATTGATGAGACAGGCATTTCTAAAAAAAGAAGTGCATCGGTGGTTGGTGTGAGCCGACAATGGAACGGTCGCCTGGGAAAAGTGGATAACTGCCAGGTGGGCGTTTTCGGAGCTTTATGTGCCGGAGACCGTGCTGTTCCTGTTGATGTGGAGTTGTTTTTGCCGTCATCCTGGACAGATGATCCGGCCCGGTGCGAACGTTCCGGTGTGCCTGCCGAACGTCTGCACCACCGTACAAAACCGGAGCCTGCACTCGCTATTATAAGGCGGCAGAGAGAACCCGGCGTCCGTTTTGATTATGGGAGTGCGGATGGACTTTACGGAAACAGTACTGACGAAGCGGAAACCCCGGATTGAACCTGTCCGGGCTGATGCGCTTTTTAAAGGGCTGGAGGAAGGTGATCTCAGGCGTATAAAATTGAGAGAAACCACAGCCGGAGCCCTGGAAGCAGAGGAGTCGCAGCGCTTCTGGATTGAAAGAGGTTTTGAAGATGCAAAAAGTCAGGCGGGGATGGCGGAGTATCAGGTCCGGGGATGGCAGGCATGGCATCACCACATGGCTCTTGTTATGATGACAATATTGTTCATGACAAAACAGAGAATCCTCTACAAAGATGACTGCCCACTGCTTTCATGCTATGATATCAGAGTGTTGTTGGCATACTTTCTTTCTTCCCGGAAAAATTCTGTCCAGGAAATTCTGAGGCAGATGGAAATCCGCCATAGAAAACGCAAAACCGCATCCGAAAGCGCCGCGCAAAAACGGAAGTAATTATACGATGAATTTTGATTGCGGCTTTGCTCTTTTAAATATTAACCTACTGATTTTATTAAAAAAATGAAAATAGTGAAATTCCGGAACAGTTAGCTTTTAAAGTGATAAAGCAGTATTAATAACTCCTTTCAAGAAGTCAGGTGTATGAGGAACAGGTGTAAATGGAATAGTTTCAATTACTTCTTGAATATTTGCAGCAAGAATTCCATATTCTTCATTGTCTGAACAGAATATAATATATTTTTCAATTCTCTCTCTTTTTTCTTCAAGTATCCGCTTCCTTTCACGTTCTCCTATTTCCTGTTCCAGCTTCCTGGCCAGATCTTTTTGCTTCATATTCTGATATGCTATATGAGACATAAGATTTTACATCAAAAACAATGTATTGGCTATATCAGAAAATCATTCCATAGACATACTTGGAACTTTATTCCATGCCAAAAGAAATTTATTTTCATCTGCACCAATCCCGCGGGCATATTCCATCATTTTATCAGAACCTATTGTCTCATTACGAACTTGACCAATAAGCCAATTGGCAATATGTTTATTTTCAACCATAATACTGGCTCCCGCATCCCATAACCCTCCGCTTAGGCATGGACGAATGATGGGGCCACCTGAGTTATATTTACCAATTTCAGAAT
>PDWI01006208.1_pt1 | contig 15122 bp, 20 predicted proteins | sample 1430891 | NCBI WGS metagenome assembly PDWI01 (sample SAMN01162508, study PRJNA174530) | Oral metagenome, whole genome shotgun sequencing project. | biome: Marine environment; feature: Marine mammal; material: Swab sample of the gingival sulcus; isolation source: swab sample of gingival sulcus... | reverse complement strand
GAGAGATTCAAAAAATAATAAGCTTCAAACGGTTTGGCTGATGGGTACCCCAAAATCAAAGATTTTGACCCTTTCGTTGCAAATGTTTTCTTCTTATTATTTTTTTACTCTATAAGTCTATTTAGTCCATGCCTTTGTATCAATTATAAGAGGTATCTAAAATCCAACCACTTCCTAGTACTTTCTCATCCTCATAAAAAACAGCAACTTGACCAGATGCCACTCCATATACAGGCTCTTTTAAACTTACATTTGCAATACCATTTTCTATAGTAATACTACAGGCAACTTTAGTAGTTCGATAGCGTAATTTTATAGTACACTCAAAAAAATCTTTATCAACATAGAGATTGAGATCATTTAAGAGAACACTCGTTATCGCTAAATCCTCTTTTTTCCCTACAACAATAGTATTATCTATAGGATTTAAGGATTTGACATAGTGAGGTTCATGCGCTCCATTGACTGTAAAACCTTTTCGTTTTCCTATTGTATAGTGCATATACCCTTTATGAGTACCTACCTCTTTGCCATCACTATTTAAAACTTTTCCATCATTGTCTATTTTATTATGTTTTTTTAATACATCAGTATAAACAGTTTCAACAAAACAGATCTCTTGAGACTCTTTATTTTCAGATATTTTTTTAATAGCAGGTATTTGCCCTGCAAGTTTTACAATATCCTCTTTTTTATAAATAGACATAGGAAAAATAAGACTTTTTAATACCTCTTTTTTTACTTGTGCTAAAAAATAACTTTGATCTTTTGATTTATCATCTGCTTCATAAATAAACTCTCCATCTGTTTTTGCATAGTGTCCAGTTGCTATAAGATCTATACCCAAACTTTTGGCAAAATCATACATCGCTCCAAATTTAATAGTTCGATTACATTTTACACAAGGGTTAGGGGTGCGACCCTCTTTATATTCCTCTATAAAATAATCATACACTTCAGATTTAAACTCTTTTTCAAGATCGAGTACATGATATGGTATATTTAAAAAATCAGCAACTCTTTTACCCGCTTCTATATTTTTTTCATGATACCCAGGCCTTGAGTTATGTAGTTTCATATAACATCCAGTGATCTCATACCCCTCTTTTTGAAGCATATAAGCTGTCATGGAGGAATCTACTCCCCCACTCATGCCAACTAATATTTTTTTGTTCATAAAATTTTAGTTTTATACATTAAATGCAGTTTCTAAATCTTCTATAAGATCTGATGGATCTTCAAGACCTATACTTAATCGTAATAGACCTTCAGTTATACCAATCTCTTTTTGTTCATCAAGAGGAATTTGCTGATGTGTAGTAGATGATGGATGAGTAACAATAGATTTAGAATCACCAATATTTACAGCAATAGAGAATAGTTTTGTATTATCAGAAATTTTCCAAGCCATATCTTTACTTTCAACTTCAAAACTTAAAAGTCCACTACATAAACCATCTTTAAAATATTTTTTTGCTAAAGCATGGTATTTATTAGACTTTAACCCTGGATAATTAAGGTTTGTTACTTCAGATTTAGACTCTAAATACTCTGCAACTTTTTGCGTATTTGCACTATGTTTTTCCATTCTTAAAGATAAAGTTTCAAGACTTTGGATCAATGTCCAAGAGTTAAAAGGTGATGGTGTTGCTCCAATATCTCTTAATAATGCAAGTCTAATTCTTAGATTAAAAGCAGGAAATGGTAAATCTGTATAAACTAAACCATGGTAACTTGCATCTGGAGTACTAAAGTGTGAATATCTTTTACTATCTTTAAGAAATTCTGTTAAACCATCTCTATCTATAATAGCCCCACCAATAGCAAGACCTTGACCTGACATATATTTACTACAACTATGTATAATCACATCTGCACCGTGTTTAATAGGATTGATTAAATGTGGTGTTGCAACAGTATTATCACAAATAGAGATAATTCCATGTTTTTTTGCTATAGCAGAGATAGCATCTATATCAGCTACTGCAATTTGTGGGTTTGAAAGTGATTCATAATAAATTGCTTTTGTTTTATCATCAACTAAAGCTTCTATTGTTTCTGGATTATCTACTTCAAATACTCGTGCTTCTAAACCAAGTCTTTTCATTGTGTACTTAAACAGCGTAACACTTCCTCCATAAATTTTATCAGAGATTATAACATTATCACCAGCTTCAAAAAGATTTGAGATTGCATAAAAAATAGCAGCTTGTCCACTTGATGTGGCAATAGCACTAGCTCCCCCTTCAAGTTCAGCTAATCTTGCTTCTAAAACTGCTGTTGTAGGATTTGTTAATCTTGTGTAGATATTTCCTAAATCTTGTAAACAGAATCTATCTGATGCTTGTTTTGCTGTTTCAAAGGCATATGCTGTAGTTTGGTAAATTGGTACTGCCATTGTTCCTTGTGTATCTGTGTTATATCCTGCGTGTATTGCTAAAGTTTCTTTATTCATTAATTTTCCTTTTTTAATTATTTTATTATTTATTTATTTTTTTATTATACTAACTTTTTTTAACTACAACTTTTATGAATATAAAGTTGTACTTAAATATCTTTCACCTGTGTCACATAGTATTGTAACTATTGTTTTACCTTTATTTTCCTTTCTTGATGCTACTTTTTTTGTTGCATAAAGATTTGCCCCTGAAGAGATCCCTACTAATAGTCCATCAGTTCGGGCTAGCTCCTTTGAAGTTGTAAAGGCATCTTCATCTGATACACAAATCACCTCATCAAAAATATCTGTATTTAATACACCTGGAATAAACCCTGCACCAATACCTTGAATTTTATGTGGACCTGCTTCTTTGCCTGAAATAACAGGAGAACTTGCTGGTTCAACAGCTACTACATAGATATCTGGATTATGTTTTTTTAATACTTCTGATATACCCGTTAAAGTACCCCCTGTACCAACAGCTACAATCACAATATCAACTTTTCCATCTGTATCATTTAAAATCTCTAAAGCAGTTGTTTTTCTATGTACCTCTGGGTTTGCAGGATTATTAAACTGTTGAGGCATAAAACTATTTGCCATGGTTTTATTAATCTCTTCAGCTCTATTAATCGCACCTTTCATTCCTAACGCTGCTGGAGTTAAATCTAGTGTTGCCCCTAAGGCACAAAGAAGTTGTCTTCTTTCTAAACTCATCGATTCTGGCATCGTAAGGATAAGTTCAATACCCCTAGCTGCACAAACCATCGCTAGTCCAATCCCTGTATTTCCACTAGTAGGTTCTACTACAATGGTATCTTTAGTGATCAATCCATCTTTTATAGCAGTTTCAATCATCGCTAAAGCAATTCTATCTTTTACAGAACTTGTGGGATTCATAAATTCACATTTTCCTAGGATTTCAGTATTTGTATCATTTGAAAGTGTATTTAATCTTAGTAATGGAGTATTTCCAATTAATTGTGTTACATCTTTTGCAATATTCATTTTTTGCCTTTTTTATATATAATATACTAAATTTTCAGATTTTTTCTCTAAAAATTTTTCTAATTCACTGATTTTAATCATAAAAATCTCTTCTATCTTTTTTTGAATATCTTCCCAAAAATATTGTAATAAATCAGTTTTTGTTTTACCATCAGTTTCAACCAAACAACACTCTAATGAATTTAATACCTCAAAGACTGTTATATCGTTCGCATCTTTTAAAAGTTTGTATCCACCATTTGCTCCTCGTACACTTTCAACAAGTCCATCTCTTTTTAAAGTCACAAGGATCTGTTCCAAATAATTTTGTGGAATTATACCTCTTTTAGCTATCTCTTTTATTGGCAATAACATTTTATTTTTTTCTTTTGCTAAAATCAATATGGCGGTTAAACCATAAATACCTTTAGTAGACACTATTGCCATTTTAAACCCTCCTTTTTTTACTTGGCAAATCATAGCAGATTTAAAAAACTATGTCAAGTAAACCAATAGAGTTAGGTGTCTTTAATTTTATAGCTTTTTTTAAAATCAATTTCCGTTAGTAAAGTTGCACATATTATTAAAATAGCTCCCAAAATTTGAGTAGTTGTTAATAGTTCATTAATGGTAAGATAAGCAAAAATTGCAGCACTTACAGGCTCCATAGAAAAGATTATGGCAGTTTTTGTTGCTGTTGTAAATTGTTGCATATATGTTTGTACCAAAAAAGCATACACTGTTGCAAATATGGCTGTTACTATAACCGCTTTAAAAAATGGATAATCATACTCCAATGCAAATGTAGCTTTATCAAAATATAAAGAGAAAAGTAAAGAGAGTATAGAAACCGTAAAAAGTTGAAAAAAAACAAGTAAAAATACATCAATCTCTTTTGAAAATTTTCCTGTGAATATTATTTGTAAAGCAAAGAGTGAAGAACAAACCAATGCTAAAAATTCGCCTTTTCCTAGTGTTAATATCCCTGACATTGTAAGTAAATATAAACCAAAAGCAGCAATGAAACTAGCCATTATAACATGTTTTTTAATTTTCTCTCGAAAAAGAAAATAGCCTAAAAAAGGGACACAAATAACATTAAGTCCAGTTATAAAAGCAACAATAGAACTTTTTGTATAAAGTAAAGCAAAAGTTTGTGTAGCAAAAGCAAAAAATAAAAAACTACCTAAAATCACACCATAAAGAATAGTTTTTACCGTTATATTTTTAAAATACTTATATGAAATAAAAAACATAATAAGTGTAGCTAAAGCAAAACGAAAAAATAAAAAAGCATAAACAGGAGTAGAGTTAATAGACTCTTGAACCATCAAAAAAGTGACACCCCAAGCAATAGCCACAGATACAAGAAGAACATCAGCTTTATATTTATCTATTTTTTGTCTAATCATAATCATTCCAATATTTAAAATAAGTTAGGATTATATCTAATTTCTATAAAAAAATAATGAAATACCAAGATAATGATTATTTATAATTTATTTTAAGTGCTATGCTTGATATTTTATAATTATTAAACTTTTACCCATTTTTAGTCTATTTTTAGAAGTTCCCTCTATTCATAAGCGAGTTTAACTTAAGTTTAAACCTAATTTTGTAAAATCTATGATTGATTAAAAATAAAGAGAGAAGATGAATAACGATATAATCTCAATGCAAAATATAAACAAATTTTACGATGACTTTCATGTATTAAAAGATATAAATTTCAGTGTTAAAAAAGGGGAGATTGTTGTTATTTGTGGACCTAGTGGTTCAGGGAAGTCAACACTCATACGATGTATCAATGGTCTTGAAGATATAGACTCAGGGAAAATAGTTATTGATAATATGGATATTTACGAAAGTAAAAAAAACCTAAAAGCAATAAGAGGCGAAGTGGGAATGGTTTTTCAACATTTTAATCTTTTTCCACATTTAACAATACTAGAAAATATCACACTAGCACAAAAACTTGTCAAGCAAAGAACAACAAAAGAATCAACAAAAATAGCACATGAATTACTACAAAAAGTAAAACTTGATGATAAAGCGAACTCTTACCCTAGTGATTTATCTGGTGGGCAAAAACAAAGAGTTGCGATTGCAAGAAGTTTAGCTATGAAACCAAAGGTTATTTTATTTGATGAACCTACTTCAGCATTGGACCCAGAAACTATAGGTGATGTTTTATCTGTTATGCAAGATTTAGCTAAAGAAAATTTCACTATTGTTTGTGTGACGCACGAGATGGGTTTTGCAAAAGAGGTTGGTGATAGAATTGTATTTATGGATCATGGAGTAATTGTCGAAGAGAATCAACCTAGTGAATTTTTTAATAATCCAAAAAGCGATAGAGCTAAAAAATTTTTAAAAGAGATTTTGGTTCATTAAAAAGTTCAATCTTAAATAAAAGGAGAAAAGATGAAAAAAATAGTTTTAGTAGTATTGATGTTTATAACATCATCAGTTTTTGGTGCAGATATTAATCTGTGGAAAAAGTCAACATTAAATGAGATCGTACAAAGAGGTGAGTTAAGAGTAGGTATGGAGCCTGGTTATATGCCTTTTGAAATGAAAGACAAAAAAGGTCGAATTATAGGGTATGATGTAGATATGGCTAAAAATATGGCAAAAGCTATGGGTGTAAAACTTAAACTTATTCCAACTTCTTGGGATGGTATCATTGCTGGACTCATTACAAATAAATATGATATTATTATGTCAGGTATGACTATAACTCAAAAAAGAAATTTAAAAATTAATTTTGCGGATCCTTATGTCGTAGTGGGACAAACAGTACTTATTAAAAAGTCACTAGCAGGAACTATTAAATCTGCAAAAGATTTAGACAAAGCAAAATACACTGTTGTTACAAAACTGGGTGTAACAGGAGAAGTAGCAACAAGAAAATTCTTCAAAAATGCAAAAATTCTTACTTTTGAAACAGAGTCTGATGGGGTATCTGAGGTTTTAAATGGTAAAGCAGATGCTTTTGTATATGATCAACCATACAACCTACTTTTTATGGCTGGAAAAGGGAAAGGTAAACTTGCACATTTAGATAAACCTTTAACATATGAACCTTTAGGATGGGCAATAAGAAAAGGTGATCCTGATTTTCTTAACTGGTTAAATAACTATCTAAAACAAATCAAAGGTGATAAAGTTGTAGATTTTTATGAAAAAACAAATAAGAAATGGTTAAGAGATACTTCTTGGTTAAAAAGAGTTCAATAACAAATGGTTAAAAAAAAATCATTAGCACAAAATAAAACAGTAGGGCATGTACTTGCCCTGCTGTTTTTTGTGTTATTAGGATACTCTTTTTATATTACAGCGAGTAATATGAACTATGTTTGGAAATGGAATAGTGTTCCAAAATATTTTGCATATAACGAGACTATATCCGTAGAATCCCCAATAGATGGAAAACTTATTCTTGAAAACAATAAATATTTTATCAATGGTGATGACAAAATTGAGTTAAAAGGTTTAGATAGTAACTTTTCTTTTGATTTTCAAGTGGGTGAAGATCTTTATGAGGGTGATTATATAGCTTCAAAAGAGGAACTCAGAGCGGGACCTGTTTTATCTGGACTTTGGATCACCTTAAAAATATCATTTTTTGCCCTACTTCTCACTTTGGTTATTGGTATTATTGTAGCTTTAATGAAACTCTCTTCAATGATCTTTTTAAAAGATATAGCTACAGTATATATCACAATAGTTCGAGGTACACCTTTACTTGTACAAATATTTTTATTTTATTTTATAGTTGCAAATATCTTTGAATTAGAAAGAATAGTTGCGGGTATTTTCTCTTTAGGGATATTTTTTGGAGCATATGTGGCAGAAATATTAAGGGGTGCTATTGTATCAATAGATAAAGGGCAATTAGAGGCTGCAAAATCTTTGGGTATCTCTAACTATCAAGCCATGAGATATATTATCTTACCTCAAGCTTTTAAAAGAGCCTTACCTACACTTGTAGGGGAGACTATCTCTTTAGTAAAAGATTCATCTTTGGTTTCAGTTATCTCTATTACAGACTTAACAAAAGTGGGAAAAGAGATCGTTGCAAATACATTTTCTCCATTTGAAACATGGATTGTTATAGCACTATTATACCTGTCTATTACCTCTATTTTAAGCTATGTTGGACATAGGCTTGAAAAAAAACTAGCATCTAAGGGTGGTAGTTCTTAGGTGGAAACTTTTTTTTCCGCCTTCTTACAGCAAGGGATCACTTTTTTTGCTATTATGGATCCCATAGGGGTAAGTGCTATTGCACTTTCTTTATTGCATAATAATATTACAAAAGAGGAGATCAATAAAATTGCCCTTAAATCAACTTTAACGATTATCATAGCTTTTTTTGTTGTTTTAATTACAGGTGATTTTATTTTAACACTTTTTGGTATAGGGGAAAATTCATTAAAAGTTATGGGTGGTATTATTTTACTTTTGATGGCTATATCTATGGTAAATGGAACCGCACTAAATAAAAAACCCTCTAAAGAGGAGGGAAAAGAGTTGCAAAACCATGATGACTTATCTGTTATACCTATAGGGATACCAATAGCATTTGGAACAGGTCTATTTACTACAATTGTTATTTTTAAACATCAAGTAGAGGTATTTACTGATCTACTTTCAATAAGCTTGGCTTTTTTAGTAAATGCCTTTTTCTTATATTTGGTATTAAAAAACTCTATTTATATCAAAAAATATCTAGGTTTAACAGGACAAAGTATTATTACTAAACTTATGGGACTTATTGTAGGGGCTATATCAATACAATTTATAGTATCAGGTATTATTAAACTAGCACAAAGTTATCTATAATGATGTTTGATCTAGAAAATTTTGAAATATTTCAAATAGTAAACCTATTTGCATTTATCATAGGCTTACTATTTGGAGTAATTGCACAAAAAAATCAATTTTGCTTTAGTGGTTCAATTAAAGATTATATACTCACAAACTCTACAAAAAGAGCTGCATCAGTTGTTATGGCAATTATTGTATCTATTATTTCTACTTATATTGTGGTAAATATCAATGAGATAGATCTAAGTGGAGCTATTTATTTAAAAGAGAATGTTAATTATTTTACTATTATATTAGGTGGAGCATTATTTGGTATAGGGATGATGTTAGCAGATGGATGTAGTAGCCGTCACTTAGTAAAATTTGCCCAAGGGGATCCCTACTCATTGGTAACTTTACTATTTATAGCTATTTTTGCATATGCAACAACAAAAGGGGTTTTAAACGATTTTATTTCACTTTTTACTAAAAATGAAATATTACTTAACTTTTCTGCATATATTGCAAACCAACAAATAAATATATTTATCATAATCATCCCTTTATTTCTCTATCTTTTCTATTTAACAAAAAGTTTCAAAAGGATACTCACTTTAAAAGATGGTTTTTTATTGGGGCTTCTTATTCCAATTGGGTGGTATATCACGGGTGTAATTGGAGTGGAGAGTATGGAGCGACAAATTCCTTTAGAGAGTGTTACATTTGTTTATCCTACAGCAAAAACTTTAGAGTTTTTTACATATTTTCAGGTAACGCAACTCTCTTTTGGAGTAAGTGTTATTCTAGGCGTTGTAAGTGGTGCATTTATTATGTCTAAATTTAATAAAAAATATAGCTTTGGATGTACAGCAAATCTACCACATAGTAAAATAAAATATAATATGGTAGGTGGGACTTTAATGGGTGTTGGTGGAGTACTTTGCATTGGTTGTACAGTAGGTCAAGGGCTTACGGGTCTATCTACCTTAGCTTTTTCTTCAGTACTAGCTATTTTATCCATAATGATTTCAGGTTTTATCACTGCAAAATATTTAGGTAGAAAAGAACAACTCCCTATGTGTTTTGTTTTTGAATGGGATGATAAAAAAGAGAATGAAACAAAAAGAAATTTTCAAATTTAATGAAAGGTCTATTTAATGAGAAAAATCTTTACAACAATAGTATTATTAATGGTATTTCATCTTAATATGAACGCAAAAACTATAGCAAAAATCCCTGAAGCCTCTGGTATTTGTTATATTCCAAAATCACAGATGCTTATTGTGGTCAATGATGAGGGGTGGATATATAAACTGAGCAAAAAAGGAAAAATAAAAAGAAAACTCTTTTTAGGTAAATATGATTTAGAGGGTATTGCTTATGATAAAAAAAATGATAAATTACTCCTTGCAGTTGAAGGGGCTGAATCTATTTTAATTCTTAATAGAAAAAGTTTAGAACTCGAAAAAAAGATAAAAATTAAAAGAAAATTTCAAAAAATAAAACTCCTGAAAAAAAACAAAAAAGCAGGAATTGAAGCTATTGCTATAGATGAAAATGGAAATATATTTTTATCAAACCAATCAGAAATTACCTATAAAAAAAAGTTAAAAAAGAATGCTTCTGTAGTTTTTAAAATAGATTCTTTAAAAGAGAAAAAAGCTAAGATAGTAGAAGTTTACAATCATGGATATATAGATATAGCTGGTCTTACTTTTTATGATGGATATTTATATATGACAAGCGATAAAAAAAACTTGCTTATAAAATATGATATAAAGAGAAATAAAACAATCAAAAAAATAAAACTAGCTAAATCTGCCCAAGAGGGTATCTGTTTTGATGATGAGGGGAATATCTATATAGCAGATGATAATGGTCGTATTTTACGATATAAAAAAGATAAACTAGGGATATAAAACACTCTGTATAGTACTATACTTATAGATCTCAAACTCATTATTTTGCATCTGTATAGCATGCAGCGCCATACGATCAGCTAATTCATTTCCCTCTATCCCTGTATGCCCTTTTACGTGCTTAATAATAACTTTATTTTTTATTTTTTCATATAAATTATGAGCATTTTGAATAAGCTTTAGATTTTTAATCTCTCCACCTTTTTTTGTCCAATTATTTTGTTTCCAGCCATACGCCCATGTAGAGATACAATCAATACTATATTTAGAATCTGAAAATAGTATCACTTTTTCATCTGTATTAATTTCATCTGCTAATAAAAGAGCTTTATAAAGAGCTTTTAGTTCTGCTGTGTTATTTGTACCATTTTGATCATATTTTCCATAATATAAAATGGGCTTTTCCTCATTTTTATATAAGGCTATCCCACTTCCAGATTTACCTGGGTTTCCAGAACATGCGCCATCACAATAGATACTTATCTTAGTTGCTTTTTGATTTAAATTGTTTTTTATCTCTGTACTTGTAGTATTTTTTGATCTTTTATCTATTTTTGCTTTTTTAAACTCTAAAATCATAGAATAGTTTTTGATAATTTGTTCTTGTGATTTCAAAGCAACTATACCTTTTAAAAGCATAAGTCTATTTACATCATGTTCTAAAATCTCTTTTGTAAGCAACTTTTCTTTCCAGTTTTCATCTACTGGAAAATCTATATCTAATATTTTACATTGTGTCTTATTTAGAGTATTTCCAAAAGAGATAAACTCTATAAATTCTTTATCTATAATCATATATTCCCCTTATAATTAGAAGTATACTCAAATAAAAAAAGTATCAGGTAAAATTCTATCTCTTTTTTATACACATTTACGATAAAATCATATTAAGACCAACTGCCATAGAAATAGCACCGACACCTGTAAAAATTCTATTGATATTTTTTTGAGAATGTAATAAGTTTTTATTAATATAAAGTATAATCGCACCAAATCCTAGAAAAATGATACTTACTCCAACAGTAAAGGCAAATACCATAGAGATATCTACAACGGAATTATTTATAGCACCAAGAGTTACTAACATACCTCTTACACCACCTATTCCCATAAGTACACTTATCGTTAATGCTGATGTTGATGATACATCTGTTGTATTATGATTATGTTCTTTTCCAAAATATATATGAACATGTTCTTCCCCTTGATGTTGATGTTTATTTATATTTATTCTTTTTGTTGCAACTAAAAATAATAAATATACTCCCATCCCTAAAATAACACTTGCAGATATCACATCACCATAGCCTAAGATTTCAGGTGAAATATCAAAACTTTGAAGTATCTTTGCAAAAAGAAGCAATGATACACCGTGTCCTAAAGCAAATAACACTGTAATAAGTATCGTTTTTCGTTTATTTTTTCCTATTGAAAAATCTGCGATTGCAGTAAGATGATCTGGTGCAAAGGCATGCAAAACACCATACCAAAAAATTAAAAGTAAACTAAATTGTTCCATGTACTATCCTATTTTCTAAATTTTAGTGAATTATATAATAATTGATATTAATTCTTAATATATTTTAAGTTTTCTATGTTACACTTTGTTATCTTTTTATTAGGAGTGTAAAATGTGTAGTAACATTACTACAAATACTAGCGTAGAATTATCTCAGCTACTTATCGAAAATATTGATAATGATGATACCTTTAATCAATTACTACTAAATGGTGCGAATATCAATATTCAGAATGATATTGGTTGGTGTATTTTATTTGAAGCTATATCTTTAAATCTTGAATCAAAAATAAAAAACTTTTTAAAGCACGGAATAGATATCAATATTAGAGATAAAAAAGGCAGAAACGCCCTTTTTTGGTCTGTGTATTTTAATAATCTTGAAGCAACTAAAATTTTACTCTCTTTAGATAGTGATTTAATGGTATCAAAAAAATATGATCTTCATCTATTTCACTATGCTGTGTATAAAAATAATCTCCCATTAGTAAAATATCTTTTAAAAATGGGTATGGATATTGAAACAAAAGATAATTTAAATTCTACACCATTAATATATGCTGTATTATATGAAAAAAATGATATTATAAAATACTTGATTCAAGAAGGTGCGAATATGCACTGGATAGATTCATTAGGCAATAGTGCCAACTCTCTAATAAAAGAGCAAATTAGAAAAAAAACTTAAAATTAAAGGAAAAAATATGTTTAATATAGAAAAAGCAAAAGCACATTGTGATGTACCGTGTGGAATTTATGATCCGATTGCTGCTCAAATAGCAGCACTTAGTGTAATAAGAATGATTGATTTAATGGAAGCATTAGAAAAAAATGATAGTTTAGAGTATATCAATACTATCTCACGACATGTAGCCGTAAAAGAGGAAGAAGCTGAAAAAGTAAAACATGAAATAAGAATCATTTGGGGAGATTTTATTAAACCACCTATGGTAGAAAAATACCCACAAATTCATTCTTTAGTACATACTATTATGGCTTTAGGTGGTGCAAGTAGGCAAGGTGTATCAAGAGCAAAAGCTGTTGAACTATTAGATGCTGTCAATGAATTTGCAGAAATTTTTTGGGCATTAAAAGAAGTTAAAACTAAAAAAGTAAAAGCAAATTATGCACCAAATGAAGAGATCGTTGTCCCTGCATAATGTTCAAACTCTTTAGAGTTGAAGGATATTCACTTTTCCCTTTTTTAAAAGAGGGGGAGGTGATCTTTTGTATAAAACTTTTTTCTTTTAGTAGAATAAAGGTAAGCGATACTGTAGTTTTTAAATATAAAGATGATGGTTTTATGATAAAAAGGGTAAAAAAAATAGATTCAAATGGCTATTTTGTACAAGGGGAAAATCCTGATAGTATAGATAGCAGAAATTTTGGAGCATTAGAAAAAAAAGACTTACTTTATAAAGCCATTTTTAATCTTTCCACTTACAAATTTTTATAGTCGCTCTATTTTTTAATATATCTCTTAACTATTTTCTCTTCAGCCTTTGATAAATCAATTTGATTTGCAATATTTAATTTATTTTCAAATATCATAAATCACCTTCAATCTGTACTACAATGTTATCTTTCAACTCTCCTCTTACCTCATTTGCTATTTGCCATATTTGGCGTTGTAATTGAACTCGTTGTTGGGTACTTATCATTCGTATATTCCTTATTATCTCATCACCACTGTTTTACAATGATTTAGCTATAATTTTCATGTCAAAAGAGAATTACACAAACTAAAAAGTAAAGGATTTGAAAATTATGACTAGTTTTTTATTAGAATTTGCGATGTTCCCAACATCTGCAGATGGAAGAGAGGGGTCTTCTGTTTCAAAAGAGGTGAGTAAAATTATCGATGTTATTGACAAATCAGGGGTTACCTATCAATTAACAGCGATGGGCACAATTATAGAAACCTCTAGTATCGAAGAAGCATTAGATATTGTTAAGTTAGCCTATAAGCAACTTGAAGAGTGTGATAGAGTCTATTCATCATTAAAATTTGATGTTCGTAAAAATTGTGAAAATAGACTTAAAACAAAGGTTGAAACAGTAGAGAAAAATTTAAATAGAAAAATTAATAGTTAAAAAGGAGATCAAATGAGAGTAGTTTGTCCAAATTGTTTACAAGTAAATAATATACCATTAAAAGAAACATACAAAAAAGCCAATTGTGGAAGTTGCAAAGATTCACTTCTAAATACAACTCCTATAGAGTTAAATCAATCAAATTTTGAAGAGGTAGTAGTCAATAGTGAGATACCCGTATTAGTTGATTTTTGGGCACCTTGGTGCGGTCCATGTAAAATGTTTTCCCCTACTTTTAAAAATGTTGCTAGTAAATATCCTCTAAAAGTTTTATTTGCAAAAGTAAACACAGAAGCTGAGCAAAACTTAGGTGCAAAATATAATATTAGAAGTATCCCAACATTAGTTATCTATAAAAATGGTATAGAACAACAAAGAGTATCAGGAGCTTTAGATGAACAAAACCTTATCAACTTTATAAACCAATATATCTAAAGGGATTGAAAAAATTTTAGTAGATTTACACGATTTATTTTACAGTGCTTAAGATAATATTGTACTTTAATGTTTTTTTGTCTAAATTTACCAAAATTTTTAATTTGTAAGCTAATACAAAAGTCCAAATAACCACAAAGGTATTTTATTTTTCTCCATACTATAATCTGTGTCGATGATTAAGTAAGAATTTTGTATATCTTTTATTTGTTTGAAGCTTTTATTTTTCCCACCTATTTCATATATATTTTTATCAACTTTAAAATCTCCTATATCACTATAATATATATTTTCAAAGCAAGATGCAAAAAAAGTCTCTCTAATAGTTCCGATATCAACTTCTACACCAAATTCATCTGCAAAGGTGTATAGTAAATTTGTATTAGAAAATAAAAGTTTATCTGGTTTTTTAGATATATTTTGAGAATATTTTTTTATAGGGTTTATTAGTTTTGTACTTTGTAAAATATCCATATAAGTAAGCATAGTAGGGCTAGATATACCAAACTCTTTACAAAGTGCAGAAATATTTACTTTAAAAGGTACTTTTGCAAAAATGAGTTTTGCAATAAATTTTTTAAAAATACTTAGATGAGTATAGTCAATCTTATTTAAAGATGGTATATCCTCATTTATAATTTTTTCACAGGCATTAAAAAGTTTGTTTTTATACTCATCTTCGTCTTCTATAAAAAATGGATAATTTCCTATTTGTAAATATCTTAAAAAATTTTTATAAAGTTTTGGATATTCTAAAGCTAAATTTGAACTTATGGTGTTGTGATTCTCTAAAATATCATCTATACTTAAGATATCCAAGTTTATATCACAAGCTAAGCTTAAATACTCCCTAAAACTTAAAGTTTTCACATAAGATATAACAGATCTTCTACTTAAATCAAATTTTTCATTTAAA
>PDWI01006207.1_pt1 | contig 15122 bp, 17 predicted proteins | sample 1430891 | NCBI WGS metagenome assembly PDWI01 (sample SAMN01162508, study PRJNA174530) | Oral metagenome, whole genome shotgun sequencing project. | biome: Marine environment; feature: Marine mammal; material: Swab sample of the gingival sulcus; isolation source: swab sample of gingival sulcus... | reverse complement strand
GTAAAATTAGGGATAACATCGCTGGTTTTTTGGCGAAAGCCATCGCCGATAACATCGGGGGGAGCTGGTACGCTGAACAGGAAATGAAAGAACGCCAGCATCAGCAACTACAAGAAACCGAAAGATTGGAACGCCAACAAGCCGAAAAGCTTAAACAAGAGCAAGCTATCAAGCGTCAAGCCCTGCTCGATAGCTTCCACAGCTTACCCGAAGACCAGCAACAGGCGATAAGAGACGAATATGAAGCTAGATTGAACAAGATTCAACTTAAGTTATGGAACACTGCTAAGCAGGCTAGCCCTGGAAAGCCCGAAAATAATATTAAGGTTAAAGTTGCATTTCTGGAATTTTATAAAACCCAAATTTCCTAAAAATCCCCGGAGTTACCTGTAATATATGTAAGCGAATTTAACAAAGAGCAAGCCTAAGAGAGATTTGGTTTTTTACAGTAATCTATCATCTAGCCTATAGATGATAGAGGATAATTTCCATATCCACGCTATTAGATAATAGCGTGGATAAAAACACCACACCACACCGTCATTTTCTCAAAAAGATTTGCTTTTATCATCGCTTTTATTAAGTTATAAATAATAGCATTGATTAATAACCCCGAAAAGTTATGAAAAAAAAACCTTGGAATAAGAAGAAAATCGTTGGTTCTAAACCACCTTTAACCCCAGAAAAAGTCCAGCTCATCCGCTTGAGATTGAAACAGGGAAGCAAATTAAGAGATCGGTTGTTGTTCTCGCTGGCAATTGATACGGCATTACGAGGCTGTGACTTAGTGAAACTAAGTATTGATGACATGCTAGATCATACAGGTCAACCCAAGGAAGTGATAACCATTACTCAGCAAAAGACTCAGCATAAAGTGTCTTGTGCCGTATCAGAAGAAAGTCAAGATTTACTGATGACCTATTTACAAGAAAACAGAAAATTTGCTTTTGGTTATCTATTTACTCGAACTAGAGGGGACACTAGCCAACCTATTACGGTGAATCATTACCGTTGGCTAATAAAAGAATGGTTAAAACTAGCAGGACTTGATCCCTATAAATACGGTTCTCATAGTCTACGTCGTACCAAAACCAGCTTGATTTATGAAAAAACAGGTAATCTACGTGCTTGTCAAAAAATATTAGGTCATAGTAATATAACAAATACTGCGAATTATCTAGGAATTGAGGAAAAAGAAGCACTGGAAATAGCAAAAAGATTTGATATATAAAAATTTGACTTAATCAAATATATTCATATAATTTAGGTATTATTATTATATTATATAATAAATATGGGAATTAAAGAAAACACACAAATTGAACAAAATAGTTTAGAAAATGAAAAAGAGGGAAAATGATTTTTTACGGGGATTTACAATAAAATAAAAGAGGTAAACGAAGCTATTGCCTATTGGTTAGAGTTACCAGAAGATGAACAAATAAATTTATTGAAAATGAAAGTAGGTCTTAAAAAAATAGATAACAAAAAAAATCAGGATCAAAAATAATCCTAATTTTTTTGAGATTAAATCAACTATTTTTTTATACAATCTGCTACTTCCATGTCAGTCGCTTCCTTTCCTGTACTAATTTTTATTATTTCATTATTTTTGTATTTTAGACCTTTAAGCGACCTAGTACCTTTACCTTTTCTCTCCGTTGAACAATAAACAGTTTCTCCAGTATGAGAGATATAGTAAGTTTTATCTCCTACTTTTAAGTCTTTCAAATGTGTTGCCATTTTTAAGCCTCCAAAAATAAACTAAAATAGATAACTAATCAGACGTTTATAGGATTCTTGAACTTTAATAAATTCTTCATCCATAGCACGCCTCAAACTATCTGGCAAATCTTGAAAACGGTCACTATGTAACTGTGATCGTTTTATTTTATACGCTTTATCTATTTCTTGCCTACTATATGTACACTGACCATCAAGCCCAAGAGTAACTAAATCACTTTCATAAGAACGATAATGCTTTTGATTCGCCTGATTTTCATTTTTGGTTTTATGATTCTCTTGGTTATGCCGTCTACTATTTTCTGTTCTCCTCTTATTCTCTTGCTGTCTCCTTTTTAGTTCTTCTTCATAATATCTTCTTGATATAGATTCATTTTTCTTTCTTGCTTCCTCTTGTTCAGCACGCCTTTTTATTTCGTTTTTATTTATCTTATCTCTAAATCTAGAAACATTATCAAACCACTCATCTAGATTTGGACTTTTTCTTAAACTATTCAGAAAAATGAAAAGCTTAACAAAAAGCATTGATACGCTAGATAAAAAAACAAGGATTAAGTGAGGAACCCTATAATATGCAATATCCCAAATAAAATAAAAAAAGCGAGCAAAGGGATTAACTGGATACTGTCTAAACCTTTTAATTACATCAATATTATCAAAACCAAAATAATAACGATAACGACAATAAAGATAGTAGCAAACAATAACTATAAAACCTGAAAAAGAAATTACTGAATCAAAAGCAAAACTATCAATACTATCACCTTTACTTCCTTTATCAAACCTAGCAAAAGTAAAAAATAATATTGGGATACTAAAAACTAAGCGATTAAACCAGTCTTTGCTCCAAAAAAGAGTAACCCCTGCAACTACACCAGCACCAAAAAAGAAACTCACATAAAAAATAGTCCCAAAAAAAGTCCCTAGCTTCTCACTTTTTATAAGAATCTCAAAAATACGAAACCAAACACTAGGAATATATAAAAAAATATCTATCAAGTTTTGCATTTATTAGGGTTCTGCCAAAAAGAATACCAACCAAAAAAAGACAATAAACCAAGATAGTATACCAGCAATAAGACCACTACCTAGACAATAATGACCAAAACCACCGTAAGTCCTAGCTATCCAATCCTTATTAATTAAAGCAACAGGGCGAATACGCCAAGATGTGATAAATTCCCCTCTTTTATTAGGCTTAACTATACAATATTCCCACCAGTTCCCATCATCTCTCCAATGCTCAACACTAGCACATAAACCTTTTGCAACTCGTCTTGAAAGTTCATCACCATCAACAAAACCAACTAAATCTCTATCTGCCTTAGTCATTGTGGCAATAGTTCTACAAAAACTAAGTGTTACTCTGCACAAAATAATACTGTGATCATCACCATCTGGAGCGTAGTTTCTAGCAACTCTTTTGCTAACACCAAAATAAATGCCTGTACCTGCATAGTTACCATGTCCTACATACCAGTTTTTAGATTGAACAATTTTTGTGCTTGAATCTCTAAAGCTCGTACCATGAAACATGGTTAAAGTAGGTAAAGCAAGGGATACACCAAACATTAAAATACTATCAAAAATATAAAAAAATCCATTAAATACTAACAAAACAAAACGATAGGGAATACCTAAAATATAAAAAAACAAATAACTAAATCCTTTACGGTATCTCATCTTCCCCTTTTTAGGATTCAAAAATTCTTGTATATTATCTGCTATAGAAACAGCATTATATAATATGATATCGTAGTATATGCCAGTGACTAACCTAAAAGGAAAGGTAAGAAAATAGGCAATACAAAACCAAGCTATATTGATACCTGTAAAAGCAAAAATCAAGAAACTACCTCTAGAAAAACCAGTTTTATTCTTCCATAGAAACCGTAAAGGATTATGAATAATCCATTGCAAGTAGTTAATGAAGCTAAAAAGAGGCTCAAAAATAAATACAATTCCTCTTAAAAAAGAAGTAGCCAACATAACAACAAAATAAAAAACAAGAAACACTATAATAAAACCTACAACAACATTAGCTTCCATAATGAGTGCCCTTATTTTTCAATATAAGTTAATCTCTTAAAGCTAGGATTAGAGCCACTTAATAAGTCTAACTCCCTTTGTAGCCTTTCGGCTTCATTTTTATAGTGCTCTGCTTTATTTAATTCCCTTTTATACCTCTTAAAGTTACGATCAGATTGTGCCTGTGCTTCCTTAAAAAGTAATTCATAATCTATAGCCATTTAAACCCCTCAATTTATATCAACCAATGCAAGCCTGAAATCACCTTGCATTGGTACTATAAAAGGTTTGTATTTAGTAAAATTCAATTTGCTCGTTTCAAAAAAAGCTTTAATCGGCATAATTACAGGTTGCCTATTTCTCGAAACAATCAAAACTTGATCGCTAGTTAAAGTTCTTACTTCACTGCTGTTAAGTAAGTTATATTCTCTATATTGTGTCATGTGATCTGTAAAACTTTTACTTTGAGTCTCCCTAATTTTACCAGCAATAGAAGAAAAAAACTCAGCAGTATAATTATCCACACCTGCTAAACAGATATGAGTATTGATAGAACCATGTATAGCGTCTGCCCCTAATTTACCGTAACGATATTGCAATTGACTGATTGATTGCAAAATGATTGATAAAGATACTCCATAACCTCTAACCGTGTTAGCAATACTCACAAAGTCAGGTATATAACTATTTCCAAATTCATCATAAAGAATATAAACAGGCAAAGAACGACCGCTTAAATGTTCTCGCCTCATACACTCATTAAATAGAGATCGGAAAAACAGGCTTGTCAAAAAAGAGTAGTATTGTTGATTTTCAGGTGGAGTTATAAAGTAAATTACCGTTTTTTCTTTTCTAAAATAGCTTAAACTATAATCTGATTTACTTAAAAAATTTCTCAAATCCCTATTTGTCATGGACTTCAAAACAGTCAAAGCTACACCAACAAAAGATTGTACAGCCTCTTTATTACCTGTTAAAGCTCCTTTCCACTCATTAAGTATATAAGGATCTTCAGGGTAAGAAGGATTCCAGCAATTACGAATAATCCAGCGATCTAGACTCTCACCCATATTTCCAAAATTTTGTATTAAATAATGCAAATTAGCCAAATTAAAATATTTCTTTTTGCCAAAGCTCAAACACTTTAATAATACCGATAAAATACGAATTGCACCATTATTCCAGTATGGGTCTTTGTCGTTGGGATTACCTGCAAAAACCAAAGTTGTTGCGATCTGTTCTATTTCAACTTCATTTTTACACTCTAAGCAAGGGTTAAAGTAATGAGAATTATTAGGATTAGTTATATCAAAAACAACAACATTATAGCCTTTAGATTTTAAGTAACCTGATGTTGAGCTATATACCTCACCTTTGGGATCATGAACAGCTATAGAACAATTATTATTCGCTTTATCTAAAACATTAGGAATAATATATTTTGTGGTTTTACCTGCTCCAACCTTCGCTGTGAAACAAACATTTTGAAAGCTATCACTTTCAGATAAACGATTATTCACTCCATCTAGTAATAAACCAGTATTAGAGGAATTTATAAATTTTTTATATTCTGATTTTTTTAGAAATCTAGCTCCATCCCGTTTAACTAAAATTTTAGGGGATATAAAAAACTTAGCTACTTTGTAAGTAAAAGAAAAAGTGTCTTTAATAACTTGGGACATAATTTTTAGTATTCATCTCATGGGTTATTTTTATGTTTTAATCTTTGTTTAGAAAAAGAAGATTGAATGTAACAAGTACTATAAAGACATAATGATAATACAGTACTCTTTATATAATCGATAAAAAATTTAGTTCACTTTTTATTTTTTTCATAAGAATCATCTTTATTGTAACTACTTCTGAAATTCTCCATATCTTCTTTTGCTTTAGCATACTTTTCAGAATAGTTAGAGGAAGTATTTTCCTGATACCTATAACTACTAGAATCAAAAGACTGATGTTTCTTAGTCGATTCCTTTTGATATTTTTTCTCCTCAAAAGGACGAGGATTTTTATTTTTTTCTAAATGGATTTGAGTATGTTCTGAATTTTTTGCATTATCTTCGGTATATTCTCGATGTTTAATATCTTCCTTGTCATTTTGTTTGGTCTGATATTCCTTCTCAGTCTGCTGGGTCGCTTTTTGATCCAAAGTAATACGATCAGATAAAGCATGAAAGCTATCCAGCACCCCTAGCGTCTTTAGACGGTGTTTACGTCCCTGTACGAGGTCTTTGACCCCTAAAGTGTTACCACGAGCATAAAAAGCTAATCCTGACTGCTGCAACGCAGCAAAGAACTCGGCTTTAGTTTGGCTAGTACGAAAAATCGTTTCCAACTTTGTTTTTACAATATCACGTTGAGGTGTTTTTCCCGTGCGACGTTTCAGTTCTGCTCCTTTATGTGACAGTTTTTCACTCGCTCGGCAACTCATGGTATGGGTTTGTTGCAACTCAGGATAATGTTTCAGTACCCGTTGCTCTAATCCTTGCTTGATCTGGTCAAATTCGGCTTTACTTAATCGAGTACGCTGCGAATCACCAGCGACATTAGCACTAATCAATAGGTGGTAATGTAAATGCTCTTTATGATCATCATGCAATACCCCAAACACCAAATTCTGTGCAGCTCGCTGGTTCACATAGTGATAAGCAATTTGTTGTAGCAATTCTTTCTGGCGGGTTTCACTCAGTTGACTGGCACGACGTATAGATAAAATGTCGTGGTAAAGCTGGTTGCCATTTTTACGTTGTGCCAGATATTGTGCATTGTTTACAAATTCTTGTTCAAGATCAGCTACTTTTCGACCAAAAACATTATGATAAACGTAATAGCGACTATCTACAGTTTGAGTCTTTGTCATGTAAGCAAGTAATTGACCAAAGGATAACGTTTTACGAGATAGGGATTTTATAATCATGGTTTATTCAGAAGCATTCGTTTGTAATAAACGACCTTGGGTATACGCTTCAACTGCTTCATGCAGTTGTTTTAGGTGTTGCAATAAGTTGTTTTCCTCCAATTCGGTCAAATGACGCACAGTATTGGAATGGTGAGCAATTTGATTAACATTATTTGCGATATTCAATATAGCAAAACGTAAAGTCTTTAGTTCTTCTTGGAGTTCTTTAGGTAAAACTATTTGTTGATTTAGTTGACTAAAAACCAATTTTTTAACATAGCTTGTAGGTTTCTGACCCTGAGATTTAGCCAAACGGCTAATGGCTTTATATTCGTCAGGTGTTAAGGTTAAACCGATACGCTTACCCGTGTAAGTTTTACGGTAATGTTTTTGGTAATTTTCTCTGTTGGTAGTAGTCATAGGAATAACTATTAAAATCTAATCAGTTAGTAAATCATCAGTTCTTGCGGAAAGATTCATTTAGTTTATCCTCTTATACTAGCAGTAAGCAGCAATACCTTTGAGGTCTATGAGACCAGCTAATCAAAATGAGAATAGGCTTGAGCGTCGGCTAGCACACGTTCTTGGGTAGTGATCAGTTCTTGTGCTAAAAAATAAATAAATGGCACCAGATCGCCTGAATCAGCTTGCTGTAACGCATCTAGATAAGCACGCTTACGCTCGGTATGAATGATAACAGGGAAAAACCTGTGATTGAGCAAGACTAAATTCATAAGAATACGAGCACCACGACCATTACCATCATCAAAGGGATGGATTCTCACAAGGTGATAGTGAACCATAGCAGCCACAATTAAAGGATGGTAGGTCATCATATTAGCCTGTAACCAATCCACCAAGGCTGCCATCTCAGTATCTACGTGTACAGGATCAACATATTGATGAATCGTCCCATCTGCTTGTAATACATGATTAGACTGGGTTTTATATTGCCCTGGTGTTGCTTTTTTCTTAACCGCTTGACCCATAGCATCGCGTGCCCACGTATAGGTAACTCCAGCCAATAATAAGGCATTCAATTCTTTAATTAGACCTTCCGTAATTAAACGGCGGTTATTGAGAATATCATATAAAAAATCAATAGCTTCAGCATGGTTACGAGCATCTAAAAAATCCTTAAATGGTTTTCCCTCCACCGTCAATCCTTCCATCAGAAAAAAATGGGTTTCTCCACGACTTAGGGTACTACCTTCCAAAGATGTAGAGTGGTGTGTCCAATCCACACGCAGTTTAGTTAGTAGTGTTGACCATAATTCAGGGTTTTCTTTTCTAATCACTTGAACACGTTTGTTTAACTGATCCGTTACATTTAGCAAGCTCTCCAGTTCAGGCGTTATATCAATCTGGTATTGACCCTGTGAGAGATTATTAGTAGTTTGAGAAAGAGTGCTTTCAGTTAGGGTAAAAGAATCCTTATCAATAGTCATAACCTTTTAGTAATTGTTAAGTGGTAAAATAAAAAACTTACAGTCTTTTTAACAAAATTCTTCTGATTAGATTTTATTCAATAATTCAAATTATCAAAATTGTTTCTCTTGTACAACGAGGAAATATTGGAATAAATGAGTAATTAGCTAAAATTCTTACAAGCAGGTGAATAATCAATTTCGGTAATAGTTTTCATATTAAAGTAAAAATTTTTGATATATGCAACAAGATTATTTTATGGAAGTCAAGAATCTTTTATGTTGCTTGATAATAGTACTGTTTTATTTGAAAAAATCTTTTGATATTTTTTCAAAAGCCGCTTTTACGGGTTCCAAGGGTGTCCCTTGGCAAGAGGGAAAGTTCGTTACAAACAAACTATTTGTTACGAACTTGCAATCTTGCAAAACGAACATCAGAGATCACATAATTCGTAACGAATTTAATCGTTAGTGACTAAAATACTTTTCTTTTTTCGCCTAAAAGAAAAAGGGTAAATTTTGCAATTTTTATAGCTCTGTAAAGCTACAAAATCATTATACGTCATTTGGCGTATTTTGCAAATTTTTTTATAAAAAACAGTAGGTTATTTAATTTTTATGGCTCTATAAAGGTATAAGGTCATAAAAACTTCAAAAATTGCGATTTACGGGCTTATTTTCTTGCTTGGCTACCCTTAGTACCTTTTTCCCCTTAAACCGTTGTAGTGGTATAGACGGGAGATTTCAGTAAAAAGTTATCCACACCTGTTTTTTGGTTTAATCGCTTCAGTTTTTACATAGCATATTATTTTTTTTACACACAAGGGCAAAGTCCGGTTTGTTTGATTATTTTTTGTACAATGTGAATTCATTTTGTACATGATGTTTTTTTATATTTTACACTTTTAAGTTTTTTATAAGAGCAAGTAATTAATTTAACACAAAAAAAGAGCTAATTAGCTCTTTTTTTGTGATTTAGCCTGTTGTTGACGTTGCTGAATCATTTGAATAAAGCCCTCTTCTTTTTCGATAGAGATACAGTGCCTTCCTGCTTTATAAGCGGCTACTCCAGTGGTACCTCCACCGGCGAAGTTATCCAAAACAATATCACCGGGATTGGTGAAGATTTCAATTAACCCACGAATGAGAAATTCCGGTTTTTCAGTTGGATGTTGTGTTTTTTTGCCACCCTCTTTACCGATCTTATAATTCAGAACACTTTTCATTTTATATTGGCTGAGGAAGTTAAAAATACGAGGGCGATTGAAGTTTCCCCCATCATTAACTAACCATAAAGCCATTTCGTAACAGCTTCTAAAACCGTTCTTTCGGTAGTGCGGTTGTGGGTTAGTTTTGTTGAAGATAATTGGCTGACGGAAAGTGAATAGACCACGCCTTTCAAGTTCATAAGCAATCCATCCAGCATAACGGTAGCCGAAGAACAAGATCAGGCTGGCATTGGGTTTTAAAATACGCTGATACTCATTACAGACACGAAACACGAAGTCAAGATAGCAATCCATGTCTGACCATTTGTCCCAGTTACCAAAATCGGCTTTAACTATCTTGTTTCAACGAGCCGTCAATCAACGCTGATTAGAAATATTGTAAGGAAAATCAGCACAGATAAAGTCAATGCTGTTAGCAGGAATTTTAGCCATCTCTGCAAGACAGTCACCGCAGAGGATTTTATGTATGGTGTTCATAGGTAAACCATTAAAAGATAAAAGGGAATAAATCCCATAGGATGAACACAATGCCAGAGGGAGGGGTCACATTTAGACCGTTGATACTTTTATTTTTTAAGAAAACGGTCGGTTTTTGAAAAAATTGGACTTTAGAGTATGAACCAGCTATTTGCTGAACATTGATGTAAAGAGTAAAGCTGATGATAGGAAGAAAATATTTTCAAAAAAAATTGGACGCCACCCTGTTTTTGCGAGGTTTTTAGCTCGCTTAAAACCCGCAAAACGGTTTATTGTATAATGATTAAGGGGTTGATAGTCTTCACAGCATCAAAGCCACGAACCTTGGAGGTATTGAAGAGAAGTTGACTTTAACGGATTTTTTTTACAATGGAAAAAGAATATATTTTTTAAAGTTGTAGAATGAAACGACTCACTTGGCAAGAAGCCCACGAGGTATCTATCGTTTGTTATTTGTCCCAGCAGGGTATTTTCCCCGTGTACAGTTCTTGTCGTGGGCAGGAATACCATTATCACAGCCCGATTCGTCAGGATGACGATACTCCATCATTTCATGTCAACGTGGTTAAAAACAAATGGCATGACAAAGGATTAGGGATCGGTGGGGATAGTATTGATCTGGTAGCTGAACACCAAAATCTAACCCGCTCACAAGCCTGTCACTGGTTGAGTGACTCAGGCTTATACCAAGGGAACTATGTTCCTGAGCACCCCACCATCCAGCACCATCGTTACTGGTCAGACAAAAACCGTAAAAAGTCCAATCGTTTGACTTATGATTTTCCCCACAAGGACGGTCATCCTAAATCCAGTCGTCCGTTTGCCGAACTCGAAGGCACTACCCGCTTCCGTATCGAAGCCATCCAGCACTTACAACATCCCGTATTGCTGCAATATCTCACCTACCGCAAGATTAATCCTGAGATTGCGAAAAAGTACGGATTGCAAGAGATCAGTTACTATCTGGTCGATGTGCCAGACTCGGAATATTTTGCTCTCACGTGGCGAAATGCCAGCGATGGCTATGAACTCAACCACCGTAGCGACAAAAAAAGCTTTAAAGCTTGTTTAGGTTATAAGGACATCACAGTCATTAATTTACAACCCAATAACAAACTGGCTGTGTTTGAAGGTATGTTGGATTTTTTAGCCTACCTTACCCATTATCAGATTCACGATTTTCAAAGCTCTGCTGTAATCCTCAACAGTTTGAGTTTGAAACAAAAGTTGCTGGAAATCATCAAGCAATATACACCTAGCCAAGTCTATCTGTTCTTGGATAACGATAGAGAAGGGAAAAAAGCCACGGCTGAGCTACTGGAACAACTCACAGTACCAGCACAAGATCGTTCTAATTTATATGCTGGCTACAAAGACTTTAACGAATTTCTTATACAGACCTCCAAAAATGCCCTGTAACGGGTTTTTTAGAAGCGTCGAGTACCTAACCATCCTGAAAACCGGTAACCCCCTCAAAATCGATTTTGAGGGGGTTACCGGGGTATTTTTGTTCATTGCCTCAAAAATTTTCCGCCAACTGACCAGTCAGGCTACTTCAATCTTTTTCAGCCTGCGATTAAGGTAGATTTCGTTTACAAACCGTCAGCAAGAAAAATTTTTTCTTTTAGGTGAAAAAATTTTAATCGTTTTATTTTTGATTCTGTTTTTTATTCTGAACACTGTTTTTTTTAACTGCTTATTTTTTAATCAACTGGTTAATTTTTAGCCACTTTATTTTTAGGATAAATATAAGGATAAAAGGATAAAAAAAGGATAGGGGAAAAAATAAGCTATAAGTTGTTGATTTTAAGCGATTTTTGTAAAAAAGGTCACCCTAGAAACTCCCTATTTTTTTTAAAGGTCACCCTAGAAACTCCCTAAGGTCACCCTAGAAACTCCCTAAGGTCACCCTAGAAACTCCCTATTTTTTGAACTTGACAGCTTAAAATTTTATAAAGTTATCCACAATTTTGGGCAAAAAATGAAAGGTCACCCTAGAAACTCCCTAAAGGTCACCCTAGAAACTCCCTATTTTTATCCACAAAAAAACCATATTTGATATAAGTCAAATATGGTTTTTTATTAAAAAGACAACATTTTTTATCTATAAAACAACAATATTACTTATCTTTTTTATGGTATTGACTAAAAATCCCCTCCAAGGTCTCACTGTCTTTACTTGCAAATAGTTTTTTCCCTTTGTTATAATAATCGGTTAAATCTTTTAAATATTCTTCCTTGTCTTGATAATCCTTAAATTTAGGTGCATCTAGAATCTTTCCCGTTTCATCAATCACAATTGATTTGTTATTTAGCCCGTTAGCTCGCTTCTGCTCAACTACAAACTTCGGTGTAAAATGCACCGTAAAAATGCAATCTATAGTCTTTTTTTGTCCAGTTTCATCACTATATCTCCTTTCTACATCATAAGTTGTAATAACATCTCCTTTAAGTTCATTTAAGCTTTTACAAACTTTTTCTATCTTTCTTGTAATAACTTTCCAACTATCAATCGTTGGATATTCTTTAAGAACACTATTTAGTGAAAAATGGTAGTTATTCATTAAGGAAGCTTGTGTAAAGTTATTCACAAACTTCTTGTATAGAAAAATAGTAAATAAATCCTTAATATATAAAATCCTGTATAAATTAGCCTCCCTAAACCTGCCTGAAAGTATTAAACGAGAAAACAGAGAACTAAAGCTAATAAAGATTTTACTTTTAGATTCGTCTTTTTTATTTTCCTCTAAAATATACTCTGTGATAATACTGGTATCAATTCTATGCCTATCAGATTCTAAAATCATATCTGCTCTTTTTAAAACTTCTATAGAATCTTTTAACTGAGCGTGTGATAGGTGCTCTGTTCCTAATAATTTTTTATACAAACTATGAATTTCATAAAAACTAAACTCTAAGGTTAAGACCTTATTCTTTTTATCTAAGAAAAATTCAGCTCCTTTTTTATCAATAGCTAACTTAACTAAAAGCTCAAAAACTTTGTAATCTCTTTTTGAAGGGAAATAATCAATACCCACATCATTTTTTACTACCCTTGATGGGATTCTTGTTACTTTGATTATTTGATCATCTAATATAATACGCCTTACATCAATATCAAGAAACTTACCTTCAATCCTGTTTCTATTCTTTGAATCATCAAAAACAACACCTATCAAAGAATCCCAAAGCCGTAGCGTCTTCGTGCTGTACAGCTCATGTCCCTGACTCAGCTCCTTAAAAAAACTTAACTGCTTAGGTTGATCAGCAAGCTTTTTAAGTTCAGACTTTTTCTTGGGTTGTTTGGGTTGTCTATTTTTTGGTATTTCTTTCATGACCTTCAATAAATTTTAAAATTGCATCACGACAAAAAGCGGAAGCATTACCATACCCGATAATACTTAAGAATTTTTGTTTATCACTGGGTTTTAGTTTTACCGAAATAACAGCCGTTTCATATTCTTCTTCTTCTTTAACTACATAATGAATTTTTTCCATATCCTTAAAACCTTTATTGGTTTGATCTCTATTTTTAATAGAATCTTGTATTTTACGAATCACCATATTATTTTCCTTTTAAAAGTAAATTGTTATAAATTTTTTCTAGTTCAGGCACAAGATTTCGTAGCATGAACTTCTCTAGCCCCCCTGCCTGGAAGAGATCAAAAACGGTTTTTCCTTCATCCGCTAGACGGCTGATATAACGAGAACGAGGTATCACAAAAACAGGATAATCAAAAATGTTTTGTAAAGCCTCCCTTAGCTCAGGAACATAATCTTTATCTGTATTATTGATCAATAAAATCAGGTTCTTGTTATGTTTTTCCATCTCTTCAATGGTTTTGATGGAAGGTAATAAGTCGGCTGCGGACTGGTAACTTATTGGTATAACCACCTTATCCACGAATTTAGCTACTGTAATAACTCGTTGATCAGAGAATCCACCGAAGTCAAAAACATTATTATAATCATCGTTGTAAGTGAGCTCACTATCAGGCATTAACTCAACAAATTTTTTTGCTGGAAACAGCTTGCTATAAACCTCTGCGGTCGAATTATCGTAGTCATTGGTGATATAGAAAGCTTTTATATACAAGGCTAAACCGATGGCATGGGTAGTTTTTCCCTGCCCCCCTTTTCTGTTATAAAATAGTATATTAATCATAATATTATATGAGTTTATTAATTATAAAACATAATAAGCTTTTCTTAAAAAAAGCAAGTTCAATATCATCTATGGACTAGATACTATAACATATATTCTGTAATCTATCATATACCCGTCATCTAGATTATAGTATACAGATACTGTATACTATAATCTATCATGTTTATAAAAAGACAATTAATAATAATATTTATTTACAAAATTCGACTCCGCTCAACTCTGAGAAGATTGAACCTTATTTAAAGAACTTATAGCAGTGCCTCATTAGCTATTATTCAATAGATTCTCGATAGCTTGGCATCATTAGATGCTAGCCTGCTAGTATAAATAAATTATTTAAAAATCTTTTCGTAATCGATCAACAAAACACCTTGTGGATAATGTTGCGTTTTAGCCAAATGCCTTTTATCTGCTGTAACAAAGAAGCCTTGACTTTGAATAGCTAATGCGTGGTAAATACTATCATAAAGTGAAGGATAACCGCTTTTTTCGTGACCGTGTTGGGTAATTTCCTTCGCAAGTAACCAAGTTGCCTTGTCGGGGGAAACCACAGTTAAATTAGTATTTTTATGCAACTCATAGAGTTCTAGAATTGGATCAAAATCTGCATTAAAAAATAAAGCTACATTAAGAACCTCATAAATAAAATGCTCAGGTACTAGAAAATGAACATTCTTAGTCGCACAGGTCTTAAAAAATTTTTTTGCAAGTTCAGTATCTGATTCACTTACAAATAATTTAATAAAAATGTTAGCATCAGGAATAATAAAAGATGTAGTCATTACTTATTATTAGTCACTAAAGATTGGATTCTTTCTTCTCGTAAAGTACGCAATACAGCTTCACTTGATTGATTGCTATGGTTAGCAACAGGCTTAATCCCTTCTAATGCTTCAAGCAGCCGTTCTTTTTTTTTGCGTTTTAAGGCATCTTGTAAAGTTTGACTGATGAACTTAGAGCGTTCCTTACTTGGGATTACAGCATCCAGTTCTTGGCTAATCATGTCAGGTATGGAAAAAGTACGTTTAATATTTGGCATATAATTTAGTTCATACTATAAGGTTAATAACAATATATACATAAATTAAAGAATAGCAAAATTTTTTCAATAGATAATTATTATTATATTTTTTTATAATCTTTTT
>PDWI01006205.1_pt1 | contig 15123 bp, 13 predicted proteins | sample 1430891 | NCBI WGS metagenome assembly PDWI01 (sample SAMN01162508, study PRJNA174530) | Oral metagenome, whole genome shotgun sequencing project. | biome: Marine environment; feature: Marine mammal; material: Swab sample of the gingival sulcus; isolation source: swab sample of gingival sulcus... | reverse complement strand
CGTCAACAAAATGCTTTATTCTTGTATTAACCACATCGTAATACTCTTCGGCGGTCATAAAATAATCTCTGCTTAACAAACTAAATTCGGCAGCTTGAACATCTGATATATTTTTAAGTTCGCCCATGTCTTTTTTCAGATAAGGCAAGGCTTTTTCACTGAGTGATGACAAATAATCATAATGTACAAAGCCGGAATTAACATGACTGAAATTATATTTTGCAATGATTATATCCCAATTAAACATGCTCATAATTAAGAAAAGAACAAACACACTTAAAGCATTGTATCTAAACACAAAAAAGTTTGTTTTTCGTTTATAAATTTTCACAACAACCGTAAATAAACCAATAACAACGGCTAAAAGGAAAAACATTACGCCAATACGTTTATAGGCAAGATTAAAATAATCGATGTAAATAATGTTACGAACAGCCACCGATACCGTAAGCACAATGTTTTGTACAATCCAAATGTAAGCAAGTATTTTCAAGGATTTATTTTTACTGAAAAAGTTTAAATTACGACGAAAATGCACAAGTACAAGGGCTATGGAAATTAAAATGGAAAAAACCAATAACCAAGTACCTTCATGCACAAATTGTTTCAGCACATCTCCATCCCATTTGAAACCAAACCATACATTAACAACATCTAAAACATTTACTATCAACAAAATGACATTTAAACTTGCAAACAATACTACCGCCGAACGAAATTCGGTTTTTAAAGCGGTCTTTTTTCCTTGATATTTTATATTTCTACGACGTTTTCGATATAATACATCTTCGGCTGTTAATTCGTACGAAACAATTCCGGGATGTGCTTTCCCGAGCAAAAGCCAAAGCAAAAAGAGAAAGCCCCAAACCACTGTTCCGAACCAGCCCCAATTAATTTCGCCAAACACTGATATTAAAAAATCATTGATTCCGCCAAATACTTTTCCGGCAGCCTCATCGAACCAAGGACTTGCCCCCCGATAAATAACGATAAAAAGAATAACCACCAGTAAAGGAATGGTAACAACGGTTAAAAATCGCCATAATTTTGATGTAAAACTTGACTTTTTATCCTTAGGTGTTTCTCGTGTAAACAAGTCTAAAAAAGCATAAGCCACATTTAAAAATTTTATCCCCAATAAGCTTATAATTGAACGTGTTTCGGGAAAAACAGCAGCACCGCTCAATAAAATTATCGACATGTAATTCATAAATACAGACAACCCCGAGTGTGTTAAAACAGATACAACTCCGGTTAACAAAGTTGAAATAAACAACAGCGTATGATGAAAATTTTTAAAGTTAATACGCTTAAATACCAACAATGTCCCTAAAATAAAGAAATTAAAAATCAACAAGTTTAAACCCAACGGTTTTGAATAAAAAAGAATGGCATACAATACAGAACCTGCCACTATTAACCACAAAGGAATTCGTTTATACATATAGCTCTAATGTTTATTTCTGATAACAACGCAAATATTATAAAATATCGTATAGATAAAATCTTAATTATACCTTAAAATTATACCATTTAATTTTTTATATTACTCAAAAATGTTTATCTTTACTATGTAACAAAATTTATAGCATTATAATGGCCAAACAAATAGACCTTGAAATAAAAGAGAGCAAAGAAACCTTACAATCTCTTTTATCGAAACAAAAAAGTATAAGTAATCGCAGTCGAGTAAAGATGTTGCTATTGATACAAGAAAAAAAAGTTGTTTATACCAAAGATTTGGTTTCAAAACTTAAATATTGTCGCAAGAGCATTTATAATTGGATTGAATTATACCGTAACGGAGGCTTAGAACAGTTATTGGCGAGTACAAAAGGAGGCAACAATACTCCGGTAATTCAACCACATACAAAATTGGCTTTACAAGAGAAATTATCAGACCCCTCTACAACTATTACGAGTTATGTAGAGTTATTAGAATGGGTACATAAGAATTGCCAAAGCAATATTTGTTACGGCACACTTTACAGTTACTGTCGAAAACATCATCAGAGTGTTTTAAAAGTTCCTCGAAAATCACATCATAAGAAAGAAGAACAGGCTATTGAAGCCTTAAAAAAAACTCCCAACTCAGCTACACGACATTAGAAAAAGTCTAAATAAAGATAAGTACAGTAGCGTAAATCTTTATGTTCAAGACGAGAGTAGATTTGGATTGATGACTAAACAAAAACGAGTATTGGTAACCAAAGGCATTAAACCTATCGGCAAGTATCAACACAGTTACAAGTATTTATGGCTTTGGGGTTGTTTTTCACCAATAACGGGAGATAGTTTTTATTGGGAAACACCTTTTGTGTCTAATGCTATTTTTGAGGCATTTCTCGAAGATTTTAGTAATCAAAATCCCCATGAACTTAAAATCATTATTATTGATAATGCAGGTTTCCATGCTTGTCAAAATATTCAGATACCCGATAACATTAAGCTTATCAGAATACCGTCTTATAGTCCTGAACTTAATCCTGCTGAAAAGGTGTGGCAATGGATGAAAGATAAAATTGCCATGAAATTCTTTGATAATATAGAGGTCTTAAAAGATAAAATAACACAACTAACAACCATATTAAAACCCGCATTGATTAAGTCAATAACAGGGTATGAACTGTACACAAAAGCTTTTTTGAGTAATTTCAATGTTTAAGTGGTATTAGAGATAAAAAAACACAGACCTGAAAGGTTTTAAAATCTTTTCAGGTCTGATAGTTTTTGTAAGGTCAATTAAAAATAATTATCGAAAGAAGTTTCAATCCCCCTACCACCTTCTCCAAGGGGGAATGAGGATTTAAAAACTCTAATTTTTCACTACTTGAATAACTGCATTATCCAAATGTATGAAATATGTACCGTTAGACAAGTTGCTGAAATCTAATTTCAATTGACGTGGTGATACAGATACAACTGCAACATCGTTGGTTACAACTGTTCCCAAAGCACTTACAATGCGTAAACTGTTTAAATTGTTGTATGCTCCTTCAATAGTTACGAAACCTTCGGTTGGATTAGGATAAGCTGTAAAATTATCGTTACCTGTATTAAATCGAACCACACGAATGCCTAATTCTTCACTTGTACCATCAAAATCGGTTTGGCTTAATTTGTAATAGGTTTTGCCTTGGTTAGGTTTGTTATCCATTTCGGCATAACTTAATTCTACGCTGCTGTTTCCTGCACCTTGTACATCTTTCCAGAATTCCCAAATTTCGCCGTCGTTGGATTTGTAAATGCTGTAGAAATCGTTATTAATTTCGGTAGCTGAAACCCAAGTTAGCTCTACGCTATTACCTTGCAATGTTGCATCGAAAGATACCAACTCTATTGGTAATTCTTCCTCATCTTTTCTAAGTTGAGTTAAATAAATGGTAGCGGTATCGGTTGCTCCATTTGCATCTTTTATAGTGTAAGGTATAGCAAGCGTTCCTTGGAAATCGGTATTGCCATCAAAAGTTAAGTTACCATCCTCATCAATACTTATAGTACCGATTGGGTTACCTTCTTTATCATAAACAGGTCTATCTGATATTGCACTTGTTAATGCTACAGTTTCTAAATCTCCATTAGAATTATAAAGTTGTACAGAAACTATTTCTTTAGTATGTCCTTCGGGATCTAAATCATTGCCCAAGACATTTAAGCTAATATCTTCCGCTGCATTTCTGGCTACACCGTAATCATCGTTAGCATATACGCTATTTCCATTGTCAGGCATAACGGTGATTTTAATTTTAGCCGTATCGGTTAAACCTGTCCAATTATCTTTAATTGTATATCCAACATCAGGTACTTCGCCGGTAAAATCAGCATCAGGATTAAATGTAGTAGTACCATCAGATTTAACAATTAAAGTTCCTTTATCCGGAATATTAACAGATACTTCTGTTACATCATTAGGATTTGCAGGAATAGGTAATGTTTGCTCTACACCATTTATTGTAATTTTAGTAACGGTTATCTTATCTTTATCCGAGTCGTGGTCGTTATCTAAAATATTAAATGTTATATCTGTATCTTGTTTAGTTACACGAACATCATTATTAGCAACCGGAGCATCGTTTTCTTCATCTTTAATTTTCGGCACAACGGTAATGTCTAATTCAGCGGTATCGGTTTCACCAGCAGTATTTTTAACGGTATAAATTATGGTTGGAACTTTACCTTTAAAATTATCATTAGGAGTGAAAGTATAAGTTCCGTCTTCGTTTACGGTTATTGTTCCTACATTAGGAATTGTTATTTCGCCTGTTGAGCTACCCGGTGTTACAAGATAATCCGTACCATTTATCTTAATGTTAGTTATTTTAATATCTGTACCATCGTCGTTGGTTAATACATTACCGTTTACAGGTACGTCTTGTGGTGTTTGGATAACATCATCTTTGGCTTTGATATAACAAACATTTATATTTGCATCTTGTGACATGCCTATTCCTTGTCCGCCATTTGCCGAATTAGGGACACCATTGGTTCCAACATTACCTGTAATTTGACCATTCCCGTCTAATTCTGAAGACTGTATATTACCTGAACCTTCAAGAGCATCGGGACAACCGTCGTTATCACTGTCATTATCTAAATAATCGGGAGTACCGTCGCCATCGGTATCTTTTCCTTTATCCGGATTATTTACTATTCCGTCAACATCACCAATTAATGAACCTTCCATAACCGTTTCTGTAATGGGATTACCATTTTCATCATATCCTGTAGTTATGGTTATCAGTGTGGTACTGAAGTTATCGTCCCTATCATCGGGAATGCCATCGCCATCAGCATCTTGCAATCCCTCATCTGTATCTAAGATACCGTCATTATCGTCGTCTAAATCTATATTATCGGGAATGCCGTCGCAATCGGTATCTCCGACAATCAACACCTCAAATTCATAAGCACAATTATCAGCATTGTTACTTATTTCCAAATGATAAGAACCTTGTGACAAAGTAAGTATTGTTTCTGTTGTTGTTCCTGTATAAGTGAAAGAAGCATCAACAGAAGAAAGCACACTTCCTGTTGTACCGATTTGTCTAATTGTCCAACCGGTTTGCGGTAAATTGAGGATATTAACAGTTGTGGTGGGAGCATCACAAGTAACCGTTTTTTTCGCCGGCTTTACCACAGGTACCATAAATTCTATCAGGTGGTCTTCTATTTCACCACTTGTTGATAAATCACCTAATTCTAAGTCTTCTCTATACGAAATTCTAAATCGAACAATACGCTTATCGCCAAAATTTGGTTCAAATCCCGGTAAAAGTGTATTAAAATCTAAATATTTATAACCGTCAAAATTCGGAGCCACTTCTATTTTAGGCAAAGCTTCATTTGCATCGAAAACACCATTATTATTCTCATCGAACCAAGTGTATAACCAACCCACTTTACTGTGATGATAATTATGTACTTTTACCGGAACGGCACAGTTTTTAAACCATTTTGTACCGGGTATTCCATCTTCGTCGTTTTTCACAACGCCATTGTCATCTACATGACCACTTACATCATCACCATTAGCATTTGCTGACGGGTTTTGTTTTTCTTCTTCAGAGTCAATAACTTCACCAATACCTAATATAGGCTCTTCTAATTGTACAAACTCTTCAACAGTCGGCTCTGTTGTCCAAGTTTTGTCTTCAGTCCTTAGAGTTCCTCCCAGCGAAGGTAGGGTATAATGCCTTGCAAATGTTGTAGGATTGGTCGGATCTGTTTCATACGTATTAGGAGCATCGCCAAAATCTAATAAATCAATAATACCCAAAGCAATATGCTGACTTCCTCCGCCTTTAAGTCCTACTCGAACTTTTTCGACATGGGTTGCCGCCAACAATAAGTCTCCTTGACCATTACCGTTATTTCCTCCGATTGTATTTGGATTTGTTACTTTTAACCTTGCCCCTTTAACGGTATTTGTTCCCGGCTCCGTCCCAAATAGAGATTCTAATTTTAAACTCCAAGTTGAACCCGAATTTAGTACTTGTTTATATGCCTCTACCGGTTGCACTATTTGGTCTTCCTGTAATGTTGTTTCACCATCGTTTGGCAATATTTCCAAAGAATAGTATTCTTCACGTACCGGATCACCCGCGGGAGTAGCCAAAGACTCGGAGCCTGCAACGATAAAAGCAAAATCTTTTATCGGAGTACCACTCCCCACAACAGATGCTGTTATTTTTAAATCGAATATTACTTCACATTTATCTACTAATAATGCAATCTTCTTATCTTCCCATATCCGAGGAACATTAGGTGTCCCATTTGGAGCCCAAGGCTTAGAACAATCCAAGCCTCCGCCTCCAAGATTTGGACAAGGCCAGTAATAAGCTTCTTGAAAATTATTCAACCAATAATTATTGTAATTACCAGCTGTAAGGATTTTGGGTTTATTCTCCCAATTCCATGGGAAAGACATATTCGTTACGGTAATTCTGTATGTCATACCGGATTCGGGAGCGGTAAACTCCACATAATCTCCTTCTTCGATTTTAGAATTAGTAGGTGTAGAACCATCGGCTCTTTTTCTCATATCCCACTTTAGCCAATAAATCATATCGCGGTATTTACCGGTACCGGCAGTAGCTTTTTCGGCACTTTGTGCCATCAAATTCCCCGCCATACTTATAAAAAGTAAAAACACGATTAATTTGTTTAGTTGTTTCATATATTTCTATTGTTTTAAAATATTTCAGTTTGACATACAAGGCATAAAAATATACCAGAAGAGACATACTCATGTATTTTTTATACGAACAAAAACTTACATACAAAAAAAGGCAAAAAAAAGCGGCACTTTTAATACCGCTTTATTTTTTTATATATTTATTGATTAAAAATCAATAGATAATTCTACTCGTCTGTTTTTAGCACGACCTGCAGCAGTTTTGTTATCTGCAACCGGTTTGGTTTCACCAAATCCTCTTGAAGTTAAGCGAGATTCGCTAATACCATGGTCAACAAGATATTTTTTAACGGCAGCAGCTCTTCTGATTGATAAGTCCATATTCATTTCATCTTTACCTGAAGAATCGGTATGACCGTCTATGGTTAATTTGTATGCTTGTGAACTTTTCATTACTTCTACTACTTTATCAAGAATAGCATTAGAGTTAGAAGTTATAATGTCTTTACCACTTTGGAATTTAATACCGTACATTGCTTTTTGAAGTACTTCTTTTTCTTCTTTTTTGATTTCAGGGCAACCTTTGTTAGATTTAACTCCTTTTACGTTAGGACATTTATCATCTTTATCAGGTATTCCGTCACCATCGGTATCGGGACAACCGTTGAAAGCTTTTAATCCTTTTTCGTTAGGACAAGCATCGTCTTTATCTTGAATTCCGTCACCATCGGTATCGGGACAACCGTTAAAGGCTTTCAATCCTTTTTCATTAGGACATTTATCATCTTTATCGGGTATTCCGTCTCCATCGGTATCAGGACAACCGTTAAAGGCTTTCAATCCTTTTTCATTAGGACATTCGTCATCTTTGTCAGCAATTCCGTCTCCATCGGTATCGGGACAACCGTTAAAGGCTTCTAAGCCTTTTGCATTAGGACAAGCATCATCTTTATCGGCAATACCGTCACCATCGGCATCGGGACAACCCATAAGCTCAACTAAACCTTTAACTTCGGGACAAAGGTCTTCTTTATCGGGAACACCGTCTCCGTCAGAATCTTTTTTACCACCAAAGTGATATGCAATTCCTAAAGAGTGTTGCAAGAAACTATCGTTAATTTTTTCGCTACCTTTTTCGTAATCAATACGGTCGTAATCCGTGTACATAAATGTTTCTTGAAGGATAATACTCCAAGATTCATTAATATTGTAAGCCAAACCAAGTCCTACATCGGGAAGTACCCAATTATCGTAGGATACACCTTTTCTGGCTTCGCTTAAGTCGTTAAGTTTTGCAAAACCTACACCTACAAATGCATAAGGACGCAATTGATTTGATTTATAACGAAGAAAATTAACTTTCAAGCTAAGGTTTCCTCTAAACATTTCATGTCTGAAATGATTGGTTGCATTCTCAACATGACCGACTTCGCCATAATCAAAATTTGCAACAAGATCCAAATGAGGAGTTAAATACCGTGAGAAAGAACCACCTACCGATGCATACAAAGCTTGATCGAATTTAAAAAAGCCGTTACCTAAATCACCTGAATATTGTATTGCACCACCGTTTAAACCAATACTCCATTTGTGATCTTCATTTTGAGCTGTTAATGGTAAAGTTATTCCAAGAATAATAATAGCTATTACCAATGTTTTGATTTTATTCATATCTAAATTTAATTGATTAGTTCAATACTTTTACTTTATTTACCTTATAATAATGCAAATATATTACATTTTTTCATACGAAATGAAAATATTTCACAAAACCACACAAACCAAGCAACAATCGTGCCAAAAATTTACCTAGAAAACATTCATCATTGATTTTATAATAAGCGTCATTTTCTTTTCGGCTTTTTTAGCAACATCTTGCACCTCTTCGTGAGACACTTCGACAATTTTACCGGGAACACCCAAATCGGTTATAATAGAGATTGCAAAACAAGGAATATCCATATGCCTTGCAACAATAACTTCGGGAACGGTACTCATACCAACGGCATCTGCTCCTACGATTCTAAAATATTTGTATTCGGCAGGTGTTTCAAAGGTTGGTCCTGTGGTTGACAGATAAATACCTTCTTGTACAGAAATATCTAAATCATCAGCTATCTTTTTGGCTTTTTCTATAAGCTCTTTATTGTATGCTTCGCTCATATCTGGGAAACGAAGCCCCAATTCTTTGTCATTTTTTCCAATCAAAGGATTGGGTAAAAGGTTAATATGATCGTTAATAATCATAAGGTCTCCTATTTCAAAATCAGGATTTACTCCGCCCGAAGCATTACTAACAAAAAGAGTTTTTATCCCTAAAGCTTTCATAACACGCACAGGGAAAGTTACTTCTTGCATATTGTAACCTTCGTAAAAATGAAAACGTCCCTGCATTGCAACAATGGCTTTGTTGTTTAAGTATCCAAATATCATTCGACCGTTATGTCCCTCAACGGTACTTACCGGAAAATTTGGAATTTCTTCGTAAGGAAGCGAGGTTACAATATCAATTTCATCAACAAGACCACCAAGTCCTGTGCCTAATATAATACCAACTTCAGGGTTAATGATTGTTTGTTCCTTTATAAAGGTAGCTGTGTTTTCGATTTGTTTTAACATACTTTAAAATTTGTTGTTTAAATTCATTTTCTTGTTTAGCGTCGTCCAAAAACGAAATCTTTATGGGAAGCAAAAATACACTCTTTTTAATGTCATCATCCCAATTATGTAGATGTTTTAGCTTAACCGCATCTTTTTCTGTGGTAATGATAATTTTATTATCCGTTTGAATGTTTCGATAAGCTGTTTCTATTTTTTTCATGTCTTTTTCCTTGTAATTATAATGGTCGGGGTATTGTAGATATTGAACATTATTTGACATTTCATTGAGTTTTGATTGAAAATGCTCGTTGTTAGCAATGCCTGAAATCGCTAACACAGCTTTCTCTTTAATTTCAGAAATGCTAAGCTTTACAGATGAATCAAAAACATTGCTTAATGCACCATATTCTAACGCAGTAAAAAACACGGATTGAAAGGGGAACGGATTTATTTCTTTCGATATAATTCGTTTTTGTATGGGCTTTATATCACGTGGACATTTGGTAATAATAATGATGTGTGCTCTTCGGTATTCGTGTGCATGTTCCCGAAGTCGCCCGACAGGCAAAAAGTGGTCTTTTGTAAACGGACGATTAAAGTCTGTCAGCAAAATATTCAAGCCCGGTGTAACTTTTCGATGTTGAAAAGCATCATCAAGTACTACGGTTTTAATGTTTTCATTGGTTATTAATTGCTCTATACCTCGCTGCCTGCTTTCGTCAACGGCTACTACCACATTAGGAAACTTACGTTTAATCTGATACGGTTCATCTCCTATCGTACGACTTGTGTCGTTTTCATTTGCCAATTTATAGCCTTTGGTTTTTCTTTTGTAACCACGACTCAACATGGCAACATCCTCCTCATCTTTAAGTAGGTCAAGAATATATTCAACATGAGGTGTTTTACCTGTACCTCCAACGGCTAAATTTCCTACACTAATTGTAGGAATATTATATGATTTTGATTTTAAAACTTTTGCGTCGTATAAGAAATTGCGTACAGATATTATCAATCCGTACACTAACGACAATGGATACAAAAATATTTTCAATAAAAAACCTTCGAACATAATGCCCGAAGGTAATACTTTTTTCAATAAAAAATAAAAACTTTTTTAGGTTTAAAGTTTAAACATAGTTTTTACTTTCTCTACATAATCCAATTTTTCCCAAGTAAATAACTCAAGTGTCATTTCTTTTGCAGGCTCATTCGGATTTAAATTAGTAAAAGTTTTTGTTACCGTTCTGGGTGTTCTACCCATGTGTCCGTAAGACGCTGTTTCAAGATAAATCGGGTTTCTTAATTTCAAACGGGTTTCAATGGCATACGGAGAAAGTTCAAATAATTCGCGTATTTTTTTTGCAATTTCGCCGTCGCTCATATCAACGTTTGACGTATTATAAGTATTAACAAAAATACTAACGGGTTCAGCAACACCAATGGCATAACTTAATTGAACCAACATTTTTTCAGCCACTCCTGCTGCCACCATGTTTTTCGCAATATGTCTGGCTGCATAAGCCGCCGAACGGTCAACTTTTGAAGGATCTTTGCCCGAAAAAGCACCGCCTCCATGAGCACCACGTCCACCGTAGGTATCAACAATAATTTTTCGTCCGGTTAAGCCGGTATCACCGTGAGGACCTCCGATAACAAATTTCCCGGTTGGGTTAACGTATAAATTGTAATCGTTTTCAAACAATGCTTGTACCCGTTCAGGCATAACTTTTATAACACGAGGAATAAGAATATTTTTCACGTCATCGTGAATTTTTTGCAGCATTATCTCATCTTCGGCAAATTCATCGTGTTGTGTTGAAACAACAACCGTATCAATTTTTAAAGGTTCGTGATTATCGCTATACTCTACACTTACCTGCGATTTTGAGTCAGGACGAAGATAAGTCATTACTTTACCTTCGCGACGAATGGCTGCCAATTCCAAAAGAAGCCGATGCGACAATTCAAGAGACAATGGCATATAATCATCGGTTTCTTTACAAGCATAACCGAACATCATACCTTGGTCGCCTGCACCTTGTTTTTGTGGGTCTATCTTATCAACCCCTCGGTTAATATCCGGAGATTGTTCGTGCAAAGCCGTTAAAACACCGCAAGAATTGCCTTCGAATCGGTACTCGCCTTTGGTATATCCTATCTTATTAACTACGCGACGAGTTGTTTCTTGCACATCAACGTATGCTTTTGATTTTACTTCGCCGGCAACAATAACCTGTCCGGTGGTAACCAAAGTTTCGCAAGCAACTTTCGAATCTCTATCAAATGCTAAAAATTCATCTAAAATGGCATCGGAAATTTGGTCTGCTACTTTGTCCGGGTGTCCTTCAGACACCGATTCTGATGTGAAAATATATGACATAATTTTATGAATTTAAATGTAATAATGCTTACAAAGGTACAACCTCACTCCTTTTTAAACAAAAAATATTTTAAAAAGTTGATACGGTTTACTATCTTTGTGTAATTTTAAAGAAAAAAATTATGGCAAAAGTAGAAGAAACTGAACATAACCGCTTGAATGTTATAGGCGAAGGCACTTCAATACAAGGAGACATGAAATCTTCTGGTGATGTTCGTATTGATGGTGAAGTAATCGGTAATTTGAATATTCAAGGAAAACTTGTTCTTGGATTAAATGGCAAAATTAAGGGTGAAGCATTGTGCAAAAATGCAGAATTAAGCGGACGCCTTGAAGGTAAAATCAAAGTAAGTGAATTACTAAGTTTAAAAGCAAGCACAAAACTAATAGGTGACATTATTACCAAACGTCTTGCTATTGAACCGGGGGCTGTATTCTCGGGAACTTGTCAAATGGAAGAAAACACATCAAGTTCAAAACCTACTAAATAGTGGGTCGATTAGACAAGCAAAAAAACGCCCTTAATGCATGGGCAAAAATGTCCGGCATTGCCTTTCAAATGTTTGGTATTATTGCTCTCGGAACATTTGGCGGGCATAAAATTGATAGTAAATGCGACAGGGAAATTCCGGTATTTACTATAATTTTATCATTATTATCGGTTGCTATTGCAATTTATGTAGTCATTCGTCAGGTTAACCAATTAAACAAAGATGAAGATGAAAAGCAAGATTGAATTATCCGATTTCTTAAAACAATTATTGATTTGTGCCTTGATTGTTGTCGGAGGACAATTTTTATCTGCTTATTTAATGTATAATCGCATTCCTTTTGACAGAGATTTTATTGGACACACATTTATTTTTGCATTAACATTTCTCGGGTATTTAGGCTTTGTAAAACTACGAACAAAATTCCCCGAATACACCGCTTATATTTTTGGAGGAATTAGCATTGCCAAAATGTTTATAACCGCTGTCTTTTTATTACCGTTTATTTTAAAAGAGTTTGATGTTCGCATATATTTTGTCATGCAGTTTATGATAATTTACATGATTTATTTAATCCTTGAAGTGGTTACTTTATTGAAAGTTATGAAAGAATAGTGTGAAAAATATATTTTTATGTTAAAGAAACTTTTTTATTTGAAAAAATAATTACAATTTTGGACATGATGTTTTTGAAAAATAAGATATTGATTATTTTGGGGTTTCTTTTCGCATCGCAACTGATGTTTGCAACTGAAAAACAAAATCATAACATTCAAAACGAAGCACAAGAAGAAAAACCGTTTGAGGTAAACCCATACCTTATGGGACACATAAAAGACGACCATTCGTGGCATATTTTAGATTACAAAGACAAGTCGGGGCATGAGCATCCTGTTTCTATTCCTTTGCCGGTTATTCTTATTCACGACGGGAAATTGGTAAGTTTTATGTCCTCCGAATTTCATCACGGACATGCCGTTGTACATAAAAACAATTTTTATTACTTTCTTTACGAAGGGAAAATATATTTAACCGACGAGCATGGCACCATTAACAAAACAATGGACGAAGAGAAACAAAAAGAAGTGATTACCAACATTAAACCTTTAGATTTCTCCATTACCAAAAATGTTGCAGGCATGTTTGTTTCCGGCATCATTCTGCTTTTAATTTTCGGTTCTGTGGCAAGGGCTTACAAAAAACGTCCCGGACGTCCTTCGGGCTTGCAAGGTTTTATGGAACCTTTAATTCTATTTGTTCGCGACGACATTGCCAAACCAAACATCGGCGAAAAATACGAAAGATACCTTCCTTACATTTTAACCATTTTCTTTTTTATTCTTGTGAATAATTTATTGGGCTTAGTTCCTTTCTTTCCGGGAGGAGCAAATGTTACAGGAAACATTGCCGTTACCGTAACATTAGCGGCATTAACCATGATTATTACAAACGTCAGCGGAACAAAAAGTTATTGGAAACATATATTTAATACGCCCGGAGTTCCTTGGTGGTTAAAATTTCCAATTCCGATAATGCCAATCGTTGAAATGATAGGTATTATTTCAAAACCTTTTGCATTAACCATTCGTTTGTTTGCAAACATTACCGCAGGACATATTATTGTATTGAGTTTAATATCAATTATATTTACATTTAAAGCCATTGGAATGAGTGGTGTTGCAGTTCCTTTTGTGTTATTTATTGATATGTTGGAATTGTTGGTTGCATTTATTCAGGCTTATATTTTTGCCTTACTGTCCAGTTTGTTTATTGGATTAGCTTTGGTAAACGATCATCATTAAGAAACCTATTGTTTAATTAAAATTAATAATTATTATGGATTTAGGAGCGTTAGCAGCTATCGGAGCAGGACTCTCAGTATTGGGAGCTGCTCTTGGTATTGGAAAAATTGGTGGAAATGCAATGGAAGCTATTGCACGACAACCCGAGGCAGCTAACAAAATTCAAACAGCTATGATTATTTCTGCTGCACTTATCGAAGGTGTTGCATTGTTTGCCGTAGTTGTTGCACTTTTGTTTGCCAACTAAATGTTTTATTACTGTTTTTCGTGGCGGTTGGCTGCGAAAAACAGTACATTTTTTCAATAACAAATTAAAATTAAAAGCTATGGATCTTGTAACCCCCGGAATAGGTTTGATTTTTTGGACAACTTTGGTGTTTCTCCTCTTGTTGGCTTTATTGCGTATTGTTGCATGGAAACCGATTTTAAAAGCGGTTAATGAACGAAACAACGCTATTGACGAAGCAATGAAACAAGCCGAAATTGCCCGCGAAGAAATGAAGAAACTTCAAACGGAACATTCGGAAATGATGGAAAAAAATCGCCAAGAACGAGATAAAATGTTTGCTGAAGCTCGTGAAATTAAAGAACAAATCATTCAAAATGCAAAAGAAGAAACCTCTAAAATGGTTGAAAAAATGAAAACCGATGCCAAAGCAGACATCGAAAGTCAAAAACAAGCAGCCATTAACGAGTTAAAACAACAAATTGCCGTTTTTTCCATTGATATTGCTGAAAAAGTTTTACAATCGGAACTTCAAGACAAAACAAAACAAGAGGCATTGGTTGAAACGCTTCTGAATGACATTAATTTAAATTAACCTCCGACAATGGATTACAGTAAAATAGGAGTACGATACGCAAAAGCACTATTTGAATTGGCAGATGAAAAAAACCTTATCGATGCCGTTAATGGTGATATGTGTTTTTTATTTGAAAGTCTTACCAAAAATAAAGACTTGCATCATTATCTAACCAATCCGATTGTTAAATCAACAGATAAAATTAAGTTGGTTAACGAAGCATTTCAACAAAACTTTAATCCACTAAGCATTGATTTCTTAAAATTAGTGATTGAAAATCGCCGAGAAGAACACTTGTTGGCTATGTGTCGAAGGTTTGAATACCTTTACAAAGAAAAATTTGGAATAAAGAAACTCGAATTGCTTTCGGCAGTTGAGTTAGACGAAAACATATTGAAAAAAATCGAAC
>PDWI01006201.1_pt1 | contig 15126 bp, 5 predicted proteins | sample 1430891 | NCBI WGS metagenome assembly PDWI01 (sample SAMN01162508, study PRJNA174530) | Oral metagenome, whole genome shotgun sequencing project. | biome: Marine environment; feature: Marine mammal; material: Swab sample of the gingival sulcus; isolation source: swab sample of gingival sulcus... | reverse complement strand
AGTGGCAGGTTGAGGGCTTTGATTCGCGCTATGTACCGGGCGATGTGGTCTATTATCACATCAACCAGCGGGCGTCGGATGATTTGAGGTTGAAGTAAGAAAGTAAAAAGAAAAAGCGAGATTTCCACTTCAGTCGGAATGACAAATTGGGACACTTCGTTCGATCGAGAGGACATAAGAGTGGCTAAAATAACGAATGCTTAGTTTGTTTGTTGCTACACAAATATTGACTTTGTCGACATTTTAAAAGATAAGGGGCGCAATTGCGCCCCTTTAGCATTACATTACAATACGTCGATCTATAAGAACATTAAACATGCACCTATTACAACGCCGAATAATAACATGTTGACAAGGCAGAAGCCCATAATATCTTTTGCTTTAAGTCCGGCAATACCCAATGCAGGTAGTGCCCAGAACGGTTGAATTAGATTTGTCAGTGCGTCGCCCCAGGCAATACTCATTGCCGTTTTAGCAGGGTCGACGCCAAGTGCCAAACCAGCCGGCATCATAATTGGCCCTTGAACTGCCCATTGGCCACCGCCTGATGGTACAAAAATATTGACGATTCCAGCACTTAAGAAAGAGAACAGCGGGAATGTCGTCTGATTAGAAATTGATACAAAGCCCTGTGAAATAGCACCAGCTAAAGAATAACCGTCGGCGTTACCACCTGTCATCATGCCCATGATACCAGCATAGAATGGGAACTGAATAATAATGCCGGCAGCGCCTTTAACAGCAATGCGAATCGCTTCCAAGAATCGCTTTGGTGTAACGTGTAGAATAATACCGAGGAATAAGAACAAAAAGTTTACAATATTCAAGTTTAGTTTAAAGCCATTTTGAGCAAAATAATTGACGATGTAAACCATGCCCATCGCACCAATAATCATTGAGACAATAGGGCTGTTTTCTAATTTTTCAGCGGGCGTTAATTTTGACTTATCAACTGGTTCCGGCTGTGCTTCTTCTAATAGGGCCGGGTCGACCACGATGGTGTCTTTTTCATCTGGGTGCATCGACTTGTTAATAAAGGGCATCGCGATAAAGATAATAGCAATTGGAACAAGCGCGTAAGCAGAAAAAATAGTTTGCGATGTCGGAATAGTTGTAGTTAGTGCGCCATTTGTCATTTTAGTAAGTGCTTCAGCATTACTGGCAATAGTCAGTGGAATTGAAGCTGAAAAACCGGCGTGCCAAATTAAAAAGGCGCCATAGCCTGAGGCAATCAGTAGTCGGTAATCGACACCTTGTTTTTGGCGTGCTACTTCTTTGGCGATTAATACACCAATGACGAGACCAAATCCCCAGTTGATCCAGCAGGCAACTAAAGAGATAACCGTAACCAGCATAATTGCACCGCCCTTGGTTTTAGGCATACTCGCCAAATTTTGAATGCCTTTTTTTACAATTGGCGTTTGCGCAAGCGTATGGCCAGTAACCAATACTAAAGCCATTTGCATTGAAAACTTAAGCAGTGCCCAAAAGCCACCACTCCAGTGCCCGATCATTGCCATAAAAGACTGACCTGTCACAATCATGCCGGCAATAAATACAACAATCGTTAACAATGCGGCAAAAAGAAATGGATCAGGCAAATATTTTTCGACCATTTTTACACAAGCATTTGTGAATTTTTTAAACATAAATACCTCCTATTGCTTAACTATTTTGTGTTTAGACTACAGAGTAATTTTATGCTTTTATATAACGATAGTCAATAAAATAACAGACTTAGTTTAATTAAATAGCATATTATTTAATTTTTTTAATTTTTTGCTTTATTTTAAGTAATAAATAAACTATAATATTGATATAAAAATAACATTTTATCGACATTTCAAAAATAATTGGAATCAAATTTCATAAGTTAATTCGTAGTTTAATAATAGGGATAAACATAATTGGAGCTATGATGAATAACAAGAGAAAGTTTAATTTACTGACATTGCTAAGATTCATCAATTGTAATAAAGTTGATAATTATAATAAGTCAAACTGTAAGCGGTTGAGATTAGTGCATAAGCAAGTTCGCCCCAGTAATTTTATTAGTGCTTCAGAGTATTCAAAGTATATTACGGGTTCGAAAAAACTAACGCATGATAAAATATATGACTTTAGTTTAAACTCAGCGGCTTTTGCTAATAACATTGTCTTTGCCTTAGAGAGTACGAGCAATTTATTAGTTTTTTTAAGTGAATTAAAAAGCAGTGTAGATTTGCCTAATTTAATGATGGTCGAAATTGACAAATTTATATCAGAGAATAGTGATATTAATGTCAAGCAAAATACTAAATTAGACTGCCAAGCAGCATGCCAGCTCATCGAAAATATATTTATTACAGCGTGTCAGTACTCCAATGGAAATACCTATTACGAGCCAATATCAAAATCGTGGAAAATGCTTTATCTGAAAGAAATCAATCTTTATGATGAAATATTTATCGAAAGAGATATCCGCGAAGAACAAATAATAATAACCAATTCTGGCGAATGTAAAAAGCGCAATATATCGCGTGAAATCGTCTTTAATAATCCCGTAGCAAAACCATTTTCGTATATTGAGAAGCGCTATATCAGGTGTCAACTCAACGCACTTAAAACAGAAAATAACTATGATGATAATCTAATAAAATCGTTTATAGCAACTCGCTATCAAAATTTTGAACTGACGCTGAGCTTTGACGGCGAAAAACAAGAAAAACAAAACAGCAATTTTTTCGATAGAATTCAGTACCATATCTTAGAAGAAGACAGTCAAATACTCGTCATGGTTAAATACTTTTCCGATATTATAGCAAACAGTTATCGCATAGCTTATAATTACGGCAGTGTCGAGCCCTTTCACCCCTATCAGAATACATATACCTTTAGAGTAGATTTTCCAACGTTACAATTTGAACATCGGCACGAACTAATTACTTCTGATCAATACGCCATGCAGTCTTCCACTGATAAACCATATTGGCAACTTAAATACGCCATATTCTTTAGATTTAAAAAGTGGCAAGAAAAGTACAGTGAAAACACTAAGAATAAGGCGTGCTTTTCGTCGCGCAGCAAGTTAAATAAACTGGTAATCAAGCCCGATACAATCGTGACACCGGGCGAGGGATATTGCCGCGATATTGTGCCGAATAAGTGTTAACCAGCCTTCCAACAAATATGAAAAGTGATTAATATAATATTCTTGTTTGAAATAGAAATAGAAGCAAAAGATTTTAATAAGTCGTGAACCAGCACGGCTTTTATTGTTTTAGACGCTTTCAAATTAATATAATTGCTGAAATTAAAATATTTTTTTTGTAATAAAATTTCTAAAATTTCAAAAAAATAGAAATTTTTAATAGCGTTTTCGTATCATTTTTATATTATAATTTTTTTATAAGCGTAGAGAATAGTTTCGACCTAAAAAACTTAGCTAAGAGAAGATATTAATAAGTCAAGAGGAGGAATTATGAATTACAAATCGAAGAGAAGCAGTTTTAAACGAGCGGTATCGCTTGTATTGGTACTGCTAATTTTAGTTGGGTTATCTCCCAATGTAAGTTATGCTGCGACGACGTTTACCCCAAGATTAACTGCACCAAGTTATGATGATCCTGATTATATCCACGTAAGTCATAATGGTAATAATCGAGCGTATAATGTACCCGGGAATAATTCTGTTTTGCCTAATTGTGTCGGTTACGCATGGGGTAGAGCTTATGAAATTTTAGGTAGAGACCCTAAATTATCTGTCGGCCACGCAAAGACCATGTATACTCGAACATGGGATGGATTTGAGAGAAATCCAAACGTGCCTAAAGTAGGTGCTATCGCTTGTTGGGACGGTATAATATGGGGACATGTTGCTGTAGTTGAAAAAGTGAATGGCAATAGGGTTACTTTATCACAATCTAGTTGGGGTGGACCTAGATTTAGCTTGAGAAGAAATATTATAGCTCCTAAAAAGGGCGATTCTTTTTCTTATTGGACCAGTGATGGGAGATTTGAAAAATGTACTTTTCAAGGATATATTTATATTGGTGATTTTGCATCGGCTAGCAATGTGCCACCATCGGCTACTAGTAGTGTAAGTTTAAGTCCTGATAATCGTGCAGTTGGTGAATCAGTTACAGCTTCTTGGTCTGTAGTAAGTGGTGCATCTAGCTATGATGTTACATTAGTTTGCACAAATAATTCAGCTTATAATCAAACGAAGGCAGGCATTAAGTCCACCAAACAAACCTTTATTCCACGTATGCCAGGCACTTATAAAGTATCGGTTATCGCCAAAAATAGTGCTGGTTCAAGCGCAGCGAAGATGTCTGGGACCATTACTGTTCACCCTAATAAAATGGTTACTTTTGTCGACTGGAATGGCAATACATTAAAAAGCCAAGTCGTTAAATACGGCGGCAATGCTAAAGCGCCCATGGCCCCCAGCAGACAGGGTTACACTTTCCAAGGTTGGGATAAGGGCTTTACTAATGTTAAGACTGATTTAACAGTTACTGCCAACTATAGCATTAATAAGTACGATGTCATATTTGTTGGCAAGGACAATCAGGTTCTCAGTTCACAATATATTGCCTATGGCAGTGCGGCAACGGCACCAACGCCACCGACGGTTGCCAACTACAGTTTTGTGAAATGGGACAGCGATGCCTATTTAGATGTCAGAAAGCCATTGAGAATTACAGCATCTTACCGCTGGACAAACCCTGATTTGCCAAATGCTGCGCAAATAACATCGGCTATCAGAACGTCAGATGGCTCGGGCTATAATGTAGCGGTTAAGCTGACCAATAGCCCTATTCAAAATACAAAGGGGCGCGTAATTGTCGCGCTTAAAAACGACTTAGGCAAAATGGTGCAATCAGAAACAGCCACCTATTACCTAAACGAATTGAGTTCGGCCAGTAAAAATATCTTTGTGCCCTATACAGGGGTGGCGACAGTTGCCGAAGTGGCAGTTGTCGGTATATTAGAAAATGGCAATACTGGTGTACCACTCGCTGCAAAGGCGACAAAGCAAGTTGATTTGGGCTTGGCCTGGAGCGATTGGAGCACAGCACAACCGCCAAGCGGCAATAATATTATTCGAGAAAGCCGCACTGAATATCGTTATCGCAATAAGTTGACCACAACGCGCACAACAACTTATCCGACGACCACAACAGCATTGGCGGGTTGGCAATTAGTCAATTCAGCAATTACTTCATGGACGCCATGGTCGGGTTGGAGCAATACAAGGCAATCAACTGCGCCCGGCAAGCAAGAAAACAGCAGAACAATACCGGCAAGATACAAAACTGTCTATAAGTACTATCGTTACAAGTATTGGAATACGAGTGCTCACACTTGGTACTATACTTATGCTTATAATTTACAAGCTAATCCAGGTGGTGCGGTGCGCCATGATATAGCACTTGATTACCAGCTGGGTCGCAGAGCTGTATGGAGCGGGCATCAAGCCTATGGTACTTATAATTATCAGAATACTGGCGGCACGAATATGTGGTTTTACAATGGCACGGGCACGGTTCAAACAGCGCCAGCTTACAACCAATACCAATACAGAAACGCGCGTTATACCCATACATTTAAAAAATGGGATAACTGGTCAAATTGGTCTGCCAGTAGTGTGACACCGATTAGCGGCAGTAGAGAAGTTGAAACCAGAACGGTTTATCGCTATAAGAGCAATGTAACGGCTGATTTACAAGACAATAGTGGGATACAAAAGACAATTTCTGGTCAATTGGATGTTGCCAATAAGCTAGCGACTTTATTGGTATTTAGAAAGACAAATGTCGACCCAACTGCCAGTCAACTAGAATATGTGGCACAAGCGCAGTTGTCGCCAACTGGTCAGTACAGCTTTACATTTAAGACAAAAGAAGAACCAACTGTTGAAACGGGCGACTTTATTGTAATGTTGGCAGTTGAAGGTGGTAAAGCACCGATTTACATCGATAAATTCGCGGCGCCGCTACCGACTTATCAAGTTCAGTTTATTGATGAAGATGGTACAGTTATTTCAGAACAACAGGTCAGCCAAGGCGAGTCGGCTACCTTGCCAGATGCGCCAACTAAAGATGGTTACGACTTTACCGGTTGGGATGCCAACACAACGAATATTAGCAGTAATGTTACCGCCCAGGCACAGTATCAACCAAAAGTGTACAATGTCGTCTTTGTTGATTGGAATGCCGAATTTGTCGAAGTTGCCCAGTATAATCACGGCGATGTTATTTCCAATGAAAATATGCCAACCAGAAAGGGCTATACCTTTGCCCAGTGGCAAGATGAATCAGACCAAGTTGCCAGTGAAGTGACAAGCGATATGGTTTTAACTGCCAAGTACGACAAGAATTTATATACGGTTAAGTTCTTAGACTGGGATGACAATGTCATTAGCGAGCAAGTTATTCCTTATGGCGAATCTGCGACAATTCCAGAGCTCGACGACCCCGATAATGGCATGAAATTTGGCGGCTATGGCGATGTAGAAGCCGCTTATGTAGTCGAAGCAGAGCGCACTTTTAGACCAGTTGCCATCTTTGCTGAAACGGTTGCAATGCCAGTGGCAGATGTAACGTCTGATTATTACAATTCTGAGCAGACTGTGACGATTAGCTGCGCTACAGAAGGTGCGAGAATTTTCTATACAACTGATGGCACAGTGCCGCGTTTTGAAAAACGCCACAACGATGAAAATGGTACAACGGAAACCATTATCAACCCTGATCAAAAAGAATACTTAGGTCCAATTACAATTGATAAAAATACTGTTTTGATTGCAATTGCCTATAAAGATGCTATGAATGACAGCGACTGGTTAATTGAAGAGTATATGTTTGGCGATGCGCCTGTAGAACAAGTTGCACAGGTGACAGCTACGCCAGACAGCAGCACGATTGAAGCTGGCACTAAAATAACACTGGCCACGACGACAGAAGATGCCATTATTCGCTATACGACCGATGGCACAACGCCAAATGATTCTAGCCCAATTTATACGTCACCAATTGAAATCAATGAGACAATGACGCTTAAGGCGCAAGCAATTAAAAGCGGCCTTATCGACAGCGATGTTGCTACATTTGAATACTCAATTGTTGCTAATGATCAACCGAGCATCACAATTGGTTCAAAGACGGCTAAAGCTGGTGAAACATTTAAATTACCTATTTCGCTGAGCAATAGTAAAGCGATTGCGGGCATTGAATTTAACGTAAATTACGACCCAGCGGTATTGACTTTAGACAGTGTTGAAGCAGTCGATGGCAGTCAAACTGGGTTAGAGACAATTTTACCATCAACGACATCAAGCGGTGCATTTTATGCCTTTAATGTAGCTGGCTTAGAACCGGTAACATACAATGGCAAGCTTATGGAAATGACCTTTACGCTAGCAGATGATGCTGAAGCCGATACGACGACAGCAGTAACGCTACAAAATGTCGTCGCACCGACAGTTGATGATAGTCTGGTTGACTATCAGCCAGTGAATGGAATCGTCAAAATATCCAATATTATTTACGGCGACTTCACAGGTGACGGCAGAATTACTGCCAATGATGTCATGTGGATCAGACGTTATATTTCAGCTGGAAAAAGTGTTGCAAAAATGCTAGCAGAAATAACCGGGCCAACGCCAGCAAGTTCATTTGTAGAAGAGGCAGTTGACTTTACGGCGAACGGTTTGGTCAATGGTGCCGATGTCATTTGGTTAAGAAGATTTATATCTGCTGGCAGAAACCTCGCAGGCATGCTAATTCAGTACCCAGATGCACCTGATTTTAGCCATTTAGAGTAATGTTTTTAGCACATAAGCGCTCAGGCTGCTGACAAATGCCCAATTTCTTTGTTGCTGCGCAAAACGTCAACGCTCACGTATGTCTAATACGCCCCGCCCCGCCGTTTTGTTTGCGCCTTGAACTTGAACATTAGGGGCAGCCTGAAGATTATCGAGTTTGTCGATTTATGCAAAGCGCTTATGTGCCCGTTTTAATACTTTGCAAGAAACAGATATTGAGGAGATGACATGAAAAAGAAAATAATTGCAGTACTGACAGTTATTGCTATGATTGCAGGGTTAGTGCCGGTGCAGCTATACGCTGCACCAGCAGACGAATCAATATTACAAACTACAATCAACGAACAAATAAAGCGGCCAGGGGAACAGCTAACTGTCGACTTATCAATGGCCAATCAAAAGCTGATAGCCGGAATGGAGTTTAGAGTATTATTTCCCGCTGAAAGCTTAACGCTTACTAATATCGAATTAAAGAATGATGAACTCGAAACAATTATTTCCAGTTCGTCATTGCCGGACGATTCTGGTAATAGGTTATTGACTTTTAACGCTGTAGGTGCAGACCCTGTAACCGCAGATGGCGATCTATTAACTTTGACCTTTGAAGTAAAACAAGATGCCGAAGTTGGTCGCAAAGAGATAATTATTACCAATTTCGAAGCGATTAATATGAGCGATCAATTAGTCGATTTCACAATTCATGAAGAAGGCTTTGATCTTGTTAAAGCGATCAGGGCACTCGATGTTATTGTTGAAGAACCAGTTAGCGGTGCAGAGCCGCAAACGACTTTTGAAACAGATCGCTTCGTTGCCAGCATTCAGTGGCAATTGGCAGACGGTAGCAACTCGTCTTCACCAGTTAAACAGTTTGAACACGACACGGCGTACAAGGCGATTATCGATATTTCGCCTATCGACTATTTAACTTTTGAAGTTGCAGATCCAACAGTTAATGGTCTGTCTGCAGATGAGATAATCACTAATCAATCAGATCGTATTGTACTGGGAAAAACATTTGCTAAAACCGAACCGCTCCCAGTTTTAGAGGGCACGCCGTCCATTTCAAATGACATGCCAGCATTTGGCGACATGCTACAGGCCGAACACGGTATTATAGGCAGTGACCCAGGTGAAATATATTACCAGTGGTACCGTGACGACCAAAAGATTGACTATGCTATCAGCGATTCTTACATCGTAAAAGCGGACGATATTGGCGCGCAACTTAAAGTTGAAGTCAGTGCCGAAAACTATGCTGGCATAATAGAAAGTTTACCAACTGCAGCTGTCGACAAAGCTGAAACAAACGCCCAGCCAATACCTGCAGAACTTTCGGTAACGGCAAATAGCATTATTGTTGTGAATGTCATAACAGGTCAAGAATACGGCATCGCTTCAACATTTGGGGCAGACCCTGATGTCTGGCAGACAACTGGTCAATTTGAAGCATTAGCGCCTAATACAGAATACTTTGTCTATACTAGATTCGCTGCTACTGAGACCAATAAGCCCGGCCCGGTGATTGAAACCTCAATGACAACTGACAAACTTGAACAGCTTATTTCTGGCCCCGATAATGAGACAATCTTTATCAATAGCCAATTGGATTTAGCTAGTCTATTTAGTTCTAATGCAGCCGATGCCAGCCTAAGCTATGCTGTGGCAAATAATACATCTGCTGGCACAGTGCTCAATAATAGCGTATTGAGCGCCAGTGGCGAAGTAGGCGAAGTCATCATTAGAATTTCTGCTGCTGAAACAGCTGATTATGCAGCGGCTGCTGATAAAATTGTCGCAATTACAATAGCCGATAAATTAGCACCGCAATTTGCAGCTGGTTTTACAACAGAATTAACCAAAATTTATGGTGATACATCATTTACAAAAGCGGCAACATTAACGGCAGGTGACGGTGCAATAAGTTATCAAAGTAGCGATTCAGCTGTTGCAACTGTCGATGCCAGCAGTGGCGAAGTTGTTATTTTAACGCCCGGTACTACCACAATTACGGCTAAAGTAGCTGAAACGGATCGCTATCAAGCGGCAGAGCAAAGCTATCAACTAGTTGTTCAAAAAGCAGATTTAGTGGTCGAAATTGTGCCCACTGCCATTGCTGACTACGGTACCGAAGTAAGGAATATGACAATTGACGGCGGGCTTGTCATCAGCTTACAAACCAGCAAAGAAGTCGTCGGTCAATGGAAATTCGGCGACTATGATAACGTGCCAAACGTCGGCTCAACGGCAAGTTATCTCGCTAACTTTGTGGCTGCCGAAAACCCGTCATATTACAATGCGTTAAGTGTTCAGATAGTGCCTGTTATCAACGGTGTAACAGAAGACTGGGGCGCAATCGCGTTAGATAATAGCGCACCCGCCTTCGGCGACACACTTACGGCAAGCGTAACCTATAACGCCGGATATCAGGGCGACTTAACGTATCAGTGGTATCGCGACAATGAAATGATCAACGGTCAAGATGGCAGTGCTTATGCAGTTGTTGCCGCTGATATTGGTCATGCAATAAAAGTCGTTGCATCATCACAAAATTATCTAAACACTTTAGAAAAAACAACAAATACAGTTACAAAAGCTGAAGCGAATGCGCTGCCAACAGCAGTCGAATTGACGGCGACAGCAGACAGCATTACAGTTACCAATGTGATGCCACAACAGGAGTATGCCATAACAGAAGAGGGCAACGCACCACAGGCAACAGATTGGCAGAAGACCGGTTTATTCAGTAATTTAGCAGCCAATAAGAGCTATGCCGTTCATACCAGAATTGCCGAAACAGAAACACATTTGGCTAGTGCAAGTAGCTTTGTTGTGATTATGACAAATAAGCTGGAACAAGTGATCACCGGACCAACCAATCTAAACTTGCCAGTGGGTGGTGAACTCAATTTAGAAAAGCTATTTACTTCAAATGCGCCAAATGCGGCAATTAGATTCGAAGAATACAGCAATACGGCGACAGATAGTTCGTTTACTGATAATTACTTGTTTGCGGGCAATGATACGGGCGTTGTCGTGCTTAAAGTCAACGCAGACGAAATTGCTGATTACAGCGCCGCACAAGAACTAACACTTACCGTTACAATAATCGATAAAGAAAATCAGGTATTTGATAATGGTTTTACGGGTGTTGAAGATAGCGTATATGGTTCACAGCCATTTACGAAAGAGGCTCAGTTAACAGCAGGTAACGGCCAAGTTGTCTACAGTAGCAACAATCAAGCAGTCGCCACAGTCGATGCCAATACAGGTGAAGTAACCATTAAAGGTGTTGGTAGTGCTGTGATAACAGCTACTGCATCTGAAACACCTGACTATGCTGAAGCGATGGTCAACTACACACTTAACGTCGCAGCAAAACAATTAGTGCTAGGCTCAGCAAAAGCGCTTGACAAAGATTACGATGGCAATGCGCAAACGACAATAGCAGCTGGCCCGTTAAGTGGTGTCGTCGCTGGCGATGACGTTGCCCTAGTAAGCGACAGTGTTGCGGCAACTATGCAGCAATCTGACGCCGCAGCAAATATTGCCGTAGTGGCAGATACACCGTTTGAATTAACCGGTGCTGACAAAGACAACTATACACTGTTACAACCAAGTAATTTAACGGCTACTATTGCAAAGGCAAGATTAGTCTTAAAGACGGCATTAAAAGCCGCTGTTGACTATGGCGTAGTACTACAAAACGCCAATTTCACCGACGGTGCCGTCGCAAGTAGTGTAACAAACAGTGAAGTTGCCGGAACATGGGCATTTGTTGGCAATACTACAATGCCAAACGTTGGGTCAACTGAAGTTTACACAGCAACTTTCACACCTGCAACGGGTGCGGCGAATTATCAGGTATTAACCACGACCGTAACGCCAGTGATTAACAAAGTTGACTATCCAACAAACTTGGCAGAAACCAAAGTATTTGTGCCAAGTGATTATAAATTTGACGACTATAGCTATCAATTAACAGCTATTGCCTTACCTGCTGACTTTACAAATATTAATTATGACACAGTAACTTTGGCAGATAACTCAGCTGAACTGATTGCCAATCAGCCGACACTGTTAAATGGCGCACTACACATGGCGATTAATGCAAAACCAAGTGCGACAAGTGCAGTTGTCAACTTGACAATAAGCAGTCAAAATTACAATGTTGTCGTTAAGCGTATTGTCTTCATTGCAGAAGATAGAACCAATGTTGTCATTAACGGCGTCAGCGTAGCAGACAAAATTTATGATGGCGCAGCAGTTCAACCAGCTGGCGCGGCACAAAACGCACAAGGCTACACAGGCGCTTACATCTATCACTACAGCAGTACAGATGGCAAGGGCTACGATAGTGAAAATCCACCTCACGAGGCGGGTGCTTATCAGTTACTGATTTCAGTACCACAGATGAATCAGCAGTACATTGGACAAAGCGCGCCAATTCCATTTACAATTCAACCGAAACAGGTTGTCGTTGCACCGTCGTCGCATAGTATATTTGTTGCAGACGCACTGCCAACCCCAACTGTGCAATATGACGGCGTGCTCGCGCAAGACGTTGCTAAAATTGACAGCCTATTTACATTAGAAAGCGGTGATTTAGCGATTGCCATAAAAGCTTTAGATGGAATAGCTGATTTGACAAATAGCAATCAAGCGGGAACATTTAAAATTGTCTTTGCAAATGCACCCGTATTTAAAGCATTGCGCAACTACAGCGTCGTGTTAGCCGATGCTGAATTAGTCATTAACAGACAACCGGCTGATGATGACGATGATGATGATGACGATGACGACGCAACTGTCGGCACGATAACAACTGAACCGACGAACGAAACAATAACTTTAGAAAAAGGTATCGCAGTTCAACTGCGTGAAAAGCTGCAAGCAGATCAAAATGGTCTGTTGACAGTACCTGATGACAATACGGCGATTCTCACCTTAGATAGTGGTCAAACGTTTAATTTGCCAAGTGGCACGACGCTTTCCGAAGCGGGTGTCATTACAATTGGTCAAGGTGGCGTCAGTGGGTTTGCGCTTTCAGACAATACCCAAATTGATTTACCGGGTGGTAGTGTGATTAGCAGTGATGGCATGCTGACATTGCCGGGTGGTCAAACTGCGCAAATCAGTACAGCTGGCGACTTGTCATTACAATTGCAAGAAAACATTGTCTTGTTGCCTGATAGCACCGTTCCGTTGGGCTACCAAGTAATGTCGAAGAGCGATTTTGTCGACGTTAGCCAAAATGCTTGGTATCTAGCAGCTGTTAATTTTGTGAAGTCACATGGCTTATTCAAGGGCACGAGCACGAGCCCTGCTAAGTTTAGCCCCGATATGGCAATGAACCGCGCAATGCTCGTTACAGTACTACACAGATTATCGGGCGGTGTCATCCCCAATATTGACAAAGTTGTATTCGCTGATGTTAAGCAGCAAGACTATTTTAATCATTCAGTCCAGTGGGCAGTCAACAAGGGCATTATTAAAGGTTACGGCAATGGTTTGTTTGGTGCTTACGATAACTTAACGCGTGAACAGCTTGTCACAATTATCTATCGCTTCCTAAAATCATTGGGCAAAGTAGATAATGACTATAGCCGCGTTAACAGTTACTTTGCAGATAGCGCACAAATTAGCGGTTATAGTAAAGCGGCTGCTGTATTCTGTGCCGAAAAAGGCATTATTAAAGGCAAGCCCGGCAATCGTTTTGATCCAAAGGGCATTGCAACGCGCGCCGAAGTGGCCGCTATCTTAAAACGCCTAATCGATTACTACATTTCCAAATAATCATTCGCTTCAAAGCAAAATTACTGGTGTCATATGGCATCAGTAATTTTGCTATTCAAAAATAAAAGAGGAGAAACATCTTATGAAAAGAAAATTAATATTGATTGTTTTTGTTTTGACGGCTTGCTTGCTTATACCCTATGCAGATATCAATGACCTTGCTATTTCATTAGATGCACCAGACGATGTCATAGCTGGTGAAGACGTAGAGGTTGAGCTTTCGATAACAGATAACCCCGGCATCGTCGGTATGACATTTAAAATTGAGTACAATGAAAATCTTAAATTAGAAAGTTATCAAGTTGGTGACGTACTCGCACTGCCGGTTGAACCAACCAAATTGACATCGCAGACACTTTTTTATTTTGATGTTGGCGAAAGCTTACAACAATCGACGGCAACCGGGCAATTAATTAAATTTGTTTTTTCGACGACAGATGCCAAGCAGGCCGAAACTGGCATCATCAATATCATTGAAATTGAAGCGGTAAACGAAAGCGATCAAATCGTTCAATTAACTAGCCAAGGGCGGGTGATTAATATTTTAGGCGAAAGCAATCAGCCAACACTTGAACCAACGCCTCAAGAAACTGAAGCGACGACGCTGTACAGTGAACCGCCAACAGAGCCTAAAAGCACTGAACCAGTAGTCGCATACAAACCGCAAACGCCAATTGTTCAGCCGACTACTGAGCCGCTAAGCAAACCAATTGCACCAAAAACGCCAACTACATCGCCTGAACCGATTAAAGACAATTTCAGCGATGTTAGCGCGACAGATTGGTATTACGCCGATGTCAATTGGTGCTATCAAAAGAAATTAATGAATGGTACCAGTGAAAAAGTATTTTCTGCTGAAAAGCCAATGACGCGCGCGATGCTTGTAACGGTGCTCTATCGTCTGGCTGGTCAGCCTGTAGTGCTAGCACAGAATACATTTAGTGATGTAGACACTACGGATTATTATAACAAGGCCGTCAATTGGGCGGTTCAAAATGGCATTATCACAGGTTATAACAGCGACGTGTTCGGTGCTGATGACAATGTAACCCGTCAACAAATTGCAACAATACTATACCGTTATAGCAAAGTCGCCAACATAGCAATAGCCAATTTAACTGATTTAAGCGCCAATTATAATGATGCAGAAAAAATTAGCGACTATGCCAAAGACGGCTTAAATTACTGTATTCAACAAGGGGTATTGTCTGGCAAGCCAGGCAATTTATTAGACCCGCAAAACAAGGCGACGCGCGCCGAGGTGGCAACCATGCTTCACCGCTTCGCCAAAAGTATAGACTAATATTTAACGCAGATTATTGATACACTGTGTTAATAATCTGCGTTTAAAGGAGAGGACAATGAATACGAGAAGAATACACAAATTATTGTCTATTGTACTGGTGATTTGTCTGTTAAATGCGACATCAGTGCCACTATTTGCAATGGGCAATCAAGTTAGCCAAAGCAGTGCGCTGCCGCTGACAAATACTATGTCGCAGCAGCCACAAGTCATTAACAGT
>PDWI01006200.1_pt1 | contig 15129 bp, 17 predicted proteins | sample 1430891 | NCBI WGS metagenome assembly PDWI01 (sample SAMN01162508, study PRJNA174530) | Oral metagenome, whole genome shotgun sequencing project. | biome: Marine environment; feature: Marine mammal; material: Swab sample of the gingival sulcus; isolation source: swab sample of gingival sulcus... | reverse complement strand
GGATTATACTGTCTGGGTATCTGGGAATTATTCCAATAATGAATCAGTATGTAGCTAATTATACTAAGATCCAGACCATGGTTGGCTCACCTTGGCAAGACGTTTTTATGACACCAGAACAACGATCGCAGTTGGCTAATAATGACTCAGAGTTTGCAGTGGCTGTTGGGCTGGCCAAGAGAGGAAACTTCATCTAATGGCTGATAAAAATAACCGTTTTTCGATGATTGAGATTAGTTTAGTACCTGATATTAAACGAGAGTTGTTGGTAGCGCAGCGGGTTCGTAATCAGGTTAGTCTAATAGCAATTATTATAATGGCTTCGATATCTTCAGTGGCTATTATTTTGGCGATGTTTATATTTATATATCAGGATATTAAGCTTAGCTCACTGAGTTTGGAGGCTGATCGCTTGGTAACTAATATCGATAATATCGATGGAGCTAGTGAGATGCTGACTATTCAGAATCAGCTTAAGAAGGTTAATCTAATTCATGAAGGAAAGCCGATTGTCTCCAGAATTTTTTATTTGATGACTAGATTAATAGACAACAAAGGTTTATCGGTTAAGGTGTCTAGTCTTGAGTACGATCCGCATACTAAAAGGATAATTATCTCAGGCAAGACTGAGGGCGGCTATGCTGATCTAGATCGCTTCAAAAAGACTATCTTAGAGTTGAAGGTTTCTTACCAAGATCTTAATAAAGAATCTGTCGAAAAAGTGAGCAAAAAAAGATTATATAAAAACAATCAGCCTCTAACCAAAGCCGTTTATCTGATCTCTAGCCCGAACATTAGTCGAGAGGAAGGAAAAGAGATGCTTCGATTCAAGATTGGTTTTGAGATTGACGAGCAATTCTTTGATAACTTTGACCAAACAGAGGTTATTATTCCGCCAATTGATGAGAAGGATGTGACTGACTCTACTTTGTCAATTTCGGAACGCATCTTTGACGATAATCCTCCTAAAGAAGCTAAAAATGATCAACGAGGAGAGGAGCTATAATGGCTAAGAAAGAGGTTGCGGTTCGCAAGAGACAGAAGATAGAGGCTGCTCATAAAAGCATGATGATCGTGGTTTGCGTTTGCGCGATTATCTCTAGTTTTGCTATCGTCGGATCAAGTCAGTTATTTAGAATAATGGTATTTAAGAATAAGGGAATTGTTGCTCGTCAACGGGCTGTCGATAATTTGCGACAGAATCATAAACAATTTAAGGCTTTAAAGAAAAATATCAATATTTTAAAAACTAAGAAAGCACTTAATTTAAAAGAAGTTAAAGTTGCTGGGGAAGAGAATCAGTCACCGCTTAGGGTGATATCTGATGCTCTGCCGACAGCAGCCAATTCGGTGGCTTTAGGCTCTAGCTTGAATAATGTGTTGTTTGATGTTGAGGGCGTAATTGTTAAGAACCCAGTCATTGCTATGACTCAAGAAGAAACTAATTCTGACTTTGGGTCAACGACTAGTGGCTCGAATGTTGTTTATGACGATGTCGACTCTAATCCGATTTTCTTTTCGGTCGAATTGTTAGGTGAGGCTAAGAACCTGGAGTTGGTACTGCAACGGTTAGAACGATCGATACGACCTTTTTATATTGATGCGATTGAGTTCCGGTCTGGACAGGAGGGAATTCACAAAATTAATATTAGAGGTCGGTCATTTTATGAACGTCCGATTGACAAAGACTCGTTGATTTCGGATCGAGTTATAAGGAGTGAAAAATGAATAAGAAAGATGTAGTTATTGTGATTGTGGTGGCTTTTGTTAGTCTGATGATAGCTTATTTTGGCATGAACAATCTGGTTAGTCGGTCTGAACAAGCTACTATTAGAGTCAAAGAAGTTGCTACTATCGACAGTAAATTAGAGGAGCCAAGTCGTGCAGTTTTTAACCAGAATTCGATTAATCCAACGGTCAAGATAATAATTGGGCAATCTGAATGAGTCTGCTCAGTTTAGAAAATCAAGATAAGATATTAGCTAGTCTGATTGAGGAAGGCTTTATTGCTGAAGAGGAGCTTGAGCAGGCTAAGCATCAGGCGGAGATTAACAACCAACCAATAGTTGCATATTTAATCGATAACAATATTATTGACAATGAGATAGTGACTCAAATCAATGCTAACTTGCTCGGAGTACCCTATATCGATCTTAATAATTCAACTGTTAATCAAGCGGTCTTGAGGTTGATACCATATGAGACGGCTGAGCGGGTGCGAGCGGTTATCATATCTGAAATGAAGGGGCGTTTAGCGGTGGCGATGATTGATGCTACCAATGTTCAAGCGATTGATTATTTGACCAGCTTGGTCAAGCGGCCGCTTAAAGTGTTTATGGCCTCGGCTGAGAGCATTAATCATGTCTTAGAACAATATGGGACGGATTTCTCATCGGTTAGTGAAGCTGATGAGGAGCTGCGACAAGAGGCTACCGTCAAAGAGGACTCTAATATTAAAGCGATTGTTCAAGACTCACCGATTTCAAAAGCTCTTCATACGATCTTGGAATATGCGGTTAAGAATAAGGCTAGTGATATTCATATTGAGCCTTTGGAAGATTCGCTGAAGATTCGCTGTCGAATTGACGGTGTGCTGCGGGAGTTAATGCAGCTCTCAAAAACGATTGAGCCAGCTTTGGTTAGTCGGGTTAAGATTCTAGCTGAACTTAAGATTGATGAACATCGAATTCCCCAAGATGGTCAGTTTACAGTTAAGGTAGCTGGTAAAGAAGTCGATTTGAGGATCGCGATTAGTCCAGTGGTTTGGGGCGAGCAAGTGGTTATCCGTTTGCTCGATAAATCTGGCACTACTTTGAAGCTAGAGAGCATGGGTTATGCTGGCCGATCGCTACGACGGATTAGAAAAGGTATTCGCCAGCCGAATGGTATGGTATTAACTTCAGGGCCGACTGGTTCGGGTAAATCAACTAGTTTGTATGCCTTAATTCGAGAGATCTATGATGAGTCGATTAATATTGTGACCTTGGAAGATCCGGTTGAGTATAAGATGGAAGGAATTAACCAGATTCAAGTTAATCCTGAAGTGGGGCTGACTTTTGCCTCTGGATTAAGATCAATTCTGCGTCAGGATCCTGATGTAGTGATGGTGGGAGAGATTCGCGATGGTGAGACGGCTCGGTTGGCTGTTCAAGCAGCTTTAACTGGTCATTTAGTCTTTTCAACTTTGCACACTAACTCGGCAGCGGCGGTTTTACCGAGGTTGCTTGATATGGAAATTGAGCCTTATTTGATTGCTTCGACTGTTAATACGGTGATCGGCCAACGGCTAGTGCGACGAATTGATCCTAAGGGCCGGATCGAGTATCAATCAAATCCGATTGAGACTAAGGAGATTAAGCAAGCTCTAGCTGGGTTATTACCAAACACTAAAGAAGAGCAACAAGCTTTAGTCAAGGATCTGGGGTATGATTTTATACCGTTAGCTAATCAAGAAAGCTTCACGCTTTATAAGGGAACATCGTCAAAAAAGTCTCCCGATGGTTACAGAGGTCGAGCTGGCATCTATGAAATAATGAATATAACTGAGGAAATTGAGGAATTAATTATTAATCACGCTACCAGTAATGAGGTTAATAAAATGGCTATTAAACAGGGAATGATCACATTGCGTCAAGATGGTTATCTCAAAGCCCTCAATGGTATTACAACAATAGAGGAAGTTAATCGGGTGACGTCCGACACTGCATAAAAGGAAAGGAAAAGATGGCAACACAACTAAAAATTGAGAATTTATTGGAGGAAGTGGTTAATAAGAAAGCTTCTGATTTACACTTGCAAGCTGGTTTACCACCAATGCTAAGGATTGATGGGTCTCTAACTCCAGTGGTTAATGCTCCAGTACTTGATGAGCAGACCTCAGAAGAGCTAATTATGCAGATTCTGGATGATGAGCAGAAACAAGTCTTACTTAAGGATAAGGAAATCGATTTTTCGTTTGCTTTTGGCGATCTGACAAGATTTCGGGCCAACGCTTTTCACGAACGGGGTAATTTAGCGATTGCCTTAAGATCTATTCCTAATGAAATTAAGACAGTTGAGGATTTAGGATTGCCAGCAGTGGTGTCTAACTTTGCTAATTTTCCGCGTGGCTTAGTGTTGGTGACTGGTCCGACTGGTTCGGGTAAGTCAACCACACTGGCTTCACTGATAGATAAAATTAACAGTGAGAAGTCGCAACATATTATTACGATTGAGGATCCGATTGAGTTTACTCACAAATCAAAGCGATCAGTGGTGGTCCAACGAGAGGTTCATTACGATACTTATTCATTCTCGGCAGCTCTTCGGTCAGCTTTGCGTCAAGACCCTGATGTGGTCTTAATTGGTGAGATGCGTGATTTAGAGACAATCTCAGCAGCCATTACTATCGCTGAAACTGGTCACTTAGTGTTTGCGACTTTGCACACTAATTCGGCAGCTCAATCGATTGATCGTATGATTGACGTTTTTCCGCCGCATCAGCAACCACAGATTAGATCTCAGCTGGCTAATATTCTACAAGGCATTTGCTCACAGAGGCTGATTCCGGCGATTGGCGGTGGCCGAGTAGTGGCGACTGAAATTATGGTGGCTAACCCAGCAGTGCGTAATATTATTAGGGAAGGAAAGTCTCATCAGCTTGATGCGGTGATTCAGACTGGAGCCGATCAAGGCATGCAGACTATGGATCGAACTTTAATAAAGTTGGTCCAGTCGGGAGTAATTACTTTTGATGAAGCTCGTAATTACGCAGTTGATTTAACCGAATTTAATCGCTTAGCAAGGGGGTGATAAATGCAAACTTTTGTTTATCAAGCTCGAGATAGTAAAACTAATAAAACGGTCAAGTCAACCGTTAAGGCTGATACTGAGCAAGAAGCCGGTCGTCTACTGCTGGCACAGGGGCTAATCCCGAGCAGTATTAAGCTGGCTGATCAGAACTCAATTATTAAAAATATTCTTAATCGAATTAGCAGTAAGGATAAATTAGTTTTTACACGTCAGTTATCAACTTTGATTGGGGCTGGCCTGCCCCTAGCTCAGTCGCTACATACTGTTTATGAGCAAACTCAAAATCAGAAGTTAAAGACGGTGGTGCTTGATATTGTTACTTCGGTTGAGTCAGGAAAAACATTGGCCGAATCTTTTGGCAAGCATCCAAAGGTTTTTGATAAGTTATATTTATCTTTGATTACGGCTGGTGAGGCGTCTGGTACGCTGGATGTAGCTTTACAGCGAATTGCTAATCAACAGGAAAAGGATGCGGCTATGATGAGTAAGATTAGGGGCGCTTTAACCTATCCATTAATTGTGCTAATAGTGATAAATCTAGTACTTGGCTTTATGATGTTTATGGTGGTGCCTCAAGTAGAGAACCTCTATGGTGATATGAACCGGACTTTGCCAGTGATTACTCAGGTGATGGTTGGTTTTGCTAATTTTGTTAAGTCTTATTGGTGGCTGGTGATAGCTATTTTGGGGGTGGTGATCTTCTTTTTTTCAAGATACTTACAAACTAAGGGTGGCATTAGATTCAAAGATGGTTTTAAATTAAACGTTCCGTTATTCAAAGGCATGTTTCGCAAGCTATATATGGCTCGGTTCATGCGAACGGCTGCTTTATTGCTTGATACGGGTGTAGCAATGCTCGATGCTTTAGCTATATCAGGCGAAGCAGTTAATAACGTGCTAGTGGCAGAGAGCATTAATCGAGCTGCAAAGAGAGTCAAGGGGGGTAAGGCTTTGTCAGTCTCAATCAAGGATCAAGACTATATTTTGCCTTTAGTGCCACAGATGATTAATATCGGTGAGCAGTCAGGACAAATTTCAAAATTAATGGACAAGACGGCCAATGTTTACGAAGGCGAGCTTGATGAACAGATCAAAGCTATTTCGACCGCGATTGAACCAGTTTTGATGGTCATTTTAGCGATAGTGGCTGGAGCGATGGTCGGCGCAATTCTACTACCAATCTATGGTCTGGTCAATGGTGTTCAAGTCTAGTCTTGATTTAATAATTGGTTAATGCTAAGATAGTAGCATAAACATAATAATTTTAAAAAGGAGAATTATGAACAAACAGAAAACGGGCTTTACTATCATCGAGGTAGTCTTGGTGCTAGCGATTGCTGGTCTGATCTTTATGATGGTCTTCTTGGCTTTGCCAGCTTTGCAACGTGGTCAACGCGATGCTCAGCGCAAGAGTGATCTTTCTCGCTTTCAAGAGGCAGTGGTTAAATATCAAGGAGCAAACCGAGGTCGCTTACCTAATGGTGATGCTGTCAACTGGGAAAATCTTGTAATAAATGAGTATATAGTTGGTAGAGGCGATGAATTCGTTGACCCTTCTGGTCAGCCTGCTGCTGGCAATGGTAGTGGTAATGTCGGAGGAGTTGAATCATATAGATTGAATGTTGCCAATGATGCAGGCACTGCTAATCATGCTGCAGCTGGCATTCCCGCAGATTTTAATAATGGCTCGCAAAACATAATCTACATTAGGACTAGTTGTCGTTGTGGAAGGGGAGGAAGCGACGTTGTTTGTGGTCTAGGAAATAGGAAAGCAGCCTTTATAATGCGCTTAGAGGGCGGAGGCTTTGCTTGTAGAGATATCAATTAGTATTTTCAATAATAAAAACTCTCTTTATAAAGAGAGTTTTTATTTAGCTTATGGTATAATATAATTATGATAGAAAGTATAAGTTTGTTTATTTTTGGGGCGATTTTGGGCTCATTCGCAGTGGCGACGGTTTGGCGATTGAGAGCAAAACAGCTTGCTAGTGAAAAATCAACTTCCAAGCAGGCTGAAAAGTTGGTTAAAAAACAGCATTTAGACAAAACTAAAATTAATAAAGATTACAGTCGCTGTCTTAATTGCTCTCATCGTTTGGCTTGGTATGATTTAATCCCGATATTCTCTTGGCTTAGTTTGAGGGGTCGCTGTCGTTATTGTCGGTCTAAAATTGGTTGGACTGAGCTAGTAACTGAGATTGTGCTAGCTTCATTATTTACTATTTCTTATTCTATCTTAAAGCCAACGTTTCGTCCGGCGTTATTAATAATTTGGCTAATCGGATTGGTTATTTTAACAATATTGTTTATCTATGATCTTAGGTGGATGGTGATGCCAAACAGCGCTTTGTACTCTTGGGTTGGGCTGACTCTAATTTATGCAGCCTTAAAGTTATTTTTAAATAATTTTAGTCTAGGTTTAATTTCTGAGATATTGTGGTCAGTGATTATTTTAGCCGGTATATATGGGATTTTATGGCTGATGTCAAAAGGTAAATGGATCGGTTCGGGTGATATTTACTTGGGTTTTGGCATGGGGTTGGTGCTAGCGGATTGGCGATTAGCGCTAATTAGCCTGTTTTTAGCTAATTTTATAGGAACGATTATTGTTTTGCCATCTCTAGTTAGTAAAAAGCGATCACTTCAAGTTAAGCTCCCCCTAGGGCCGCTACTAATTGCTGGTTTTGTGATTGTTTTTCTGGCTCAAGGATGTATTAGAAGTATGGTTTATTATTTGTATTGATAAAGTTAAACCGCTTATGTTATAATCTAAGCATGAACAGCTCCAATAGCCGTCTCGGTTTTACGGTCATTGAGGTGGTATTGGCCTTGACCATATCACTGGCTTTGATGGCTGCTTTAATGCAGACAGTCCAAGTTTCGATTAATCGTCAAAGATACCATGACACTTTATACTCTTTTCAGGATTTTTTGCGTCGTCAATATGAGCAAGTTGGTAGTGTCAATGTCGATAAGACTAATGGCACTGTTGCTGACATTAAAACTATTGGTATCAATGATTGCTATAATAATAACGAGGCTGGCAATTATGGATATGGCAGAAGCAATTGTGTTTTAGTCGGTCGTTTGATTAACTTACGAAATGCCAATGACAGGGGCGTTGTGAGGACTCGTCGAGTCTATTATTATCAAGAGGATGATGCCAGTGCTGGATCGTTCGAAAATTTCTTTAGTAAGAATAAGAATAATCAGAGTAGTTTAGCGAGCAACTTTAATGATTTGATTGCTGTGTCTGATCGAGTTAGTCAAACGGAGCTAGAGTGGGATTCTGTATTGCGTCGTCCCGACTCTAATCTACTAACAGCAACTATCTTAATTCTTAAGTCTCCAGTTGATGGCACGATTAGAACTTTTTCTAGTTATGGTGATTTGGATATTAAAGATGTTATTGATAAAACTGAACAGCTCGACTTTTGTATTCATCCCAGTAGTAACCCATATGGCCCAATTAGGTCTGTTCGCCTAAGGCCCAGCAGCTCTAACCAAACCGGAGTTGAGTTAACTTCAGTTGATCCTAGTCAAGGTGGTGTGCGGTGTCAATAGTCAAAAAAGGAGACACTATAGTAGAGGTACTATTCTCAATGGCTATATTGGGAATGGTGGTGATAATTGTTTTAATGATAATGAACCGTGGACTGACTGTGGCTCAAGCTGCCTTGGAAATAGATTCCGTTCGTAATCAGATGAACTCCCAGGCTGAGATAATTAGATTAATGTCATCCTCCTCAAAAATAAGGTCTTATAATCAGGGATTCAATCAAAATAATCATCTTGAAAGTTTCTTAATACCAACCAGTCAGGATGTTCAGCCATTTGAAGACATGGTTGATGCTAATAATAATTGTGTTATTCCTAATAACAGCTTTGTAGTTGATGTTAGAGACGGGCATATTTATGATCAAAGCCATATTGTGCCAGCTAGTGTATTCTCGCGCTTAGTTTATGGTTATGCACCAGATTCTAACAAGATTGAAGATAATCATAACTTCATTCGCTCAGAAGGGTTGTGGGTTCAAGGGCGAAGAGTCACAGGGGAAGAGATTGGTGGTGGAGTCAATGCCGCTGGCAATGACAAGTTTAACGCCATAGATTTTCATATTAGAGCTTGTTGGACTAGTCCAGGATCAACTAGACCAACCACTTTAGCAACTATAGTTAGGGTTTATGATGAGAGATAAAGTAAAATACAAGAATGGCTTTACTATCGCCGAGACTGTTTTGTCAATGGCTTTTATTGCTTTGATAATGCTAATGATTGGAGCAACCAGCCTACAGATGATAAGAACTTATCGTAAGGGCATATCAATAAAAACTGTTTCTTCTACCGCCCAATTAATAATCGATGATTTTACTCGGGCCATTAACGCTAGCGCTGGCTTGAAATGTTTAGAGTATGATAGTGGTAGCTTTAGCGAAACTCCTTGTAGTGGTATGCTAAGCGATCTAGATGGGACCGTTATTTGTACTGGGAAATATACTTATTTATTTAATTATGGTGGCACCGATCCTTCTCGTAGGATAGAAGTTGATGGCCAGCCGATTAAGCTTTATAAAGTTAATGATCAAGGGGCGACCGTTTGCCAGGATCCAAGTTTGGTTAATCAAGCAGTCACTGCTATCGCTAACGATCAACGCAAGGATCTTTTGGAGAGTGGTGACCGTGATTTGATATTTCATAGTTTTGCTATTAATAGTGTTATTAATAGCTACAATTATGATCAGACTTTTTATAATATTTCATTTGTGCTAGGAACATTTAATGATCAATTAATCAGGACTAATGATGCTAGTTGCAAAACGCCGTCTGAGTTAACGGCTGACGCAGCAGCCGGACAGGATGTTGGTAGTTTCGATTATTGTGCGATTAATAAATTTAACTTTAGTGCCAGAACGGCATCAGGAAAGGGACGAATATGAGTCAAATCAAAAAAACAACAATGTCTGGAGCAACTTCGATTTTCATTGTAATTTTCTCAGTAATATTGTTAGTGATAATAGTGACCAGCTTTATCAGAGTGATGCTGGAGGAAAGACAGCGGGCGATTGAGTCTGATCTAAATCAGTCAGCTCGCGACTCAGCCTTGGCCGGCGTTGAAGATGCTAAAAGGGCTCTACTCAAATATCGTAAACAAATTTGTGCTCAGGATGCTGTTAGGTGCAAGGACATTCTGGACGACTTCCTGAATGGTCAGAATTGTGATCCGATTCAAGAGATAATGGGAATAGGAGCTGTTGGTCAGGAGACGATGCTTGAGACTAAGAGAGGCGTTGACCAAGATCTGGAGCAGGCCTATACCTGTGTTAAGATAAATTATGATACTGTTGATTACAAAAGGGATATGCTAAATAATGAGGCTATTATTATTCCTTTGCGGGCTAGAGATGGTTTTAATCAAATTAAGTTTTCTTGGCATACTGTTAGAGATAATAATAACAATGATCAAATCAAAAACAGTGGTTTTCCTGGCGGAAAATTGTTTGCCAATAACTATCTTAGCGATCCCAAGATTCCACCAGTGATGAGACTCGAACATATCAGATTTAATAGTGACCTTGGCTCTTATGATCGAGAGAGCGGCACGCTATATAAGAATGATGCTTTAAGAGGAAACCGTAATTTTGATGTCGTTTATTTGCGGCCAGCTAACAGCGATGCTAAAGTCGGTTTTGATCAGGATAATAAAGATAATAAGATTAATAAAGATATAATTAGCAATGTTAAATGTAGTAAAAATGTTAACAATGAAGGCTTCTACTGTTCTCAGACAATGAATTTAAGAGTTCCTGTTGCTAGCAACAGCGGCGGTGATTATCTGCGAGTTAATAATTTGTTCAAGTCGACTAGCATTCGGGTGGAGATGCTCAATAATGGAGTAATGGTACCGTTGGTTGGCATTCAACCAGAAATTGACTCTAATGGTCGAGCTAATGATGTTTATCGTCGAGTTAAGGCTCGAGTTGAGTTTATGGACGAGCAATTTACTTATCCAAAAGGCGCGATTGAAATTCAGGATGGTGATTTTTGTAAGAAATTTGAGATGACTAAGAATGTCTTGGTCAAGAACGCTTGTTCTTGGTAAATCATTTATTGTGATATTTTTGATGAATCTCTTTTAGGTGAGGGTTGGTAATGTGGGTATAAATCTGAGTGGTGGCGATGTTGCTGTGACCGAGCATTTCTTGAACGCTTCTAATATCGGCACCATTGCTCAGTAAGTCGGTCGCAAAGGAATGGCGCATAGTGTGAGGCGTGACTTTTTTGGTGATGCCGGCTAGGCGAGCGTATTTGTTGACAATCCTTTGAATCGAACGAGCGCTGAGGCGACGATAATCGCCGCTGTTAGTCTGTTTATTTTGCCGACTATAACTAATAAATAGTGGTTCCAAGCTATCTTCTCGGGCCTCTAAATAGAGCTTGATGTTCTGAACTGCCAGCGGGCTAATGAAAATTGGTCGGTCTTTTGATCTTTTACCGCGAACCATAAATTCGCCTCGTTCTAAATTGACTTGAGCTCGGTTTAAGTTTACTAACTCAGAGACTCGTAGTCCACCAGAGAAAAGTAGGCTAATTATGGCTAAATCTCGTTTGCCAATAATGTCATCAGTGTTAATTGACTGCAACATTTGTTCTATCTCATCTGGATACAAAAAAGTAACTTGCTTGCGGGCAGTCTTGGCTAATTTGACTTTGGATGGCTCAAGTGACTTGATGTCTCTTTCTTGGAGATAGGTCAAAAAAGCTCTTAGGGCGATTAGGTGGAGCGATTGGGTGGTGTCGGACAGCTCTTGGCCGTAATCGTTGATGTAACGATTGAGCCATAAGCGATATTTACGGATTAATTCTTTGTCAATTTGAGCTGGCTCGATGTCATCAGCAAACTCAATAAAGCGGTCGATGTAAAGACTATAATTGCGCGAAGTGTGGATTGAACAGTTTCGTTCAATTTCTAAAAATTCGATAAAATCGTACTTTAGATCTGATATATACATAAGCTAATTATAAACTAAATCTTAATTTTTAGGAAATTTCTGATATAATCTAGGTATAAAGGAGATTATACATGGAACAGAAAAGTAAAATTGAGCGCAGTTTGGTCTTATTTAAGCCTGATGCTGTGCAGCGAGGAATTGTGGGCGAGATTTTGACTCGGTTTGAGCGAGTTGGTCTAAAAATAATTGGCACCAAGATGCTGGCGCCAAGTCGTGATCACTATTATGCTCATTATGAAGATATTGGCAAAATGGTTACTCGGCGCGGTCAAGAAACTTTTGATATTACATTGGAGTATATGATTACTGGACCAGTGATAGCAATGGTTTTTGAGGGGGTTGATGCGGTATCACAAATTCGAAAGATGGTTGGTGTAACTGAGCCAAAGGCCTCAGCGCCAGGTACTATCAGGGGTGATTACTCGCATATGACTTTTGCTTATGCTGATAATTGTAAAAAACCGGTGCCAAATTTGATTCACGCTTCAGGTGACCCAGAAGAAGCTAAGATGGAGATTGATCATTGGTTTGCTCCGGCTGAACTTTATGATTATAGCCGAGTTAATGAAAAATTTGTTCGATAATGTAGTATAATGTAATTAGTGCCCTGATAGCTCAACTGGATAGAGCAGATCCGTCCTAAGGATAAGGTTGTAGGTTCGACTCCTATTCAGGGTACCATTATTATGACAGATTTGGTATTTGAAGGACAACGAGAAGATGAGACAGTAGAGCTGCTTTTTAGGCGGCATTTTACAGTTTGGCTACCAATGATATTTCCTTTTTTAATATCTATTTATGGTATTTTAGGAGCGATTTATTTTGCTTGGCCCAAATTTGTGCTTTATGTGATACTAGTTTTGTCTGGTCTTTGTTTACTAATTTTGGCCTATAAGATTGTTTTGTGGCATTATAGTTATTTCATCTTGACCGATCAAAGGCTACGCTGTATTCAGCGAAATGGCATTTTTGCTCAGGCGATTGTTGATATTAACCTTAGAAATATTACTAATACTCAGTATCAAGAAAGTGGCCTAATTGGAGCAATGATCTACAAGTATGGCAATATTAATATAGAATCGGTTTCGGCCGATTTGATGATTGAGCGGGTCGCTAATGCCCGAAAAGTCTACAATGTTTTGCAAGATTTAATTAACAAAAAGGAGCTTGATGAAGAAAATTAATCCCTTAAAAATTATCAAAAAGGATCAGAAAGTCGATCTTAAGGATGCTCGAATCACTAATAAAACGATTGAGCATCATCGTCAGCAGGTGTTATCTCAAGCCCGCAAGTTCAAGTATCCGCTGCAGTATGAGAAACACAAGCTAGTTATTAATGCTACTATTGTGGCGATTATCTTTTTGACAATCTTTAGTGGCGCTGTTTACTGGCAGTTGTATAAAAATAATGACACCAGTAATTTTCTGTTCAAATTAACTCAAATCGTGCCTTTACCGGTAGCTAAAATTGATGATGTGACTGTTAGTTACAATGATTATTTGGCTTATTATCGTAGCTCGATTCATTATTATAAGAACAAGCAGCTAAAACCGACTGACGACGATGATCTTGAGCAGATTGAGCTAGAATACAAAGAAAAGTCGTTAGAGAACGCTCTAAAGGTAGCCTATGCCAAGAAGCTGGCTAAAAAGCTGGGCGTTAGAGTCTCTACTAAGGAGATTGAGCAGGAGTTGGAAGATAAGAGACAATATCTAGGCGGCTCGTTGTCGGGCAAGGCTTTTGGCAATGTGATTAAGGATTATTATGGCTTAGATAAAGCTGAGTATAAAAAGATTTTTATTGAGTATCCAATCTTGCTAAAAAAAGTTTCACTTCAAGTTGACCAACAGGCGCTGGCTGTGACTAAGCTAGTTGATCAAAAGATTAAAGCTAAAATTAAGTTTGAAGATATTGCTAGTCAGCTTAAAGGCAAAGTTGACTTAGTTGATTCGGGAGAAATCAAGACCTACAATAACGACGGTGGCATAACTAAAGCTGCTTTGAAGCTGTCAGTTGGTCAGGTCTCTCAACCAGTGATTGCTCGCAGCCTAAGTGGTTATTATGTTATCAAGCTAATCAGCCACAAGGATAATGACTTACGCTATCAAGCTATCAGAATTCCTCTGAATCAGTTTAATCAGCAGTTTGAACAGTTGATTTCAAAAAAACAATACAAAACTTATATTAAGCTAAAATAAAAACAACCCCTAAGGGTGTTTAAATTATTTTGGCGGGTCCGACCGGATTCGAACCGGCGATCTCCTCCGTGACAGGGAGGCGTGATGGACCAACTTCACTACGAACCCAAAACTACTATCACATTATAACAAATAAAATTTAAAAAGCAAATTTTTGGCTGGCCAATAGAATGTTCAGTTTTTCTAATGATTGACATTTAATAGCTGGGGTATGATATAATGATAACACGGCTGCCGTTGTAGCTCAGTTGGTAGAGCAACGCACTCGTAACGCGTAGGTCATCAGTTCAATCCTGATCAACGGCTCCAATATTTATGAAAGAGAATAAATTAAAAGATATCAGAAGATTAATTATTGATAACAGACTGTTTTCAGTGCTGTTTTTCAGCGTTATTTTGCTTAGTTTGATCGCGGTTATTGATAATCTAATGACTATTCGTCCGCAGGACTCATTGCAATGGGTGCGTCAAAACGGTTTTGCAGTTGAAAAACTGTATCGTGAGCAGTGGTATTATTATTACTTATTTATGTTATTCAATTTGGTTGTTAGTGGCTTTAACCTAGTTTTTTCGATCAAGTTCTTTAAGTCAAGACATCTTAATTTAGCAATAGTGATCTTGATAGTGACAATAGTTTTATTGGTGATGTCAATAATCTTTTTCAATAGTCTAATTGTCTTGTAATCAACCGATTTTGGCTATATAGTTCCAACTAATCATCTGTTAGTTGGGATTTTTTGTTTTGGCGATAGCTGGTCCTGCCTTGGTTAATGGGAACGCTAAAGAGACTTGTTAAAAAGTAAGGGGGGGGGTGCCTCAATGTAAGACGGTTAGCATTAAGGTAAGGCATTAGTCCTCAATGTAAGGCGTTTCGCCCAAAAGTAAGACAAGTCAAAAACTGTCTTACTGATAATATATTATTTGCTTTTTGTCAACCGAACATTCAACACGGGTAAAACCGACTGGTGATATAAAGCGCTTTGTTTTGGCTAAAAAAGCTAGTGGAAAACTTTTGTTTAAAATGTGTATAAAATAAAAAAGCCCAAATCGATTGATTTGAACTTTTTATGGTGGGCTCTAGAGGATTTGAACCTCTGACCTTCGCAACGTCAATGCGACGCTCTAGCC
>PDWI01006199.1_pt1 | contig 15130 bp, 14 predicted proteins | sample 1430891 | NCBI WGS metagenome assembly PDWI01 (sample SAMN01162508, study PRJNA174530) | Oral metagenome, whole genome shotgun sequencing project. | biome: Marine environment; feature: Marine mammal; material: Swab sample of the gingival sulcus; isolation source: swab sample of gingival sulcus... | reverse complement strand
AAGAACCCCTATCTGGTTTTGTTATTGTTACAGCTCAACTTTATCAGATTTGGGGGTCTTTTTTAACTTTTTTCTTGCTTATCCCGAACTCACGTTAAACTATTTCGCTGTATGTTTGATAGGTCACCCACAAAAAAACTCAGCTGGCTCATGTCAGCTGAGTTTTAGTTTTTATGGGAAAATTAGTCGCTATTGACACTTACCACCGGCATCACACGCCAAGGCTTCGGTCATCATTTTCTGAATAGCGGCAATTTGCGCGGCAGTATTTTTCATGACTTTCTTCTCTGCCTTGGTTTTAGGGGCAAATTTGCCCGGTTCAGCCGTTGCAGGCGTTCTCACTTCGGCAAGCAACAAGTGGCTGACCTTTGCGCCACCAAAAATGGCAGCAGCGCTGTAGCGGCCAATTTTAACTTTTTTGTTTTTGGTTTTGACCCGATTACAGACGGACTCAAAGTGGGCTTTATTAGCGTATTTACTGACGCTGCGTCCTGGGCTATTCAAGGCTTTATAACATGAAGCACTCAAAGACTGGACGATTTTGCTACCCAACTGTGCGGCATTGTTAACACCCGCTCTGCGATAAACGATAGTGATAGGCGACGTTTCAGCCGTCAACCCTTTGACTTTAGGTATAAATACTGTCATATCGGCATCTTGTTTAGCGGTTGTCCACTGCACTTGTGGTGGCAGGGTAAACTGGATGCGGCTAATATCGCTAACTGTTGCTTTGCTGCCACCCGTATTGAGGCCGGCACAACCGGCTAAAGATAATAAGGACAGGCCTAATAATGCGTGTTTTTTCATAAATCTTACCTTTGAATTGTTTTTATTTAACGGAACGTCGTCATCATAACACACAAGCAAAGCACAATAAATACCGAATTGGTGTTAGGGCGCGTTGACCACCGATTGACGCAATCGCAAGGTGGCAATCGCCCCGCCATCGGGGTGGTTTTCCACGCTCACATGGCCACCATGCAACACCATCACTTCTTTAACAAAAGCCAAACCCAGCCCAGAACTACGCTGCTGCGTATCCGGTCGGGGCGTAGAGTAAAAACGCTCGAACAGACGCTTTTCGGCAAAGCTAGCAATGCCAGCACCTTGGTCGGCAATGGTTAGGGTAAACGGCCGCTCGGCTTGGCGGTCATAGCTAACTGAAACCGTAATCTGTCCGCCTTGTGGTGAAAAGTCGATGGCATTATCCAACAGGTTGGCAATACTTTGCGCCAATAAGGTCGGCTCGCCGCGCAGGGACTTGACACCACGATAGCTCTTTCCGCGATGGTGGTTGCCGTGATAGTGTTTAATGATACTCAAGTGCTTTTGCTTGCACTGCATCTGGCGCTCGGCAATCAGCGCATCCAACATCTGTTCGAGGTCAATATCGACGACGCTGTCGAGCGCGTGTTGTTTTTCCAAACTGGCCAAACGCAACAGCCGGTCGATTAAGGCGGTCATGCGCGTGGCGCTGTCGTGGATATTTTGGGTGAAATTGCGCCGTGCCTCAGCCGGCAAGTCTTGTTGTAGCAATTCGGTCGAGGCAATCACGCCAGTGAGCGGCGATTTGAGTTCGTGCGCCAGCGTATGAATATAATTTTCCACGTATTCTTTGCCGGCCAGCTCCTCGTACATATTCTCCATAGCTTCCGCTAATGGCTTAAATTCATTGTGAATAATTCTTGGCCGCGCGATGCGTTCGCCGCCGCCTAACTGTCTGGCGTAGCGAGACAACTTGCGAATCGAGCGCCACAACCACCACGTCGCAAACGCACCGGCCACCAACGACGTCAACAACACAAAAATGGCGTAGAGAATAACCTCGCGGTTTGACAACAACAAGTATTTGCGCAAATCGCGGTTGGCTTTAATCACCGTTACCGCGCCGATAATGCGACCGCGGTCACGAATGGGCGCGGCGATAAACAGGGCTTTTTCGCTGTCGGGGGCGTCTACTTTGGCGTTGTCAATGGGGCTGGAGCGCGCGCCGTAGCCACCGGCCAACGTCGCGTAAATATCGTGCCACTGGCTAAAATCTTCGCCGACGTAGCGGCCACTGGAATCGTAGCGCACGATACCCTTGTCATCGGTGATATAGACATGCAAACTGGGGTGGGTCTTGTTTTGTTGGTAAACTTTGGCGTTAAAGGTACGGGCGAGGTAATGCGGGAAAAAATCGGCAAAGCGCTCGGTACGCAATTGCCCGTCGTCAACGTCCTGTTCGAGCAGCTCGGCAAACAAATGAGCGGTGTCAATCAGGACTTCCTCGGCCACTTGATTGACGCTAGTTTCTAGGGCTTGCAAACTGTGTTGAGCGATGAACCACGCCGAACCACCCACCATAGTAAAGTACAGTAGATACAGGCGAAAAGAAAAAGCGCTAAACAGGGTTTTGCCAGCTTTTTTAATCAATTTGAATATGACCATGTCATCACATGTAATCCGTGGCAAGTGATAACGACAGGGCGCGCCCTGCCGCTAGCAGCGGAGGTTGTACAGCTGTCCCCCCTCTTTCTAAAAGAGGGGGCTAGGGGGAGATTTGAGGTGGTTGGAAATACCGACCCCTCTCAAATCCCCCTCAATCCCCCTTTTAGAAAGGGGGAGGCAGTTTATTGTAATTTAATAATTTTTTTAATTATTTTAACGAAATGCTTTTCAAAAAGATGTGTAGATACCTATGCTCCCTATGGGCGGCGAGGCAAACGCGACGCAATGGCAGCCAAAATGTTATCCTCGTCACAATCGTCGCGGATAACGGCTTGTCCAAGTGCTTCGAGTAAAATCAGTTTGAGCCGGCCGGCGCGGACTTTTTTATCGCGCTGCATAGCGGCGCGAATGTCGCCAGCGTTGAGTGCCACTTCGCAAGCCGACAAATCCACTGGACATTGGGCGCGTTTAAACAGCGCTTCGGCAAACTGCACTGCTTCGTCGTCCAACCAACCGTTATCACGCGACAGCGCCAAAGCCATCATCGTACCGATGGCAACCGCTTCGCCGTGAAGATAGGTCTGATAATGCGTCAGCGCCTCTACCGCGTGTCCAAAGGTGTGGCCGAGGTTTAAAGTCGCGCGCTCGCCGTGCTCTTTTTCATCGGCTTCCACGACATCGGCCTTGTGCTGGCAAGAACGCTGAATGACTTCGGCCAGCAGTGCCGGCTCGCCTTGCATCAACTCGTCCATCATTTCGTCCAGTCGCGTCAAAAAATCGGCATCGCGAATCAGGCCGTATTTAATGACTTCCGCCATGCCGGCTGCCATTTCGCGCGCCGGTAGCGTTTTTAACACGTCAGTATCAATTATCACCGTTTTCGGCTGGTGAAACGCACCGATGAGGTTTTTCCCCAAACGGTGGTTGATGCCGGTCTTGCCGCCCACCGAGGAATCGACTTGCGCCAATAACGTCGTCGGCAACTGGATAAAATCCACGCCGCGCTGATAACTGGCGGCCGCAAAGCCGGTGATGTCGCCGACGATGCCACCGCCCAGCGCCACCAACAAACAATCGCGAGAGAATTTCTTCTCAATCAGCCGGTCGTGGATTAAATTCAACGTCGTTTGGTTTTTGTGCGCTTCGCCCTCTGGCAAAATGACTGTCTCGATATGGCGCTGGGGTTGATTGTGAGTCAAGCTGGCTAGGACGCGAGGCAGATAGTGCTCGGCGACCACGGCATTACTGACAATACAAATTTGCTGGGTGCTCATGTGCTTTTGCATCAGCTCGGCATCGGCAAGCAAGCCACTGCCGATATAAATGGTGTAACTGTCAGCGCCCAATGGAACTTTAACGGTGCGGGTGTTGTTCATCAATCAATTCCTGTAACTAATTTGCGATATAAAGCGGCATTCATAAAGCCATCGGCAACCAAACAATTGGCAAATTGATAGGCCTGCAACGCCCGACGTGTGCCATTGCCCAAAACGCCGTCGATTTTACCGGCATTAAAGCCGTAACTGTTGAGCACCGTCTGCACCAATTTGATGTCATTACTGGTCATCTTTTTGGCGTTGGTCGGCCACGGGGTTTTTAGGCCGTTGCGTCCGGCAATGCGCTCGGACAACAGCGCCACGCCTAGCGCGTAAGCGTCGGAGTTATTGTATTTTTTGATGACATCAAAATTGGGATAGAGCAAAAATTTCGGGCCGAATTGACCGGCCGGTACAAACAAGCGCGCGGTGGCGGCTTCGCGAGGTAACGGCTGGCCACTGCTGGTCGTCAGCCCCAACGCCGACCACTGCGCCAAGGTTTTTCGCACGCGTTTATCGTTGGCTAACAAATAATTAAAACCATTGGGTAAGCGCACTTCGCGCCCCCAACTGCGACCAGCTTGCCAGCCCATTTGTTGCAAATAGTGGCCAGTCGATGCCAAGGCATCGGCCTTTTGCCACAGATTGCGGTGACCGTCGCCGTTAAAGTCCACTGCATAGCGCGTGTAAGTGCTGGGAATAAATTGCGTCATGCCCATGCCGCCAGCCCACGAACCGCGCACATTGATACCAGCGACGTCGCCGCTGTCGATAAGTTTTAACAACGCCAGTAATTCGGCTTCAAAAAATTGGGCACGCCGGCCTTTGTAGGCCAAAGTGGCCAGCGAAGACACCAGCGGCACTTTGCCGGTATAGCCGCCGTAACTGGTTTCCATGCCCCAAATGGCAGTGATAATCTGCGGTGCAACGCCCGTTTGGCTGGCGACTTGCTTAAGCAAAGGGTACTGAGTCGCAAAGTGCTTTTTGCCGCCGCTAATCCGCGAAGCCGATACCGCCGAACGCAGGTAATCCCACAGGTGTTTTTTAAATTCCGCCTGCGACCTATCGCTGCGAATGGCCTTTTCATAGGGGCGGGCAGTTTGTAAAAATTGCGCCACTACCGGAGCGGATACGCCGCGACTGGCAGCTTTGGCGGCGAATTGCTGCTTCCACGCCTCAAAGTCAGCTTGCGCCGAAGCCGAAAAAGCCAGCATCAGCGTCAAGGCTAGGGTTAAGTATTTTTTCATTGTTGTTGTCCTCTCAAATTCTAACTAGATGATAACAAATTTTTTTAGAATATCGACTGTTTTCGTGTAACGATTGTCTCATCCTGCGATAAATATGCGATAAATAGCGGCGTGGGAAAAAATCAAAACGGCCGATCAAGCGACCGGCCTTAGCAATTTATTCCTAGTTACTTCATTAAACTGATACCAAAGCGCTAGCCAATGCCTGCGGTGGAACTTGCAAATGTGCGAACATCAATGCCTCGGCGCGGCCAGCATCGCGGCTGAGTACGCTGTCCAACAAATTCTCGTGCTCTTGGTGCACCGTATCAAAATAATCGGCACTGACCATGTTATCGCGCAACCACATCAAGCGATAGCGCGCCGTGCGCTCGTACAGCGATTGCCGTATCTGCAACAGCGATGGCGAATTGCAGCCACTGGCAATGGCGGCATGAAAGGCTTGGTGCTTACTCTCCCATTGCAACTGCCCACTCAGTCCTTGGTGGATTAAGTGATTGGCACGCGTCATGCGGTGCATGGCGGCGAGCACTTCGGCCTCCCAGTCGATGCTGCCTCTTTCAATCGCTTGCAGCACGCACAGCGCCTCGATATGCGAGCGCGTTTGGTACAAATCCAACATTTCAGCATGCGAAATCGGGTGAACGCGGTAGCCGCGTTGGTCTTCGACGATGACCAATTGCTCAACTACCAATTGCGACAAGGCCTCACGCAACGGCCCAATACCGACACCGTAGCGCTTTTTCAAGTTGGCCATCACCAATTTCTCATCGGCGGCAAAAACGCCGCTGAGAATATCTTGTTTCAATAACGGCGTCAGTTGCGAGGCCGTGTTGCCCATACTGGGCGTTTTGTCGTTCATAACGGCTTAGAGTAGCGACACAAAAAATTTAGTAAGCGGCGTGACCCGGCGTACGCGGAAAGGCGATGACATCGCGAACATTCGACACGCCGGTGACGTAGCTAACAACGCGCTCTAACCCCAAGCCAAAGCCAGAATGTGGCGTGCTGCCGTAGCGGCGCAAATCCAAATACCAATCGTAATCGGCTGGATTGAGACCGGTTTCAATCATGCGCGCTTCTAGGACTTCTAAACGCTCTTCACGCTGCGAGCCGCCGATGATTTCACCAATGCCGGGAGCGAGGACATCCATCGCCGCCACGGTGAGACCATCGTCGTTGAGACGCATATAGAAACTTTTAATATCTTTCGGGTAATCGTACACCACAGCCGGCTTTTTGAAATGTTCTTCGACCAAATAGCGCTCGTGTTCGGATTGTAAATCAATGCCCCACTCAACGGGGAATTCGAATTTTTTGCCGGATTTTTGCAAAATATCCACAGCTTCGGTGTAAGTGACGCGCTCAAAACCGGCTGCCGCTAGTGCCTCGACGCGCGCCAACACGCCTTTTTCCACAAATTGGTTGAAGAATTTCATATCCTCGGCGTGATTGTCTAATAAATCGCGACAGATGTATTGCAACATCGCCTGCGCCAAATCGGCACAGCCTTCCAAGTCGGTAAAGGCGATTTCCGGCTCGACCATCCAAAACTCGGCCAAGTGCCGAGACGTGTTGGAGTTTTCGGCTCTAAAGGTCGGCCCAAAAGTATAGACTTTCGACATCGACTGGGCGTAGGCCTCGACATTGAGTTGTCCTGACACCGCCAAAAAGGCTTCTTTACCAAAGAAATCTTGGCCAAAATCAATATCGCCTTGAGCGTTTTTCGGCGGATTGACCATATCCAAGGTCGAAACGCGGAACAAATCACCTGCGCCTTCGCAATCCGAAGCCGTAATAATCGGCGTGTGAATCCAAAAATAGCCGTTGTCATCCATAAAGCGGTGAATGGCCTGCGACACGGCGTGGCGAATGCGCGTAGTGGCGGCAATGACATTAGTGCGCGGACGCAGGTGCGCGACCGAACGCAAAAATTCCATGCTGTGGCGCTTGGGTTGGACGGGGTAGGTTTCGGGGTGCTCCACACCACCGACGATGGTGACTTTGTCGGCTTGGACTTCGACGCTTTGGCCTTTGCCCTGAGAAACGACCAGTTTGCCGACGACTTCAACGGCGACACCACTGCTCAAGTGACTGACGTCAAAATAATTACTTAGCGTATTGGGCACAACGGCTTGAATGCCACCCAAATCACTGCCATCATAAAGTGATAAAAAAGTGATGCCGGCATTGGACTCGCGCACCGTGCGCACCCAACCTTGCAAAGTGACTTGATGGTCGATGCGTTTGGGGTTGGCTTTAATGGTCTTAAATGTGTCTTGTTTTTTCATAATGTCAATCCGATAATGTGCTGTTAGCTAATCGTTATTAGCGAGTGGGTTGTCGCGCGTGCCCTCAATCCAAACACGGCACTGCCAGTAGGAATTTTTAGAAAAATTGCTGAATTGAGGACACGCCTTAATTTGTCACTGGAAATATTACCGAATATTTGCCCACGGCACAAGTCAGCTGTGTTTTTTATATTATTAGGCTAGATTTTTATAACACTTTCCCCTAAAATAGCAGATAATAATTGGGTTTATACAACTAAAGATAAATCGTCTTATAGTAAAGCGTTAACCCTAGGGCGCTGAACCAGAACAAACACAATACAGCACAATACTGAAGCACAGCAGTATTAAATAAAAAATAATAACAAGCAGTTAAACTATTCATGTCATCTCCTCGCCCCACGGCTTCCAGCAAAGCCCAAACGACTAGTCACTATTTCAAAGTCATTGTTATCACTTTGTTTCCTTTTTTGCGCTGGGCGAGGAAAGTGCGACCTCACACACTCAAAGCCGATGCTATCGCCGCGATTACCAGTGCCATTTTTGCCCTACCGCAAAGTTTAGCGTTTGCCATGATTGCCGGTTTGCCACCTGAATTTGGGCTTTACGCGGCCATTGTTGCGCCTATTGTTTCCGCACTATTCGGCAGCTCTTGGCATACCGTTTCAGGGCCGACGGTGGCGACATCGATTGTGGTACTCAGCATTCTCGGTCAACGCGCCGTGCCCGAAAGCCCCGTGTTTATCGGCTTGGTATTGACACTGACTTTACTCGCCGGTCTGATTCAGCTGCTGCTGGGGTTGTTTCGTTTAGGACATGTGGTCAACTTTATCTCCCACACCGTCATTCTGGGATTTTCCACCGGCGCAGCACTGTTAATTTTAAGCAGTCAACTCAAGGGCGTGCTGGGCATCCATTTTGAGCGCCAAGAAAATATCGCCCTAACCCTGCGCGAGACTTACCGGCACTTGGGCGATGCCAATATGCAAATTCTATTTTTAGCGACTTCGACATTTATCATTGCCTTGCTGTGCAAGAAATACTTTAAGCAGCTGCCGTATTTGTTAATTGCCATGATTTACGGCGGCATTGCCGCTTGGGTGATGAGCGAAGTTCTACACCAAAGCAATTTGGGCATGATTGGCGCGCTGCCACAAGGTTTGCCAGAGCTTACCAAACCCAGTTTGACGTGGTACCAAGCCCGCGAATGGTTCGCGGCCGCCATTGCTTTGGCAACCTTGGGGCTGATTCAATCGGTCTCAATCGCCAAGACCATCGCCATCAAATCGGGACAATCCATTGACGCCAACCAAGAGTTTATCGGACAGGGATTAGCCAATATCGCTTGTAGTTTTACCAGCGGCTTCTTTTCCTCTAGCTCATTCACGCGCACGGGGGTTAACTTCGGTGCTGGCGCTAAAACGCCGTTGTCTAGCATTATCGCTTCGGGGCTAATTTTATCGGTGTTGCTGTTCGCTTCGCAGATTACTTCGTTCTTACCCACGGCCGCCATGGCAGCCATTATCATGATTATTGGCTATCAACTGATTGATTTTTCTCATATCAAAAAAATCATCAAGACCAGCCGAACAGAGACAGCTGTTTTTATCGTCACGTTGCTATCAACGCTGTTTTTAAGTTTAGAATTTGCCATTTATAGCGGCATGTTTTTGTCCTTGTTAATGTATTTGCAAAAAACTTCCACACCTACTGTTTTGCATATGACAGTGGACAAGCTCGACCCCTATCATCGCCTCATTCCCTTGCGCGCCAATCGCAAAAGCGACCACCCCAATTTAGAAATTATCCGCATTGATGGCGCGATATTTTTTGGCTCGGTAGAACATATCCGCAAAACCATTGATCCGAAGCGTTTAAAATACGGCACACACATCGTTCTCATTTGCGAGAGCGTCAATTTAATCGATGTCTCAGGCGCTGAATTGCTGATTTTTATTCGCCAAGTACTGCGCAAGCGCGAGGGCGATTTGTATTTGGCTTCGCTAACGCCGGACGTGCGGCGCTATTTGATTAAAAGCCCGTATTGGAAACAATTGGGTGGACGCGACAATGTCTTCGATTATCAGGCCGAAGCCATAGAGTTTGCCTCCAGAGTATTGGAAGAAAAACACGCCACAGATGAAGCAAACCAAGCCGCGGCTCAACGACCTCCCAAGCCAGCGTCCGAGGGGCAGTCCCCTGCCAGTGAAAAAAAATCCGAGAAAAATGCCGACAAACCTGTCGTTGGCGTAAAAACATGGTAAGCTATGGCGCTGAATTGAGGCCGGCCGTCGCGCCATCGTCTAACTTAACAAGCTAATCTAGTGACTTATGACAAAACAAATTATTGTTTTTAAAAATAACATGCCTAATTTAACCGTGCTTAAAGTCTTTTCGGACGATTTTGAAACGGTTAAGGAAAAACTCAAAAAAAAGCTAAAACAAGCCCCAATGATGTTTATTGGTATGCAATTGATTGTCGATTTAAGCGCCTTTGACAAAGAAGAGGAACTACTTTTGGACGTGCCGGCGCTGATTGCCTTTTTGCAAGGCGAAGGCATTAATCCAGTGGCATTGATGTCCGACCGCGTGTCGTTTCGCAACGAATTAGTCAAAACCAAGCTCGGCGTGTTGCCGGTATTGCGCAACAAAAACGAACGCCCAACGGCACTGGATAAAGCCCAAGAGGCCGAGGACGACGAAGACGAGGCACTCGACAGCGAAGCGGACAGCGCCGAAGAAGAACAAGAGAAAGAGAAAGACAACGAAGAGCCGCGCAAAACCTTCGAAGACGAAGACAGCAACAAAGAAGACATTCATCCAGAAAATGTTACTTTGCGCCATCCCGTTCGCAGTGGTCAACGCTTTTACACCAAAGGCGATTTGACCGTCATCGGCTTTGTCAGCCCCGGCGCCGAAGTCATTGCCGAAGGCAACATTCACATCTACGGCAAATTGAGCGGTCGCGCCATCGCCGGCGCACAGGGCGACACCAGCGCCAGCATTTTTTGTCGTAAACTCGATGCCGAGCTGGTTTCAATCGCCGGAAATTACAAGCAAATAGAAGACATTGAAGAAGAATTTATCAATAAGCCGGTACAAATTTCGCTAGAAGACGAAAAAATTTGTTTTTTTTCGCTATAATAGTGTCTTTACCGTTTAGCTTAAAAAAACGCGGTTAACTCGTCGGGTGGGGGTAGCGTAGCGAAACCCACCGTTTGCAGAAACTAAATTTTCTGTTAAATTTTAAATCCCTGTGAACGTAACCACCCTACGCGAAGTTTGTTTTTGATAACACAACATCCAACTGCCGTTTTTGGGTTTGTTTACATTATTAACTAATATTAGGAGTCAAAATGACTAAAGTCATAGTCGTCACATCAGGAAAAGGCGGAGTCGGAAAAACGACAACCAGTGCCAGTTTTGCAACCGGTCTTGCCATGCGCGGTTACCGAACGGCGGTAATTGATTTCGATGTGGGGCTGAGAAACCTCGATTTGATTATGGGGTGTGAGCGCCGCGTTGTTTTTGATTTTGTCAATGTCACGCAGGGTGATGCCACGTTAAAACAAGCCTTAATTAAAGACAAGCGCGTCGATAATCTCTACATTTTGCCGGCCTCGCAAACGCGCGACAAGGATTCTCTGGAAAAAGAAGCCGTTGGTGAAGTCATTGAAGAGTTCAAAAAATTGGGCTTTGACTACATTGTTTGTGACAGTCCGGCCGGCATTGAGCGCGGCGCTTACTTGGCGCTGTACTACGCCGACCAAGCCTTGATTGTCACCAACCCCGAAGTGTCGTCAGTGCGCGACTCCGACCGCATTTTGGGCATCTTAGACAGCAAATCCAAAGCCGCCGAGGAAGGTCGTCGCATCAAACAACACCTCGTGGTGACGCGTTACGCGCCAGAGCGCGTCGGTGCTGGTGAAATGCTGTCGGTCGAAGACATTATTGAAATCTTAGGCATCAAATTGCTAGGCGTTATCCCCGAAGCCGAATCGGTGCTATCGGCTTCTAACAAAGGTGACCCAGTGATTTTGGACAACACCACCACGGCCGGCCAAGCCTATTCGGATTTGGTGTCGCGCTTTTTGGGCAAAGACGTTCCCCACCGCTTTTTGGAAGCGAAAAAGAAAGGTTTCCTTAGCCGCTTACTAGGGGGTTAAGATGGACTTTTTTGGTATTTTCAAAAAAAACAAAGCCGCTTCGGCCAATTTGGCCAAAGAGCGCTTGAAAATCGTCGTCGAGCACTCGCGCGCCGATGCCAAACGTCCTGAGTTCTTGAACCAAATGCGTCGCGAAATTTTGGCAGTGGTCAATAAATATATCGAAATTGACCTCGAAGCCATTGATACCAACATCAACAACGAAGGCGATTCGGAAGTCTTGGAGCTTAATATCTTATTGCCTGATACCGTCGATATTGAGCAAGCAGAACTCAAGAAAAAAGCCGACGACGACCTCGGCCTAGATTAGGCCAGCGGGATAATGCCGTGACAGAAACAGCTGTTCGCTTAGATAAGTGGTTGTGGGCGGCGCGCTTTTTTAAAACGCGCAGCCTCGCCACCGAAGCCATCAAAGGCGGGCGCGTCCACGTGGATGGCCAACGCGTCAAGCCCAGCAAAATCGCTCAAATCGGGCAAATTGTCCGCATCAACAAGCCGCCGCAGCGCTTTGAAGTCGAAATTCTCGACTTGAGCGCCAAGCGCGGCAGTTTCACTATCGCTCAAACCCTGTATCGCGAAACGCCAGAGAGCATCGCCACGCGCGAGCACGAAGCCGAGCTACGCAAGCTCGCCAATCAAAGCCTAGGCAACGATTTTAAAGGCCGGCCGACCAAGCGCAACCGCCGACGCATCGTGCAGTTTACGCAAGCACCGGCTGATGTTTCAGATGATGATTAGGCCACAACCAAGCATTGATAACGTAGAGGCAGCCCCGCGTGTCTGCCCTCGGCTAGAGAAACCCATAATCACATCATTTCAAAATTATTTCATTGAGATATTGAAACAAAATCCATTCCCAACCAAGGGCGAACACACGGGCTCGCCCCTACAAAAAAGCCCAAAAAAAGCCAGTTGGCTATTGGCCGGCTTCATGATTATTTCTAGCGCGTGGGCGGATGATGCCACAATCAAAACCCCAAACGCCAACCAGCCGGTTGAAACCCTTATCACTTTACCCAACAGCGGCAAGCGCTTTCGCGCCGTGTTAGTCAATCCGGCACAAGTCACTCTGCACTGGAAAAACGCCGCCGGCCGGCCGTATCGCTATTTTTCGACCTTAAAAAAAGCCTTAGAAGCCGACAACAAACGTCCATTGGTACTGATGAATGCCGGTATTTATGACAAAAACGACCAGCCAGCCGGCCTGCATATCGAAAACGGCAACTTATTGAAAAAACTCAACACCCATAAGGGCGGCGGCAATTTTCACCTCCAGCCGAATGGCGTGTTTTTCATTGATAAGAAAAACCGCGCGCGCATCGTCACTACCGCAGCTTATAAAAAGCACCATATTCGCAGCAAAACCATTCGATTAGCCACACAATCAGGGCCGATGATGTTAATCAATGGCCGCATCAACAGCAAATTTATCCCCGACAGCCGGTCATTTTATTCGCGTACCGGCATTTGCACCACCCCAAAAAACCGGCTGTATTTTTTATCCACCGCCTATATGACCAGCAATTTTTATCAATTTGCTCAAGCTGCTAAACGCCTCGGTTGTCACAATGCCCTGTATTTGGACGGCAATATCGCCAAATTGTACACGGCCGGCGAAAATTCGACTTTTCATTTTGTCCCCTTGGTCGGCATATTAAGCGTTACAGCAACACCATAAAGCTAGCGGCCATAACACGCCACACACTGTCGCATTGACAGAAAGAATGCTACACTAGTGGCATTTAAAACGCCATACATGACTGGCGCTATACAAAATTGAAGGCAAGTGGTGCGAGTTAAACGATTTTGCTGTAGTGTCCTATAAGTATGTCATAGCAAATTGTTGTATGTTATCATTTTGTGGTACAAGAAATAACAGGTGAAGACAATGAAAACCATAGGCGTAAGCAATTTAAGAGAAAATCCCAGCATACTCAATCAATGTGCAAACTTGGGCGAGTACGTCTTATTGACCAACCGCAATCAACCCATGTCATTATCCATTCCTTTTAGTCAAAGTCTATTGGACAACGGTGTGCATATCAGTATGGCAGTGTCTTTATGTGAGCAAGGTGTGATTACCTTGGTAAAGGCGGCGAAAATAGCCAAAATGCCAGTGCAAGATTTCTTATTGTGTCTCAATGATTATAGTGTTGTCGTTGTCGAGCAATCACAGCAAGAACTGAATGACGACCTAGAAGTGCTAGGTATTGTATGAAATGCTATTGCACTGGATGAAAAACACAGGCCGCATGGTTACACTATCGCTAATACGCACTGTGATTGTGCACTGAGGAACAAACCATGCCATTTACCTTCTCACACCCTGCCATTGTCCTACCGTTGGCAAAAGTTAGTCAAACAAAACTTTCCCTAACTGGTTTAGTGATTGGTAGCTTATCACCTGATTTCGAGTATTTTTTGCACTTTCGAATGTATGGAAAATATTTTCATGAGTGGTGGGCTGTTTGGATGCTTTGCTTGCCGATAAGCCTTATTATTTATTTTTTCTTTCATCGCTACATTAAAACAGTCGTTATCAGCAATTTACCTCAATATTTGCAATATAAATTTGCGGATATATTGGAGTTTGCTTGGAAAGATGAGTTAAAAAATCACACGATTTGCGTGATAATTTCTATCGCTATTGGCGCATACTCGCATATTCTTTGGGATAGCTTTACTCATCAAAATAGTTTTTTTATTACTTATTTTCACTGGGAAAACTTGCGGTTGTTCGGAGTTCCTAGCTATAAAATCTTACAGCACAGCAGTACATTATTAGGGGCTTTAGTTATTTTTGTTTACATTATCCGCTATCAGCCTAGCCGTACGATTAGCGCCAAACAACCGAGCAAATTATTTTGGTTACAATTAATTTGTCTATTCGTCATCGGCATGAGCATACGGCTGTGGATTAATCCACAAATGTGGGGATTGGTTCATTTTATTGTTAATACTATCGCTATTGGTTTTTGCAGTCTTTTATTGTTGTCTATGATTTATTGCTACCATGGTACTGAATCAAAATCCGAAACCTACCTCAAGAAGTAAGGCATAATCTAGCTAAGTATAAATTATCACCGTACTACATTGTTTACTATCAACTAAATCACCATGAAATCACGCGCATTCGACCTAAAAACCCAATACCAACCCAGCGGTGACCAACCGACCGCCATTAACACTTTATTAGAAGGCTTAGAAGACGGCCTAGCCGCTCAAACGCTGCTCGGCGTGACCGGCTCGGGCAAGACTTTTACCATGGCCAATGTCATTGCCAAAAGCAACCGGCCAGCGCTGATTTTGGCGCAAAACAAAATTCTCGCCGCGCAGCTGTATTCGGAAATGAAAGCCTTTTTCCCCAATAACGCCGTCGAGTATTTCGTCAGCTACTACGATTATTATCAGCCGGAGGCGTATGTGCCGTCCTCCGACACGTTTATCGAAAAAGACGCGTCGATTAACGAGCATATCGAGCAAATGCGCCTCTCCGCCACCAAAGCCATTTTGGAACGTGCCGACACCATTATCGTGTCGTCGGTGTCGTGCATTTACGGTTTGGGTGACGTGGAATCCTACATGCAAATGGTGGTGCATTTGGACGAGGGCGACTTGATTGACCAGCGCGATTTGCTGCGCCGCCTCGCCGCCATTCAGTACAACCGCAACGATGTCGA